>Ga0302225_10001944_pt1 | contig 12659 bp, 9 predicted proteins | sample II_Palsa_E3_2_FD_193515 | JGI IMG/M metagenome (GOLD analysis project Ga0302225, IMG submission 193515) | Peat permafrost microbial communities from Stordalen Mire near Abisko, Sweden - II_Palsa_E3_2 | ecosystem: Environmental > Terrestrial > Soil > Palsa > Peat permafrost | place: Sweden...
TGTTCTCCGCCAGCAGGAAATTGTTGGCATTCTCGGCCGAAACGGGGCGGGCAAGACGACCACCTTCCGCATGATCATGGGCATGATCAAGCCCGACAGCGGGGCGGTGGCATTCAACGGTTACGACATCACGCATTTGCCGATGTACAAGCGGGCTCGCCGGGGCATAGGATATTTGTCCCAGGAACGCAGCGATTTTCGCCGTTTGACGGTCTGGCAAAATCTCCAGGCGATTCTGGAAACGCTGAGTAATCTAACCAGAGCCGAGCGCGACAAGCGGGCCAATGTCCTGCTCGATCAATATGGCCTGCTGAAGCTACGAAATCAGCGCGCGGAAACTCTCAGCGGCGGCGAGCGTCGAAAGCTCGAGATTGCCCGGTCGCTGGTGACGCAGCCGATGTTGATCCTGCTCGATGAGCCGTTCAGCGGCGTCGATCCGATTGCCGTCGAAGATCTGCAGCGTGAAGTGCGGCGGCTCAAGCACGAGTTCGGCAAAAGCGTTCTGATTACGGATCACAATGTGCCGCAGACGTTGAAAGTGTGTGATCGCGGGCTGATCATCGATGACGGTAAAAAGATCAAGGAAGGAACGCCGCGCGAGATCATCAATGATCCCCAGGTGCGGGCGGCTTATCTCGGCAACACGTTCCGCGGCGATGAGTTTGATTGATCGGCCCTTTAAGCTTTTGAGGTGCAATATGAACCGCTTAATAGCATCACTGGCTGTAACGGGTTTGTTTTTCACCGCTGTATCCACATTACGGGCCGATGATGATTTGCTGCAGCCCACCACTGCACCGCACAACTCCGCCGCCACCCAACCTGCTCGGCCCATGACCGCCCAAGTCAGCCCGGCCGCCCAAAGATTGCTCGCCGACATCACCTCGGCATACAAAAACGTCTCGGCGATCGAATTGGCGGGCACGGTTCATTTGGACAGTGACATCGACGGCAAGCCGGAGCAATACACGGATAAGTTTCACGGCTCGTTTCAATCACCCAACAAATTTGTCAGTGAAGTCACCGGCAACATGATCGCCGGCTCGACTGGACAAAAGGCGTACGCATTTTCAGTTGAAGACAATAATTATGTACAAAAAGACGCGCCGGCGGATCGCACCGGCTCATGGCCCGGGGCGGTGTGGGATGTCGTCAAAGAACAGAATCCGTCGCTGGCCATGCTGCTGACCGCTGATCCAGCCACGCAGTTGATCGATACCGCCAAGATTTTCTGCCCCCCGCCGCCCGATGCCGCCGCCAATCCCAAGACCCAAACCACTATCGATTTGCTGAGCCCCACCAAATACGGCGATCAAGATTGCCTGACCTTGCGGATGAGCAACGACGACGGCGTATTCACCTTTTTAATCGATCCACAATCATACTTGCTGCGGCAATTGACAGCCGATCAGCGGAAATATTTTGAAAAGCTCGGGCATCAGCAGGTGAACAAAGCCATGCTCGTGTTTGATTACATGACGGTGGCCACGCCGGCGAAGGTGGATGACAAGCAATTTGCGTGGACGCCGCCCAAGGGCGCTCGTGAGTTGAGCGCCCCGGTCCCCGCGGCCCTGGCGGAGGGAGCATCTTCCGCGCTGATCGGCAAGCCTGCCCCTGATTTCCAGCTTGTCGGCCTCGATGGCAAGCCGGTCAAGTTATCGGAGCAAAAGGGCAGCGTCGTCATCGTCGATTTCTGGGCAACGTGGTGCGGGCCCTGCGTGGCGTCGCTGCCGCACTTGAACAAGGTGTATGAGGATCACAAAGCCGCCGGCCTGAAAGTTTTCGCTGTCAGCGTTGATGAAGATCAAAGCAGGGTGAAGCCGTTTGTGGAGGAAAAGAAGCTCACCATCCACGTGCTGTTCGAAGACGACAAGCACGAAACATCGCACAATTACGGTGTGACAGGCATTCCCCAGACCGTCGTCATCGGCAAGGATGGCGTTGTCAAGCAAGTCTTCGTGGGCTTTGGCCCTGGTAGTGAAGAAGCAGTCGCCAAGACCGTGGAAGAGGCGATGAAATAGCCGCCGACGCTTGTGATTCCGAACGGCAACAGCGAATGTCAGAGGGTCGCATCAAGATCAGGACTCTCGGCACGACGACGACACAAAAGGAGCTGCCACATGAGATCCAAGATCTTCGTTTCCCTTTGTTTGGCCGCGCTTTTGGTCTCATCCGCGGCCGCCGATTCGGTCAAATTCCCGACCTTCGGCATTGCGTTCACGCCGCCAGGTAGGGCGACCTTTGACCTGACCACTTCGCCCGGATGTGTGGGACTCTATTCGTTTAATAGGGAATCCGCATGTCCGGGAGCGGCACTCTGCATCGAGTGGGTCCCGGCCAAGGGCGCCAGCGCCGATCGCATGGCACAGTCCATGGTGCATGAACATGGCGCTACGATCGCTCCCGGCTCGTATACCATCGGTGGCGAAAAAGCTGTCAAGACATCGGCGGATTATGCGGTCAATTCGTTCACCCGTCGTGTGACTTACCTTGTTGCCCATGGCAATTACATATATATGGTGAGCGCATTCAACACCGCGACGGCCGATGCATCCAAACAACTGGAAGATTTCCTTCCCACCGTTTCTTTCTTCGCACCTGACGTGCCACTGAAGCATCTGGACGAAATGACTGACGCACCCTGGAGCATTTTCGGTTCCTTCAGCATGAAATTTCCCAGGTGTGCGCGCAAATTCGATTCGACGCCTGAACTTTTCAACGTGGGTATCAACGATCTCTCAACCACGGCGCTGGGCCAACCGTTTTCGGTGGACATTGAGCCAATTGAGACTCCTACGCCTGTCACCTTTACGGCGATACGTGACGGATATTCTGCCAACATGGCCAAGGGGCTTAGCATTCCAGCGGATCACCCCTTGAACTGGCACCTCGAAAACAACGTCCCCGGCCTGAATGTGACGGATGCCGTTAAATGTACCGTGAAGCTCCCGGGTGGCCGTTCCACGTCATCAACAGTGCGGCTGGCAATCCTGGAGCTGTCGCCGGGGAATTTCGTGCAGTTCATTTTTACCTCCGATCCGGCGCAGGCCAATGCCTATATTCATCTTTCAGATGCGATGCTCAAAACTATCAAACCGGCGCCGCGGATATCCAATTGAGCTGCCTATCCCCAATGCCGTCGACGGTCTACTGCAGTAACGGCGACCCTTGCGGCTTTGCGACTCATCCCAGTTCCGTGCGATGGATCGATGGTCTTACTCATCTGCTGCGTCTGTTGGGCGTAAAATCGGGGAAATTCTTTCCAAAATGCGGTTGCGAGTTCTATTGAAGATGTAAGAAGTGTGGGGCTGTAGCTTCGGATACGCTGTCTCTTGGACACGGATGACCCATTCGGCCAGGAGACAACCATGAGACGGACGAATTTCATCGCGTTGGACGTTCACAGCTCGTTTTGCGAGGGCGGATATATGGACGATGCCGGCCGGGAAAAAGCCGCATGGCGTGAGCCAACGGCAATTCCTGAGCTGGTGAAAGCAATCGAGTCGGTGCCGCGCCCGCGCAAGCTGGTCATTGAGGAAGGACCGCTGGCGGATTGGCTATATCGCAATCTCTCGCCGCGTGTGGAGAAGATGGTGGTTTGTGATCCGCACCGCAATGCACTGATCGCCAGAGAGGGTGACAAGTCTGATGCGCTGGACTGGCGCAAGCTGGCGAGTTTGTATCGCGGCGGTTTCATTAAGCCGGTGCATCAGTCGGCGACGATGGAGCGAAGCCTGTTCAAGCAGCATGTGCAGCTTTACCACGACCGCGTTGCCCATCGGGTCAGCGAAGCACAGAAGATTCTTTGGCGAGTGCGTCGGCTCGGCGTGTTCATCAAGCAGAAAGACCTCCTCGACAGCGAGCGGCGTGGAGAGATGGTCAAGGCCCTGCCGACTGACGAAGTGGTGAGGAAGGACGTGGAATCACTCCTGGAAGGATTCGATCTGGCGTTGAAGCAGGTGGCGGAGATGCGTCGGCGACTGATCGATCTGGCGAAGAAGGAACCGATGATCGAGGCGTTTCGCGCTATTCCCGGCGTGGACTGGGTGCGGGCGGCCACATTCCTTGTGTTCGTGGACACGCCGTTCCGCTTTAAGAGCAAAGAAAAGCTCTGGAAGTATGTCGGGATCGGCCTGGAAATTCGACAGAGCGGTGAGGGACGGCCCCGGCTGCACACACCCAAACGGTGCAGCCGGCCATTGAAATATGTGATCCTGGGCGCGGCCAAGTCGGCGATCGCGTCCAAGGGCAATGTATTCGCCGACCAATACCAAAGGTGGCTGAATGAAGGATGCTCGCCCTGGATCGCGCGTCACAACCTGGCTCGAAGCCTGACGACGGTGATGTGGGGCATGTGGAAAAGCGGCAGCGTGTTCGATCCCAGCCAAGTTGGAAAATCGCTGGCTAAGGTGCATTGACCGGAGCCGACAGGCATCGTCACAATGGCTCACAAGGGCGAGGGAGTTCCCGGGACGCCATGAATGTTCCGACAGGAGCAATTCCCGTTCTATTGAATGAACCCCTCGCCCACTTTTGCTACGCCACAAGATCTTCATGAACCCGGCAACGGAGTTCCGCATAGGTGCGTGGGCGACGCTCTTCAAGAGCGATCAGCCTGGCGATGAGCAAGATCGGTGACGAAATGGCTTGTTGGCAACGTCCGGCATGCTGAGGTCAGTAAAAGCCAAATACGGCTGAAAAGGATGAAAGCCCCGCTGCAAATTGAGACAAGCCCCGAACTGCCGAACAAAGGTGCCGGGGCGCGGGGGAATTGTCTTGACAGTTCGCTTCTTATAGGTGGCGTCCCAAATTGGGGTTGCAGTCCACCGTCTGGGATGAAGCCGTGAAAATTGCCGGCGCGGATCAAGACTACCATCGCCGCGATATGTTCGACGCCGTCACGGCGGGAAACTTTCCCGAATGGCAATTTGCGGTTCAGCTTTTCACCCAGAAGGAGGCGGACGCATTTCCTTTTGATCATCTTGACGCAACCAAGGTGATTCCGGAAGAGTTGGTTCCCTTGAAGGTGATTGGACGCATGGTGCTGGATCGCTGGCCGAACAATTTCTTTGCGGAGACTGAACAGGTTGCCTACTGCCCCTCTCATGTTGTACCAGGCATCGATTTCTCGAACGATCCGCTGTTGCAGGGCCGTTTATTTTCTTATCACGATACACAGCTCATACGGCTCGGTTCGCCCAATTTCCACCAGATTCCTATCAATGCGCCGAAGTGCCCGTTTGCCAACCAACAGCGCGATGGACATATGCAGATGCAACAGCCCGTGGGCCGCGTTGCCTACGAACCGAATTCGCTGTCGAACGACTCGCCGCGTGAATCACCAACCATTGGTTTTCACAGCGCACCGGCCGCCGAAGCGGGTGAGAAAGGCCGGATCCGGCCCGAAAGCTTTGCCGACCATTACAGCCAAGCGAGGCAGTTTTATCTGAGCCAATCCGAATACGAGCAGGCTCACATCGCGTCGGCCTTGGTATTTGAGCTTTCCAAGGTCGAACATTTGCACGTTCGCGAGGCAATGGTCGGTCACCTGCGACATATTGAAGAGGATCTCGCGAAGCGCGTTGCAGAGGGTATTGGGCTTAACAAGATGCCCAACGCCCCGGTGGCCGCTGCCGCTGTTCAGGACATGGAGCCTTCACCCGCATTGCAAATCATCGGCAAGATGAAGGATACCCTGATGGGACGATCAGTTTGCATTTTAATCGCCGACGGATCAGATGGCGCCGCCATCAAGAAAATTAAAAAGGCCGCGACCGATGCCGGCGCTACCGTGAAGATCGTGGCGCCCAAGGTGGGCGGCGCGAAGCTGAATGATGGCACGCTGTTGGAAGCTGATGGACAATTAGCGGGCATGCCATCGGTGCTATTTGACGCAGTCGCAATTCTTCTCTCGAATGACGGCGCGAAAGCGCTTTCGATGGAGAGCGCCGCGATCGATTTCGTCCGCGATGCGTTCGGGCATCTTAAGGCGATCGCTGTCGATAAAGGCGGTCAAGCCCTCTTAAGAAAGGCGAATGTCGCAACAGACGCGGGTATTCTGGATGCAAATGATAAAGGCGCATTTATTGCAGCGGCAAAGACGCGCCAATGGGATCGGGAAAAGTCCGTTCGTACGTTGGCGTAGTTGCGAACACCGCAGCATTATCGAGTGAGGATAACCTGCAGCCGCACAAGCATCCGCGGGTCCGCCAGGCGATCGAAGCGGCCGGCGCAACCCTGGTGTATCTGCCGCCATACTCGCCGGACTTCAATCCGATCGAACCCATGTGGAGCAAGGTCAAATAGTCGCTGCGATCCGCCGCTGCCCGGACCTTCGAAGGTTTACTGGCGGCGATCAAAGCAGCGCTGGAATCCGTCATCCCCGCAGATTGCGTCGGCTTCTTCTGCGGCTGCGGGTACGCTACATGAATATGCAATGTGCTCTAGTCGGCAAAACAATCTCGATTATTTACTATCGCAAATGAATACCACTGGAACCCACCAGGAACCCCTCAACGTCGATGAGGACGATCTTCAGGTTTAACCGAGGTTATGCGATCGGATGGCCACCGGTGATGCTGTAGATTTCGCCGCTTACATAACTGGACTGTTGAGAAGCCAGAAGCACATAGGTCGCCGCCAGTTCTGCAGGCTGGCCTGGCCGGCCCATAGGCACATCGCCGCCAAAGGTCACAAGTTTTTCGGAAGATTGACCACCGCTGGGCTGGAGTGGAGTCCAAACGGGTCCGGGAGCCACACCGTTCACTCGGATGCCCTTGGGAATTAGCTGTTTCGACAATCCCTTGATGAAGATTGCAATCGCACCTTTGGTCATCGCGTAATCCAAGATGCCTGGTGACGGATCGTAAGCATTGATCGAGGCGGTGCAGATGATGGACGCGCCCGGTTGCAAGTGGGGAAGAGCAGCCTTGGTGATCCAGACCATCGCGTAAATGTTGGTCTGAAATGTTGCCTCTAATTGTTCCGTGGTTATGTCCAGGAGAGATTCTTGGTAGACCTGCTTGGCGGCATTGCTGACCAAAATGTCCAGGCCACCCAATTGACCAACGGCATCGGCCACCATTTTCTGACAGAACTTTTCGTCGCGGATGTCGCCGGGCAATGGCACAACTTTGCGGCCCGCGTCATTGATCAGTTTGATTACTTCATCAGCATCGGGTTGCTCGACGGGAAGATAACCGAACGCCACATCAGCCCCTTCACGGGCAAATGCGATAGCGGCAGCACGGCCAATGCCCGAATCACCGCCGGTGATCAGCGCTTTGCGTCCTGTAAGTTTGCCGGAGCCTTTGTAACTGACCTCACCATGATCGGGACGAGGTTCCATCTTACAGGCCAGCCCCGGCGCTTCCTGGTGTTGTTGTTTGAATGGCGGCTTTGGGTATTGGCTTAAAGGATTCTGGAGAGGTAGTGCTCCACCTCCATCCGCTCCGGGCTGATTATTTCCGTCTGCGCGCAGGGATGAAGAAGCACCCAGCGCGATCAGCGCCGAGCCACCCAGCAACCCGGTCCCGACTCGAACCATTTCACGTCGTGAGAACATTGATTGGTCGTCGTTCATCTCTACCTCCATCATGTAAGCAGCCTACTGCATACCATGGCAAGCAATTCGAGTGCTACGGCAAAAGACACTGTTTCGGTTCCGAAAGGGCCACGGGCGTCCCTTTTGGTTCTAATTGCGGTAATGCCGATTCCGCCGGTAGGCTTTGTGGTTTCCATTGGACCCCAAAGACATGAATATTTTCCGCTAACTGAGAAACGAAGCTTGGGGGTCTGGTTTCACTCGGCAGCACACGACGTTCGATTTCGCTTCGCACTTGCCGCCTTTGTCCCTGGTCCATGTAAACAATGCCCCATGAAATAATAGTACACTCACTTTGCGCGATGGTGCTACGGATTTCATCGTCAGAAGGACCTGTCCTTGAGAGGAGAATCGTCAGCGTTGCGCGAACATCCTGCCGGAAAATACTCTCCACATGCTTAAGCCCCCAAAGCGTGCCTAGACCAAGCGCAAGCGCGGACATTCCCAGCCCGAGTTGACCGCCGCCGAAGCAGAGGCCCATCATTGTTGTGAACCAGAGCGTCGCAGCGGTGGTTACACCGAGTACCAAGCTGTCCTTGCGGAGAATCGCCCCGGCACCAATGAATCCCATCCCCGAAAGAATTCCCAGGGGCAACCGCATCAGATCGAGGATGACAAATGAATCATGGGCTTTACCAACACTATTCATCAAAAGATTGGCCTGGATCATAGACAGGGAAGCGGCGAGGCAGACCAGCAGCGTTGTTCGCATTCCCGCCGGCCTGCCGTGCTCCCCGCGATTGAAACCGATCACAAAGCCCGCCGCGACGGTGAGAATCAATCTGAGCGCGACATGTTCCCAATCCAGGGTTACCGGCATGATTGCATCACTTCAAAGACGATCGAAAGATGAGTCATTTCGTTAACCTTCCACAGGAAACTTCTTTTCGATCTTCTGCCAGTGCTCAAGCTCGACGATCTTTTCAAACGTCTTCATGTCAACGGATTCTTCCTTTTCGAGCGGGCGGCCGGCGCGGAGATCGGCAGTCGCTTTTTGAACGGCGCGCGTGCAGCGGAATAAAATGGATGTCGGGTAAAGAATCATGGCGAAACCCATCGCCCCGAATTGTTCCGGCGGCAACCAGGGCGTCTTGCCTCCGTTTTCCAGAACACTAGTCGCCAGTGGGCTGCCGTGAAAGGCTTTGCCGATGGCTTGAAGTTGCCCGACCGTTTCCGGTCCCTCGACGTAGATGCCGTCCGCTCCCGCCTTCAAATACTTCTCTCCACGGCTTAGTGCGCTATCCAGCCCTTCAGGATTGATCGCGTCGGTCCGCGCCAAGATGAAGAAATCACCGCTCGATCGTGCATCCACTGCAGCCTTGATCTTGTTGATCATTTCCTCCACCGGGACAACTTTCTTGTTGTCCATATGGCCGCATTCTTTCGGTGCCCGTTGATCTTCTAAAAATAACGCTTGCACGCCAAGCCCCTCATATGCCCGAACGGTATAGGTGACATTCTTGGCGTCGCCATATCCGTCATCAGCGTCCACCATGATTGGAAGCGAAGTCGCCGCCATGATGTCTTTCACCGCGGCATGCCGTTCGGCGAATTGGGTGAGATCGATATCCGGTACCCCGTGGCGGCTTCCTTCGACAGCGAACCCACCGATCTGAACAGCGGCAAATCCCGCTTGTTCGATAATTCGCGCCGTCAGTGCATCGTGAGCCACCGGCAGCAAGAGCGGCGCTTCTTTACGCAGCGCTTTCTTCCAGGTGATGCTTTCACTGGCGACATGTTGCATCCTCTAACATTTAACGCAATGCAATAATCTCGGGAACGGACATTCGGCGAAACGTTAGTCGCTAAGCATCCGAGCACCAGAGGATTTTTGACGTTCACCAGTGAAGCAGTGTCATTGTAGATTTTGGGCAATGAGCACGACGGTCAGCGATTTTGTCATCGAGCGTCTCAAGCAATGGGAGATTTCCCGGATCTATGGATATCCAGGCGACGGCATCAATGGCCTGACCGCCGCGCTGCGCAAAGCCGACAATAACCCACGCTTCATTCAAGTTCGCCATGAAGAGATGGCGGCGTTTATGGCATGCGCACACGCGAAATTCACCGGACAGGTCGGCGTGTGCCTGGCGACCAGCGGGCCCGGCGCGATTCATCTGCTGAACGGCTTATATGATGCGAAGCTCGACCATCAACCGGTGGTCGCGATTGTTGGCCAAGCAGCTACGACTGCCCTGGGTGGGTCGTATCAACAGGAAGTCGATTTAGTTTCACTCTTTAAGGATGTGGCTGGCGAATATGGCTGCCAAGTCGCCAGCCCCGAGGCCGCGCGCCATGTCATTGACCGGGCGATCAGAATCGCAATCGACCAGCGAACCGTCACTTGCGTCATCATACCCAAGGACATTCAGGAAATGGCCGCGGTCGCCAAGCCGCCGCATGCGCACAACACCATTCATAGCGGTGTTGGAATGCCCGTCCCGCACATTGTTCCGAGGGACAGCGATCTTCGCAAAGCGGCGGATTTACTCAATGCGGGTGAGAAGATTGCGATGTTGGTTGGTGCCGGCGCATTGCAAGCGTCCGATCAGATCATGCAAACCGCTGAACTACTTGGGGCAGGCGTAGCCAAGGCATGGCTTGGTAAAGCCGTGATCGCCGACGATCTTCCATATTGCACCGGCTCGATCGGGTTACTCGGTACGAAACCCAGTTGGGAATTGATGCAGGGCTGCGACACACTGTTCGTAATCGGTTCGAGTTTTCCGTACTGCGAATTTCTGCCGGAGGAAGGGAAAGCCAAAGCCGTTCAAATCGATCTCGACGGCCGCATGCTCAGCCTTCGCTATCCCATGGACGTGTGCTTGAAGGGAGACTCGCGGCAAACTCTGGAGGCACTACTTCCTTTACTGGCTCGCAAGCGCGATCGCTCCTGGCAACAGAAAATCGAAAAGTGGAATCAGCAATGGTGGAAGCTGCTCGAAGCGAGGGCGATGGACAGTGCCGATCCGGTGAATCCGGAGCGCGTCTTCTGGGAACTCTCCTCGCGTCTGCCGGACAATTGTATTTTGTCCGCCGACTCCGGAACCGTAGCGAGCTGGTACGCCCGGGATCTGAAGATTCGCCGCGGCATGATGGCGTCCGGTTCGGGGAATCTCGCCAGCATGGGCCCGGCCGTGCCCTACGCCGTCGCCGCGAAATTCTGTTTCCCCGATCGTGTGGCAATCGCTCTAACAGGCGACGGCGCCATGCAAATGAACGGCATCAATTCGTTGATCACGGTGGCAAAGTATTGGAAAGAGTGGTCTGACCCGCGCTGGATCACCTTGGTGCTGAACAACCGCGACTTGAACATGGTGACGTGGGAGCAAAGGGTGATGACGGGCGATGCGAAATTCGATGCCAGCCAGGATCTGCCGGATTTTCCGTACGCGGCTTATGCCGAGTCCTTGGGCTTGCGCGGCATTCGCGTGGACAAACCGGAGCAGATTGCCGGTGCTTGGGAAGCGGCTCTCAGCGCCGACAGGCCGGTTGTTCTTGAAGCGGTGACTGATCCCAACGTTCCGCTGCTGCCGCCCCATATCACGCTGGAACAAGCACGTCACTTGACTACCGCCTTGGCGAAAGGTGACTCCGATGCGCCGGGTATCATACGTCAAACGGTCAAGGCGATGCTCGACACGGTTTCGCATTGAGAATTCGCAAAAGCTCTTCTGTGCCGCGCGGTACATTTCGGCCGGCAGGGCCAAAAGAGAAGGTCGTCGCTGCTTCTAATATGGTTGTCTTTTTTCGTCGGCAGAAACTATGGCTCTGAGCGCGATCATCTTCGATGTCGATGGCACACTCATCGATTCCAACGCGGCGCATGTTCAGGCATGGGATCAAGCGCTCAAGCAACATCATTATCAGGTTTCGGCCGACCGCATTGCCGTAGAGATTGGCAAAGGGGGCGATAAGCTCGTTCCTTCAATTCTTGGCCAGCAGATCGATCAGCGGGATGGTGATTCATTGCGCAAAGCTCATACGACCCAGTTTACGAAAATTGCCGAATCCACGAAGCTCAATTCATTCGCCGGCGTTGAACCGCTGCTGGACGCGATTCGAAAGCGCGGACTGAAACTTGCGATAGCCACGTCCAGCAAGAAGAAAGAACTGCAAACGACCCAGCGGAGCGCGGGGGTCAACTGGACGAATCATTTTGATGTCATTGCGACGGGCGACGATGCCAGCGAAAGCAAGCCCACTCCAGGAATCCTTGAAGTTGCCATCAAGAAATTGAAATTGTCGCCAGCCCAGTGTCTGATGGTCGGTGACACGCCCTACGATTGCGACACGTCCCGGGATGCCGGCACGGTCTGTTTCGGCGTTACCTGTGGCGGACTAAACGATGAGAAAACGCTCCGCTCCGCGGGCATGCGAAAAGTCTATCGTGACCCGAACGATATCAACACGCATCTTGGTGAGGCCATACGGATCGCATCGCCGGGCTCAGCAACTCTCACGCAAAACGTGATTGAAGAATTGATGAAGGCGGCGCTAGCAATCGCGCGGGAAGGACTCGATGCCGGTGAAGTGCCCATCGGCTGCGTGATTGCTCGTGGCGATGGCACGATCATCGCGCGGGGGCATAATGAACTCAACGCTTCGCAGAACAAGACCGCCCATGCCGAAATGGTCACCTTCGCCCGCGCCGCTGGCAAGATTTCCACCGACACGAAGGATTTAATCCTGGTTTCAACCCTCGAACCCTGTGTCATGTGTTTGGGCGCTTCCATGGAAGCGGCGGTTGATACAGTTCTCTTTGGCCTATCCGCGCCGACCGATGGCGGGCGCAAACGAGTCCGGCCGCCGGTGAGTCCGGAGAGTCAAATGCCGCGCATCTTAGGAGGTATCCTTTCTGACGAGTCGCGCGATCTGCTTAAAGAATTTCTAAAGCGTGACTCTGCCAATCCCGCCCAGGTGAAATTTGTCCGCGAGCTGCTTGCTTTGACGTAAAGAATGAAATGGAGTCTAAAGTGCCGGCTTCTATCAAACCAACTAACCCGCCGTTTACACCTGAGCAGCGTCGTATACGCAAAGCTGCGCGTCGTGACAA
>Ga0302225_10001959_pt1 | contig 12612 bp, 15 predicted proteins | sample II_Palsa_E3_2_FD_193515 | JGI IMG/M metagenome (GOLD analysis project Ga0302225, IMG submission 193515) | Peat permafrost microbial communities from Stordalen Mire near Abisko, Sweden - II_Palsa_E3_2 | ecosystem: Environmental > Terrestrial > Soil > Palsa > Peat permafrost | place: Sweden...
AGCCGGTCCGCCTGGGCCATGCCCAGGACCGCGATGTCGAGACCGCCGCCGTCATAGAAGTCGAACTGGGACGGCTGATCGAGGATGGCTTGCGCGTTCACCGCCGAGCCGAAATCCAGCCCGCCGGCCGGCATGCCGCCCATCGCGCCGGGTTCGGCGGTCAGCGTGAGGTAGTCCAGGATGTGCTCTTCGGCCGCCACATTGGCGACGCCTTCCGGTATGCCGATACCGAGATTCACCACGCTGCCGGGCTGGAGTTCCATCGCCGCCCGGCGGGCGATGACCTTCCGTTCGGTCAGCTCCAGTGGCGGGACCGAGTTGCGGACCCGCCGCAGTTCCCCGCTCAGCGCCGCGGAGTACGGCGTGCCGAAGGTCTGCCAGTGATGCTCAGGCTCCGAAACGACGACACAGTCGACCAGAATGCCGGGGATCTTCACCTCGCGCGGGCTCAGGCTGCCGTTTTCGGCAACCCGTTCCACCTGGACGATGACCAGGCCGTTGGCATTGTGCACCGCGGTGGCCACGGCGAGCGCCTCCATGGTCAGCGCCTCACGCTCCATGGTGACGTTCCCGCCGGGATCGGCGCTGGTGCCGCGCAGGAACGCCACATCGAGCGGCAGCGCCTTGTAGAACAGGTACTCCGTGCCACCGAGGGTGATCAGCTCGACGCGGTCCTCGGTCGTCCGCTCGTTGATCTTCCCGCCGCCCTGCCGCGGGTCAACGAAAGTATCCAGCCCCACCCGGGTCAGCAGGCCGGGCTTGCCGGCGGCGGTGTCCCGGAACAGCTGCGAGATCACGCCCTGCGGCAGATTGTGCGCCTCAATATCGTTGTTCACCGCCATCTTCCCCAGCTCTGGCGCCATGCCCCAATGACCACCCACGGCCCGCTTCAGCAGGCCCTGATGGGCCAGCCGGTCCAGCCCCCGGCCGAGCCGGTTCCCGGCGGCCGCAGTGAACACCAGCCCGAGGTCGCGGGGAGCACCCGTCAGCAGGAACCGCTGCTCCAGCGCCAGCGTCAGCTCCTCGGCGAAGCACTGCCCCATAAACCCTTCGACCGCGACCGAGTCGCCGTCATGGATGAGCCGTACCGCCTCGACGGCGGTGACGATCTTGTCCCGCACCGAACGGCCGGACAAGGATTCCGCGGGGATACGCATTGATGCTCCTCCTAAGCGAATCCGGGCGGACCGCTGTAAACGGGGCGGTCAGTTGAACGAGCTGACGCCGGTGCTGTCCCGGCCGACGATGAGGGTCTGGATCGTTTCGGTGCCCTCGAAGGTATGGATGGACTCGATGTCGGCCATCTTCCGCCGGGCACATCCCACGGGGAAGGGCCTAACGGCCTGGTCCGGGCGGCACACACGGCGACGGCCGACCGGCACCCCCGACACCCTCACCAACGTCAATAGCGGCAAGCTCGTGACCCCGGCCGGCTGCGGCACCGCCGACGGCACGATAATCCGGCAGTGGGCGCAGCTCGACAACACCTGCCAGCAGTGGGATATCTCACCGTGACCTGTCACCGCCTATAGGCGCGGTGGATGCGGAGCCGCCTGCGACGCGGGCGGCTCCGCATCCCGCTGGCTCCGCAGCACCGCCGGTATTGACAGCGCCGGTATTGACACGGCAGGGCTGCAGGGTGCGTGATGGCAGCCATGAGTACTCCTGACGACGCGATTCTGGTGACCGGGGCGACCGGGCGGGTCGGCTACCGGCTCATGGAGGCGCTGGCCGACGCGGGCGCCGACGCTACGGCGATGGTACGGGTGCAGGCCCGGGGAGACGATCTGCCCGGCACGTCGCGGTATGTGGTGGGGTCGTTCGACGAGCCGCCGCCGGCGGCGACCTTGCGCGAATTCAGCCGGGTCTTCCTGCTGAGCCCGGCGCTTGAGGAGCAGGCCGAGCTCGAGACGGTGTTCATCGATGCGCTGGTGGCCGCGGGCCACCGCCCGCATGTGGTCAAGATGGCGGCGGACGGATTCCAGGACCCGGGCTGCGACGTTCGTTTCATGCGCCGCCACCGGCAGGTGGCCATGCACCTGGACGCGACCGGCCTCCCGATCAGCTACCTCGCCCCCACCTTCTATATGGAGAACCTGCTGGCTGCCGCCGAGACCATCCGCAAGGAGGGCGTGATCCGCGCGCCCGCCGGCCAGGGCCGGATCGGCTTCGTGGCCGTCCGGGACGTTGCCGCGGTGGCGGCCCAGTTGCTGACCGGCCAGGGATACGAGGGCGATACGTACGTGCTGACCGGGCCGGCGGCGCTGAGTTACAAGGACGTTGCCAAGCGGATCTCGGCCGTCTTCGCGCGCCAGGTGAGCCAGCAGGGGCAGTCCGGCGAGCAGGCGCGGAAGATGATGCTGGCCAGCGGAATGGACCCCTGGGAAGCAGACGGCTACGTCGAGTGGTTCGAGTGGTTCCGGCACCGCGGCGGCGACACGGTGACCCCGACAGTGCGCGAGGTGACCGGGCAGGAGCCGCAGCCGATCGACGACTGGCTCAGCTCAGCCCGCGCGAGCTTCCTGCTTCCGCCGGTTTCCTAGGCCTCCCCGTCTGAGCAGGATCGACATCCGCACCGACGCGGCCAGGGCCCCTTGGCCGGGCGTTACTGCTCGTTGCCCCAGTGGTACCGGGCCACCATCTCCACCAGCTGGAGCCGGTGCCGCTGTTCAGCCCAGCTCAGCTGCCCGGCCGGGCCGGGCGTGCCGGCACCGCCGCAGCCGCTGCCATCGTCCAGGACGCCGCCGTCGGCCCGCGCCGTCGCCGAACAGGAAGCCAAGGCTCCTCAGGCAAACTGCGGGTAGAGGGCGGTCACCCCGCCGGACAGCTTGGCCTGGAGTCCCTGGCTGACCTCGTCGGCGAGCACCTCCGCCTGGCCGGCCTCCAGCCCATCCAGGGCGAGCTTGGCCACGAGGGCGGGGTCTGACTTCGGTGCGGTGATGCGGCGCACCATGTCGGTGTCCATATAGCCGACGTGCAGCGCCGTCACCTGCGTCCCCTGGCCCGCGAGCTGCTGGCGGGTGGCGTTGGTCAGGGACCACTCGGCCGACTTGGCCGCGCAGTACGCGCCGCTGGCGGGGAAGCTGATCCAGGAGAGCGCGGACAGCACGTTCAGAATCGCCCCGCCGCCACCTGCCGCCAGCTGTGGCGCGAACGCCCGGGTGACGGCCAGCGTGCCGAAGAAGTGCGTGTTCATCTCTAGCTCGACGTCGGCCAGCGGGCCGTCGAGCAGTCCGGCGCCGGTCGACGAGCCGGCGTTGTTGATCAGCAACGTCACGTCGCCGGTGGCAGCCGCGGCCGCCGCGACCGACGCGGGGTCGGTGATGTCTAGCGCGACCGGGGTGACCCCGGGCAGAGCCACCGAGCCGGGATCGCGGGCACCGGCGTAAACCGAGGCTCCTCGCGCGAGCAGTTCCTCGGCGAAACGCCGCCCGAGCCCCCGGTTGGCTCCCGTGACGAGGGCCGTGCTTCCTTCGATCCGCATGATAGACCTCCTGATGTCTGAGTAGGTTTTCCAAAGTTATCATCTGAATAGGAAAGCGCAACTCAGGGGTAGCATGGGCTTATGAAGGAGCCGAACTGTTCGATCGCGCGGAGCCTGGAGGTCCTCGGCGAACGATGGACGTTCCTGATCCTGCGCGAGGCGCTGTCCGGCGCCACCCGGTTCGCCCAGTTCCGCGAGGCTCTCGGGATCGCGCCCGACGTGCTCACCGACCGCCTGTCCACCCTGGTCGAGTACGGCGTCCTGGCCCGCGAGCCGTACCAGGAGCCGGGCCGCCGCTCACGGTTCGCGTACCGGCTGACCACGGCCGGCCGGGAGCTGCTGGTGGTGCTCGGTGCGCTCCAGCAGTGGGGAGACGAGTACCTGCCCCGGCCTGGCGGCCCGACTATCGTCCGCCAGGCCCGCGACACCGGCCGCCCGCTGCACGTGGGTTACATCGACGACGAAAGCCACGAGGTCGCCCTGAACGACGTCCGCTTCGTCCACACCGCCGCCTATCCCGCCTGAAGCCGGATCTGGGGAGCATTCTCAGCTGTATTCGCTGCTTGACTTGACCGGCGCGGCCGGGATTTGGGGTGTCAGGGCAGGTCTTCGGCTGGCGGGACCGGCGGGTCCTGTCCTGCGGCATGACGGGCCTGGCGGCGGTGTCGGATGCTCTTCCGCGATCGGCGCGCTTTCAGGTCCGCGTCAGCCCCTGACATATTACCGATATATCAAGACTGGCTCATGATAGTGTTCTGGCATGCCTGAAACGGACAACCGCGGCGGAGCCACGGCCACTCAGCGCCGTCGTCCCCGCCCGTATCCCGCCATTGTCGAAACCGTCGAGCCCCTCGGCCCCTACCTGCTGCGGATCTCGGTGGGTGGCGCTGGCCTGGCCGGGTTCCGCTGGCCGGGACCGGCCAGTCACCTGAAGGTGTTCCTGCCCGAGCCGGGCCAGCGGCACGCGGAGCTGCCGCCCGCCGACGCTGAGGGCTTCATGGTCATCGAGCCGGGGCGGCCCCGCCCCACGACCCGCACGTTCACCCCCCGGCGCTGGGACCCGGCCACGGGCCGCCTTGACCTGGAGTTCGTGCTGCATGGCCACGGCCCGGCGGCCCAGTGGGCCACCCAGGCCCAGCCCGGCGACCAGGTGGCGGTGAGCCAGCCCCGCCGCACCTATGAGCTGCTCCCGGACAGCCGCTGGCTGCTCCTGGCCGGCGACGAGAGCGCCCTGCCCGCCATAGCCACCGTGCTGGAGGCGATTGACCCGGACGTGCCCGTGTACGTACTCGTCGAGCTGGAGGATTCCGGCCACGAGGTCGCGCTGCCGGCCCGCGCGGCCTCCGGCGTGCGCTGGCTGCCGCGCCAGCCCGGTGACCGCCCCGGTGCCACGCTCACGTCCGCAGTCGCCGCGTGGACGCCACCCCCGGGCGCGGGACAGGTGTGGGCCGCCTGCGAGGCCGTGGCGGTGCGGGACATCCGCTCCCAGCTGCTCGGGCCGCTGGGCTGGCCGGCGGATCGCATCCTGACCCGGGGCTACTGGCGCGCCGGCGAAGTCAACCACCCCGATCACGACTACGGCGAGGACGCGCTCTGAGCCGCCGCGTTAGCGGCCCGAAGAAGTAGCCCATACTCACCGCCATGACGACCGCTGAGCGGATGTCCCTCGGGGACGTTAAGAGCCGGCTCTCGCTTGGCCCGCCGGGACCAGGGACAGCCCGTCAGATACCCGCCTTGTCCAGGGCGCTCTGCAGCGAGGTGATGTATCCCTGGGAGGTATAGCTGGCGCCGGAGACCGCGTCGATCTTCGCGCTGCCCGCGGCGAGTGCCTCCTGCGTGAGCTGCGGGATGGCGTAGGCGTTGATCTGCTCATCGTGCGGAGTCTCGGTCGGGTATTCGATGGCGTCAACGCCGGCGAGCTTGCCGTTCTTGACCGTGATCTGCACCTGGACGGGCCCGTACATGGTGTCGGCGGGGTCACCGGTCACGGTCTTCGCCGACGCGGTGCTGGAGCCGCCGGTGCTGCTGCCGGTGCTGCTTGGGGCCGGTGTGGCCCCGCTGCTGGTCCTGGCCCCGCTGGCGGTGCCTGAGCCACCCTGACCCGAGCCGCCGCCCGCGCTGGAGCCGCCGGGCGTGCCGACCGCGGCGGGCGGCGTGACCACAGGTCTGGTGCTGTGTGTCTTGAAGGTCAGCAGAAAGACCAGGGCGGCGGCCGTGCTGACGATGGCGAGGATGATGCGGCGCATGCCATGCCTTCCGGGCGGTCAGAACTCGAATGATTCGTGGTGGATCTGCCGCCGCGGGACGCCGGAAGCCCGCAGCGCTCGCGTCACGGCGGCTGTCATGCCGGGCGGCCCGCACAGATAGATGTCGTGCCGGGCGAGGTCAGGAACGTTCGCGATGAGCCCCGCCGGGGCCAGTGGATCCGCACCGAGCTCGGCGCGGCGGCCGGCGATGATCCACAGCGTCGCGCCGCGCTCCTCGGCGAGCTGCTGCAGCTCCCGGCGGAACACCACGTCACCGGCGCGGCTGACCCGGTAGATGAGGGCCAGGTGGCCGGGGCGAGCGGGGATCGACTGGAACAGCGCCCGTAGGGGCGTAATGCCGACGCCGCCGGCGATCAGCAGCACCTTGCGCTGCCGCCGGACTGCGGCGGTGAGCGCGCCGTACGGTCCTTCGGCCAGCACGCGGGTGCCGGGCCGCAGCGCTACCAGTGCGTGGCTATGGTCACCGAGCGCCTTGGCGGTGATGCGCAGCCGGTCCGGCGACGGCGGCGCGGACAGCGAATAGGGCAGGGACGTCCACCAGAGCCCGCGGCTGAGGAACCGCCACCGGAAGAACTGCCCGCCTCGGCGCGCAGCTCCGTAAGGTGCCTGCCGGTGATCACGATGCTGACGACGCCCGGTCCTTCCGGCTGGACCGACAGCACGCGGAGCCGGTGCCGGGCCGCCTGGCGGGCCGGCGTAACGAACCGGTACCAGCCGATCGCGGCGCCCACGCCCACGTACATGCTGCCCCAGACGACCCGGGCGCCGAGGCTGGTCATGAATTCGGCGCCATCCGCGAACTGGTGGCTGAACGCCAGCGCGACCGCCAGGTAGGTGTAGAAGTGCAGGTAGTACCACGTCTCGTAGCGGAGGCGCCGGCGGGCGGCGCGCGCGGAGCTGATCCCGACCCCGACGAGGAGCAGGCCGCCGAACGTCGCCGCGAGCACGTCCGGATAGCTCACCAGCAGTATCTTGGCCTGGCTGACCACGTTGGTGTGCGCGGTCACCGCGTAGCCCCAGGTGATGAGCAGCGCGTGCGTGACAACCAGGCTGACGACGTAGCGGCCGCCCATCGCGTGCCAGCGAGCCAGCCGGTCAGCGCCGATACCCTGCTCCAGCGGGGGGAGCCGGGCCATCAGCGCCACGAGGACCACCACCCCGTAACCGGCGGCCAGCCCGGTGATCCGCCCGGCGTTCGTCAGCCAGTCACCCAGTCCGTGGATCGGCAGCGTTTCCTGCCACCACAAGCTGATCGCGGCGAGAGCCCCCGCCGCGATCAGAGCCAGCACTGCCCCCGGACGGGCGCGCGCCAGAGCCGACGGCGCACCCGGTGCCGGGCTCGCCTGGGCCTGGTGCCCCGGCGCGAAAGCGGTCACACGGGACCGTCGGCCAGCGCAGCCGGCGGTTCCAGGGCAGGCCTCACCCGCAGCACGGTCAACGTCACGTCACATATGTCGCACGGCAAATTTTGTTTCCGCTGCGCCGAACCTATGAGCCAGCTATGAACCTGAGGCCGCAGTGATGTGGTCCGCCAGCCGGTACCCCGTCCAGCCGGATCCGGCCGTGATCCGGGTCGTAGAAGCGCAGCAGGAGCCGCGCGACCGTGGACTTGCCCGCTCCGCTCGGCCCCACGATGGCCAGCAGCTGCCCAGGTTCGGCGGTGAACGACAGCCCGGAGATCGTGGGGGAGTGGGCGCCAGGGACTGCCAGATCGTAGATGACGCCGCGCCGGTCAAGGTCGGTCACGTCCTGTCCCGAGCCGCGACACGCTTTCAATAAGCGGGCTGAACGTAGGCTGATGAGGTGGTAGTCGCACCTGAGGGGCGGCGGATGCTGCGGGTTGAGGCCCGCAACAGCCAGGTCCCGATCGAGAAGAAGCCTCCGTGGATCAAGACCCGGCTGCGGACCGGCCCCGAATACACGGAGCTGAAGAACCTGGTGCGCCGCGAGGGCCTGCACACGGTGTGTGAGGAGGCCGGCTGCCCGAACATCTTCGAGTGCTGGGAAGACCGCGAGGCGACGTTCCTGATCGGCGGCGACCAGTGCACCCGGCGCTGCGACTTCTGCCAGATCGGCACGGGCCGGCCGCAGCCGCTGGACACCGACGAGCCGCGCCGGGTGGCCGGGTCGGTGGCCACCATGGGGCTGGCGTATGCGACGGTCACCGGGGTCGCCCGGGACGATCTGGGCGACGGCGGCGCGTGGCTGTACGCGCAGACGGCGCGGGAGATCCACGCGGCCGTGCCGGGCTGCGGGGTGGAGCTGCTGATCCCCGACTTCAATGCCGAACCGGGCCGGCTGGCTGAGGTGTTCAGCGCGCGGCCTGAGGTGCTGGCGCACAATATCGAGACCGTGCCGCGGATCTTCCGCGCGATCCGGCCGGGTTTCCGGTACGGGCGGTCGCTGGACGTGCTGGCCCAGGCCCGCGCGGCGGGGCTGGTGACCAAGTCGAACCTGATCCTGGGCCTGGGCGAGCAGCGGCCGGAGATTAGCGCGGCCATGGCCGATCTGCGCGCGGCGGGCTGTGACCTGCTGACGATCACGCAGTACCTGCGGCCGACGCCGCGGCACCATCCGGTCGAGCGCTGGGTCAAGCCCGAGGAGTTCGTGCAGCTGCGCGAAGAGGCCCTGCAGATGGGCTTCGCCGGGGTGATGTCCGGGCCGCTGGTCCGCTCGTCCTACCGGGCCGGCCGCCTCTACCGCCAGGCCGCCGAAAGGCGTACCACGGGGCCGGGGCGGCGCGTCTCCTGAGGCGGTTTTCGTTAGTCCGCAGGAACGCGGCCCCGGCGTCACCCGGCCGGGGTGACGCAGAGTCCCGGTTCCCGCCGCAGAATGAACTCACCCGGGAGGCCGTCTCCGGCTTACGGTAAGGAGCACTGACAATGACGTTCACCTTAGTGCGTACGGGATCCCATGCCGGATATGCGAGGCCTAGGTTATGGGTCTCTTTTCCCGGTTCCGTTCCGATGGGTCCGGTGACAGGCCGACCGGGCTGCGTCGCTGGGTAGTCCCCACCGGGCGCCGTGATCCAGATCTTGACGAAATCAAGCAGGCCGCAGCGGCGGACGTTGCCGAGATGGAGGAGGAGGATCGCAAATACTTCAGGCAGGACGGCCCGGGCAGCGTTGAAGACGACCTTTGAGCGGACTGTAATCGCCGTCGCCGCCGCTCGTGTGCTGGCCCGGTGACAGCGGCATTGCGCCGGGACGGAGCGTACGGCCTCAGGGCTGACCCCGGCCCCCGCTGCGGAGGTCATCCAGGAAGCTTCTGGTGGCCAAGACGGCGCTGCCTGTCCGCCGGACGAAGGTGGCAGCGGTGCGAACCGCGTATCCGGCGGTGCCGGGCATGACCACGGCGTTGCCGCATCAAGGAGGTAGCCGACACCTCCGTGACCCGCGGCCCGGGCCGGATCCGGAACGCGGGCCACGATAGCGCCGAGATCGTGCCATTCATGCAGCGTGCCGCCGAGTACCGGGTTCTCGCCGCTGCGGTACCCAGCCGGGCCCGCTGAACGTCTGCCGCAGGCCCTCGCCGACACCCTGACTGAGGTGGCTGCCCGCTGGCGGCACGAACCTGCTGCTGTCGGCCGCTTCCGGCGGACTGAGCACGATGGCCGTCAGCTCGATCAGGGCCAGGCGCTGGCGGCGAACCGCCCGCCGATCCTACAGCCAGTCCCGGCGCCGGAAAATGATGTAGAGCACGATCCCGGCGGCGACCATGATGGCGACCGAGGCCACGAGACCGTCTTGCCGGCTGAAGCCGGGATATGGCACGTTCATCCCGTAGAAGCCGGTGACGAAGGTCGGAACCGCGATGATCGCGGCCCAGCTCGTGACCTTCTTGGTGATGACGTTCATCCGGTTGCCCTGGATGGTCAGGTTGGTCTCCAGGATGCTCGTCACCAGGTCTCGCAAGCTGTCCGTCCACTCGGCGGCGCGGAGCACGTGATCGTAGACATCCTGGTAGTAGGGCATGAGATCGTCGCTCACGACATGCAGGTCGCGGCGCATCAGGGAGTTCGCCACCTCGCGCATCGGGATCACGATCCGGCGGAGCAGGACCAGGCTCTTGCGCAGTTCAAAGCTGCGCCGCTGGACGGCGAGGCCCTGCGGGACGTCAGCGAACACCTGGTCCTCCAGTGTCTCCACGGCGTCGTCGAGGCTCTGCACGGAGTCGAAGTGACCATCCACGATGTAGTCGAGCAGCCCGTAGAGCAGATAGCCGACGCCGAATTTGGTGAGATCCGGGTTGGCGTCCCAGCGATCCACGACGGCTCCGATGTCCAGCCCATCATCCTTGCGGACGGTGATCAGCGCCCGCCGGGTGACGAACGCGGCGAGTTCGCTGGTGGCCAGCTCACCCGAATCGGTATCCAGCCGCGCGCCGTAGGCGGTCAGGAATAGGTGGCTACGGTAACGGTCCACCTTGGGCCGCTGGTGCTCGTGTACAGCGTCCTCCACGGCCAGTGGATGCAGCCCGAATTCGTCGCTCAGTACCGCCAGGTCGTCCCGGTCGGGATCACGCAGGTCAAGCCAGAGGGTGACCGACTCATCGGACAGGTAGTCACTGATCTCGGCGACCGGGAAACCCTCACGCTCAAGCGTTCCGTCCCGGTAGAGCCGCGTGCGTGCCTGGCACTTGGTCGGGGTCACGGAGCAGATGGCGGCGGGGGCCACCGTGTCGGGATCACTGCCGTGGAAGGTCTGGGCGATCAGTGGCCTGCCACCCAGCACGCCACTGGACGCGCCGTCGGCGCTCCCTGGGCCGGATTGCGTTGTGGTCATCGGGTTCTCTCCTCGTTCACCTGCGGGCGTCTGGCAAATAGCAACGCCCCACCAGGGTGGCATCAACCACGAGTGCGTAGCGCCGAAGTGAAGACCGGGCCACGCAGCGAGGACCAGCCTCTGCGCGTCTGGCGGGATCTCAATTGACCTCGACCGTGGTTGAGGTCTGATGCTTGTGTCTGCCCGCTGCTACCGCGCCAAGCGTTTGGTATAGGACGGATGATCACTGATGTCTAGAAGTGACTTTGATGTCGAGTGGTTTCTGTCCCGGCCTTTGACCGCCCGGGTCGCGACGAACGGCCCGACTGCGCGACCGGCATGGTTCCTGTGGGAAGACGTATCGCGCGGGAGGCGCAAACTCGCCCGCTACCTCGGCGCCGATGAGACGAGCTGGGACGAGCGGTTCCGCCGTTATCTCCGCGAGGACCCGGCCAGAAACGGCACCATATGGCTGCGGCTGCGGCCAGCGTCTCTCGCCGCCAGGGACCTCAGCTACGCCGTCTGAGCGCCAGCCGCACTCACCGCGCCCGGCACTGTCAGACAGCGATCAGTGACTGCAGGAAAGGCTGCCTGCTACGTGGGGGCGGCAGATCTGGGTTTCGGTGGCTGGAATAGTGCTGGCTGGCCTTGCGTTCCTAACCGTGTCGGCGCGTTAGTGTCCCCCGGGCTCTAATTTCTGCCTTCATGGAATACCGTCCGGCTGGAGCCATGATGCGCCTTTCGCCGTGAGGCGACCTGCGCACCGGTCACGGCACGCCCTCGTGAGCACACGCTCCCGGGGGCGCTGTCATGTCCGGGATTACCGAAGCGTTGCGCGCGGTAGGCGGCAACTGTCGTCTGCAGGTGCGGGGCCGCCGCGCCATCATGCATGGTGAGCTGTGGACGGCAGTCCTGAGCGTCCAGGAGCGCCCCGCGCTGGCCCTCGGCCAGGTCGCCGACGTCGCCATCCCGCGCGAGACGGCGGACCGGACGCCGACCGGTAAGGATCCTGACGCGGCCGCGCTCCCACGTGCCTTTGGGTGGCGACGTAGCTGTCGGCGCGCTATGGGGGCGGCCAGGATAGGGGCATGGACGTTTTGAGCAGCCGGATCCTGCTGCGCCCCGCCGACTTGGGCCGCAGCCATCGTTTCTATCGCGACGTACTGGGCCTGGCGGTCTACCGGGAGTTCGGCCCTCCCGCAGATCCAGGGCTGGTGTTCTTCCTCGGCCCGGGATTGCTCGAGGTCTCCGGCCACGCGGCCGGCCCTCCCGGGCGCTCGATGATGATCTGGCTCCAGGTACGCGATGTTCACGTAGAGCACGACCGCCTGGCTGCGGCAGGAGCTCATATCCTCCGACGGCCCGCAGCGGAACCCTGGGGACTGACCGAAATGTGGATCGAGGACCCGGACGGCATCCGCATCGTCCTCGTCGAAGTTCCCGCCGATCATCCTCTCCGCCGCGACACGCGGTCCTCGTCACCGCCCTGACGATGAACCGCATGAGGGCCAGGGCAGGCCGAGGATCTGCAGCAGGTCGCGGAAGTCCGTGATGGTGTAGTCGGGTGCGCAATCCTGGTAGGCCTTTGTTCCTTGATCCGAATCGAACATCACGGTCGTCAGGCCGGCCTCCCGCGCTCCGTAGATGTCGCGGTGCATGTCGTTGCCGACGTACAGCGCGTTCCCGGCCGCCACTCCCATCCCGTCGAGCGCGTACTGGAAGAGCCGCCCGTCGGGCTTGCGGTACCCGTGGTCCCCGGAAACGATGATCGGGTCGAAGTAGCCGAGCAGGCCGACCTTGTGCAGCTCACCGCGCGCATAGCTGCTCTGCGCGTCGGTGACGATCGCGAGCGGATAGTGCTCGCGCAGGACGTCGAGCACCTCTCGGACGTACGGGTACAGGCCGAGCTGCCGACGCGAGATGCCGCGGGCCATCTCGGCCAGGAACAACGGCATCTGCTGCAGCTTCCCAGCCGGCAGGGCGCGGGTGAAATCCGTCCCGTGACCCTCGATGATGCTTCGCCAGATACCGGCGGCGTCGAATTCGGGGTACTTCTCCGGGCTGGCCCGCTGCTGTTCCTTCATGAGCTGGAAGTAGA
>Ga0302225_10001961_pt1 | contig 12606 bp, 10 predicted proteins | sample II_Palsa_E3_2_FD_193515 | JGI IMG/M metagenome (GOLD analysis project Ga0302225, IMG submission 193515) | Peat permafrost microbial communities from Stordalen Mire near Abisko, Sweden - II_Palsa_E3_2 | ecosystem: Environmental > Terrestrial > Soil > Palsa > Peat permafrost | place: Sweden...
GGGCGAGATCGCCCAGAGAGAATTCTCCCGTGCGGCAGGTCCACTCGATTTTGTCCGGCGGGACGCAGCGCATTAGGCGCATCGTGCGGCCGCGAACCTGCTCGAAATTATGAAGAAAATCGTCGCGGTCCATGAGGGAGCCTCCTGGATGCTTCTGGAGGAAATAATATACCCGGCTCCGCCTGGCGAGAATAGTTCTGAATTCCCGCTACTTCACAGCCTCGTCTGGCTTGAAACGGGCTCACGAGGAGTTGCACGCAATAAAGAGTTAATCTAATACTCCTCACGGTACATGTACCAATTGTCTTCTAATCGTTCGAAGATGATCGCGTGACCTTTCTGTTTTTCGTAAAGTTCTCGTGGGAAGGCATCCAGTGAACTAACAAGGGGCGAGAGAAGTCGGTCAGAGTATACAAGTCCCTTTTCAGAGCTCGCTAATACGCCTCCTGAGCCGTAGACGTTTATAAAGACTGTGGAAGGATAGTCTGTCCGTCGCGCCAAGCCTCCATCAATGCCGAGTTTGCGAAACATGCGCCGATATTCGTTCCATCGCTCTTCAGAAAAGCCGATGTTCTTGCGAGGCCAAGATGCGTCCGTATCCAGGTAAGTGAAATCGCGGCTTATCACCGTGACGTGTTCATCTTGATTCGACATTCGAACTAGTTCAACGAAGCCAGATCGCTCATGAGCAAATTTCTCACGCAAATGAGAATCCGATGGCATGCCGCACCCACAAGTAAGAATCAGGAAGGCAATCACGAGGTCTAGCTTGAGCGCTGACGAACTAGTCCTGTGGACTGGCAATGAGCCAGTCCGCGCGGTTGAAGGTAACAATTTCCCAGTTTCTAAGCCGAGAGTGCCCATGATCAATCTAGCCCTTGCACCGATCGAAATGGACCTAAAGCGCTAAGACGAAGAACTGAGCCATTAACGATTTATACCCTAGTTTGACCGCGAATATCCGGGCGCATATACTGGGGTTTCTGGCTGAAATGCATACCTAGGAGTGGAAACCATGGAACAGGCAGTCATATTAAGTGCGGTGCGCACACCGATTGGGAAATTCATGGGCGGGCTTGCGCCGCTTACCGCGCCGGAGCTTGGCGCGAAAGCAATCGCGGAAGCTGTGCGGCGGGCGGGCATCGAGCCGAACCTGGTGGACGAAGCCATCATGGGGAATGTGGTGCAGGCGGGACTAGGGCAGAATCCGGCGCGGCAGGCGGCGTTGCGCGGTGGGCTCGATCCGCGCGTTGCGGCGATGACAATCAACAAAGTTTGTGGGTCGGGATTGAAAGCGGTGGCTTTGGCGTCTCAGGCGGTGCAGCTTGGCGAATCGGACGTGGTGGTCGCGGGCGGGATGGAGTCCATGTCGAACTGCCCGTATTTGCTGAAGGGCGCGCGCAGCGGATTTCGGCTGGGCAATCAGGAAATTTTCGATTCGATGATCACCGACGGACTGTGGGACGTTTACGAAAATTATCACATGGGCGTCACCGGCGAGCTGGTGGCCGAAAAATACGGCATCACGCGGCAGGAGCAGGATCAATTCGCGCTGGAAAGCCATCGCAAGGCGGTGCGGGCGATCAAGTCGTGTTTTTTTGGCGCGCAGATCGTGCCGGTGGAAATTCCGCAGAAAAAAGGCGAGCCAGTAATCATCAAGACGGACGAATCGCCGCGAGAGGATACTTCGCTGGAGGCACTCGGCAAACTGAAGGCGGCATTCCAGAAAGATGGCACCGTAACGGCAGGGAACGCGCCGGGCACGAATGACGGCGCAGCAGCTGTGATTGTTACCAGCGAAAAGAACGCGGCGCGCATGGGGAAGTCACCGATGGCGCGAATCGTGGCGCAGGCCGTGAGCGGAGTCGAGCCGAAATGGGTGATGATGGCGCCGGTGGATGCAATCGAAAAGCTGCTGAAGAAAACCGGGTGGGATCGCGACAAGGACGTGGACCTCGTTGAGTTGAACGAGGCGTTTGCCGTGGCGGCGATTGCGGTGACACGCGTGCTGAAACTTAATCCGGAAAAAGTGAATGTGAATGGCGGCGCGGTTGCGCTGGGGCATCCAATTGGGGCGTCTGGGGCGCGAGTGCTCGTTACCCTGCTGTTTGAAATGCAGCGGCGCAACTTGAAGCGCGGAATCGCGGCGCTTTGCCTTGGCGGCGGCAACGCGGTAGCGTTAGCCATCGAGCGTCCGTAGCTCCGCCGATATGTTCTGTCCGAAATGCAAAGCCGAATACCGCGCGGGCATCACGCGTTGTCCAGATTGTGATGAAACACTGGTCAGAAGATTGGACTCCTCAAAAGCACCAGCCGGACAGGTAGGTCCGGCGCTCGCCTGGCGCGGCAATGATCCTGTCGCTTTCAGCCGTGCGCTCGCCGCTCTGCGAGAGCACAAAATCCAGAGCTACCAGATCGACGAACACAATCAGCTGTCGCGCATCGGAGCACCTCGGCCGAGTTACGGAATCTTTGTGAGGCGGGAGGATGTTTCCCGCGCGGAGAAAGTCATCCGCGAAACATTCGCGGGACTTGTTCCCGACTAGTCGAGCCCAGCGTTTCTGTGTGCTGAGATTACTTATCCTTGGTCGCTTGTCCTCGGGAGTTTTATGCCGCCACGGCTCAGTGCCTCCAAATCTCCAAGGAAGAAAAAACTAAAGCGGGATCGCGTAACGGCGAACGCGCCTGCGGCGTTCAACGATGTTCGGCGGATTGCGCTTTCGCTGGACAACGTCGAAGAAGGGACATCCTACGGCACGCCGGCGTTCAAGGTAGGAGGCGCGCTGTTCGTGCGCATGCATCAGGATGGCGAATCGCTGGTGGTTCGAACGGATTTTGAACAGCGCGAGGAGTTGATGGCTTCCGATCCGAAAACCTATTACATTACCGATCACTACCTCAACTACGAGTGGGTGTTGGTGAGCTTATCGCGCGTTCATCCCGATGCTTTGCGTGATCTCATGGGAATGGCATGGAAATTAGCGGCAGCGAGCAAGCGGCGTTCATCCCGCAGCTAATTTCGCGTTCCTTCGAAGCAACGGGTCAACGATGCTTGACGTATCTCTCCCTCCTGTGTTTCCTTAGCTCCGCTACATCTTTCTTGATTTCGGAGGCTTGATGGCGGTGGACGCGATCAAAACTGTTGGCGTACTTGGCGCGGGGACCATGGGGAACGGCATCGCGCATGTTTTTGCCAGGGCCGGATATCGCGTGATTTTACGCGACGTGGAGAAGCGCTTTCTGGATCGCGGACTTGAGACCATCGGAAAGAACCTGGATCGCGAAGTGAAGAAGGGGAAAATTAGCGAGGCCGATAAGCCGGCTATTCTGGCGCGCATCGAGCTGACTACCGATGTTGGCGGACTGGCTGCGGCCGATTTTGCGGTGGAGGCAGTGCCCGAGCAACTCGAGTTGAAATTGCGCGTGCTGAAGGATGTGGATGCCGTTCTGCGGCCAGGCGTGATTCTGGCCAGCAATACGTCTTCGATTTCGATTACGCAGCTTGCGGCGCAGACTTCGCGCCCGGAAAAGTTCATCGGGATGCACTTCATGAATCCGGTGCCCATGATGGTGCTGGTGGAAGTGATTCGCGGGTTGGCGACCAGCGAGGAAACTTTTCAGACCACGATGTCGCTTTGCGAAAAGCTGGAGAAGAAGCCCGTGGCGGTGAACGACGCGCCGGGCTTCGTCTCGAATCGCGTGCTGATGCCGCTGATCAATGAAGCTGCGTTTTGCGTGATGGAGGGCGTGGCGACGCCCGAGGCCGTGGACGCGGTGATGAAAACCGGGATGAATCATCCGATGGGGCCGCTCGAACTGGCGGACTTCATTGGGCTGGATGTCTGCATCGACATTCTCGAAGTGCTGTCGAAAGGGTTTGGCGATCCGAAATATCGCGCGTGCCCGCTGCTGAAGAAATATGTGGCCGCCGGGTGGCTGGGGCGCAAATCCGGACGCGGGTTCTACAAATATTAGTAGGCTCTGTGCGCTTGCAGCCGCAAGACCGGAACTTCACCGGCTAAAGCCGACTACACCGCCGAGTCTTATGTCGTGGCTAAAGCCACGACCCACAAAGAGTCTTCAGTTTCCTCCTTGCGCTCACGGCGCGACTTCTTCGGCGTCTAAGCCGGAAGAATTGTGTCCGACTGATGGATCGTCCCAATGAGGACCTTATGAGAACTGTGCTCCGCTTGGCGGGTGTGCTTGCGTTGCTTTTCGTTTGCCGTCCACTGTCCGCGTTTCAGTTAGGTGAAGCGGACTTTACGAAAGCCGAAACAAAAATTATTCCAGTGCGAGGGAACATCACCCTGATTCAGATTCACGTGCCGCAAGATGTCTTTCATATTGCCGTGCTTTCGGGTCCCGAGGGCTACCTGCTGGCGGATCACCCGGAAGCGGCCGGGAATCCTCTAGTTCAGAAAGCGCTGGATGATATGGGAAAGCGTCCGGTGAAATTTCTGCTGAACACGCACTGGCACTACGACCACGTCGGCGGCAACGAAATTTATGGGCCGGATGCGGTCATTATCGCGCAAGAGAATGTGCGCAAGCGTTTGATGACCAAGCAGACGCCGGCCTGGTCTCCGACGCCGATCGGTCCGTATCCCGAACGCGCATGGCCGCGCATCACTTTTCGCGATTCGCTCGCAATTCATTTTGACGGGGAAGATATCGAGATGGATCACTACTCCAACGGCCACACCGACGGGGATTCTGTGATCTATTTTGCTCAAGCAAATGTTGTCGACATCGGCGATATTTTCGACAGCAAGGGCGGCCTTCCGGGCGGAGTTGACATGGAGGGGATTGCGCGTTCTCTCTCGGCGGTCCTGGAGCGGATCAACGACGAGACGATTATTATCACCGGGCACAGCCGGCTCTCGAATCGCGGTGAGCTGGCGATGTATCTGCCGCTCTTGCAGCAGACGATTGCGCACGTACGGCAGGAAATTTCCGCAGGCAAGAGTGAAAAGGAGATCGCGGATGAAGGCTTGCCGGAAGCATGGAAGCCTTGGTTCGCTCCCGGGGACATTCCTGTTGACCGGGATTTTATGCATCAGATTTATGCCACGCTGACGCATACGGGCAGCCTGGACCAGTAGCGTTGGGCGATGCCGGGAACGCGAAAAAGGGCCAGAAATACCTTTTGCTTTTTCTTCGCCTCATGTTAGGATGAGCAAGTTTGGGGGTGAGGATACTTGGTAGTACACTCAGCGCGCCTTTCCCAGGAAGCTAAACGAAATCCCTCTCGAGGTCTAACGATGAACGACGAAAAAACAAAAAATTTGGATCTGGCGATATCGCAAATTGAAAAGCAGTATGGCAAAGGCTCGATCATGCGCCTGGGAAACAAGGATGTGCTGGTTCCGGTGAACGTGATACCGACCGGGTCCATCTCGATTGATGCAGCGCTGGGTGTGGGAGGCTTTCCGCGCGGCCGCGTGATCGAAGTGTACGGACCTGAGTCAGGCGGTAAGACCACGCTGACGCTCCACGTGATCGCAGAGGCGCAGCGGCTGGGCGGGCAGGCGGCATTCATCGACGCTGAGCACGCCTTGGATCCTTCTTACGCGCGAAAACTGGGCGTGGATGTTGACAATCTTTTGGTTTCGCAGCCGGACAATGGGGAACAGGCGCTGGAAATTGCCGAAGCGCTGATCCGCTCGAATGCTGTGGATATCATCGTAGTGGACTCCGTGGCGGCGCTGGTTCCACGCGCGGAGCTGGAAGGCGACATGGGTGACGCGCAGATGGGCTTGCAGGCGCGGTTGATGTCGCAGGCGCTGCGAAAACTGACGGCGATTGTGTCGAAGTCGAAGACCTGCCTGATTTTCATCAACCAGATTCGCGAAAAGATTGGGGTGATGTTCGGCAACCCGGAAACAACCACGGGCGGGCGCGCGCTGAAGTTTTACTCTTCGATTCGCGTGGATATTCGGCGCATACAGTCCATCAAGGAAGGGGATCGCGTGGTAGGCTCGCGCACTCGCGCAAAGATTGTGAAAAATAAAGTGGCTGCGCCGTTCCGCGAAGCTGAGTTCGACATCATCTATGGCGAAGGTGTTTCGCGCGAGGGCGACTTGGTCGATTTGGGTGTGGCCAAGGGCTTGCTCGAAAAATCGGGCACGTGGATCTCGTATAAGACCGAACGCCTGGGGCAGGGACGCGACAATGCCCGGCTGTTCCTCAAGGAAAACAAGGACATCCGCGCGAAGATCGAACACGACCTGCGCAAGCTATTGGGTCTGCCGACAAATCTTGCTTCGGTGGAAGATCAGGCCAAGCCAGCAGCAGCCGAAGCGCCGAAACAGGCGCCTAAAGCGGCAGCCGCTGTGCAAGGCCGCTCGGCGCGCTAGCGCCGATTTTCCGCTCAGCATCGCACATTCGAGCAGGATTCCGCGGCTCCCGCCGTCGGAGCCAGGATTGGCTTCGGCGGGACGCCGGTTGATGCCACACGGGATGCGTACACTGGTACTTCAGGCCAGTTATGCTCACCAGGAAAGCTGCCCTCCTTAACAGTTGCGCTAACCTGTGCCACTTCCTTAAACTACCTTTGCATCCTGATTGAGAAGGCTACGGGCTAATTCAGAACTTAATGCGCCGCCAACCAGTCCTTTATCAAACGGTATCGATAGTCTGTCTGTTTCTCGCAGGCGCTCTAGGAGTTGCGTTCGGTGCGCCGCCGGCTACCAGCACGCATCACAAGCGCGGCACCCCGAGTTACGCTGATCCGGGTAAGGGCGACAAAGTAGAATATGACGACCCGGTCATTCGTCAGGTCGCGCTCGACGCTTTGGGGCACGCCAACGGTTCGGTACTTGCGATGGATCCCAGCACCGGGCGCATCCTGACCATCGTCAATCAAAAAATGGCTTTCTCTTCGGGATTTGAGCCTTGCTCGACGATCAAGCCGGTAATTGCGCTGGCAGGGCTGGAAGAAGGCGTGATTACTCGCGACACCATGCTGAAGGTCGGCCGCCGCCGCTATATGGACCTCACCGAGGCCATGGCGCATTCCAACAATGTGTATTTCGAAGAAGTCGGCAAGCAATTGGGATTCGAGCGAGTATCAAAATACGCGACGCTGATGGGACTTGGTTCGCGCGCGGGTTACAACATCCAAGAAGAACAGCCCGGTTTATTGCCGCCGCGCATTCCGGCCTACGGCGGAGTCGCTCGTATGTCGAGCTTTGGAGAAGGCATCCGCATCACGCCGCTGCAGCTTGCGTCGCTGGTTTCCACGCTGGCCAATGGCGGCACGCAGTATTACCTGCAATATCCGCGAACGGCGGAGGATCGTCAGAATTTTCAGCCGAAGGTGCGGCAGCAGCTTGATATCGCGCCGCTGCTCCCCGATTTGCGCGAAGGCATGCTGGCCGCGGTAATGTACGGCACGGCAAAGCAGAGTTACGATCCTGACGGCGAGCAGGCGCTGGGAAAAACCGGTACTTGTAACGATGAATCGCTCGGCGGGCGGCTGGGCTGGTTCGTTTCCTACGCCGATCAAGCGCACCCGAAAATTGTTCTGGTAGTGCTAATTCGCGGCGGAAGCCGCTCCATCAGCGGTCCCCACGCGTCCGAGATCGCCGGCCGAATTTACCACGGGCTGCGCGAACGCAATTACTTCGCCGAATCAGTTCGCCAACCGGCATACACCACCTCCGCAGGCGGCTCGAAGTAGGAACGTTCGATCTGACCCGGTAGAACCCAATCAGTTGGAAACCCCGCTAGGTTTACTGCCATGTAGCAGAATGGGCCATTTTACTTTTCCGCGTAGGTCTGCTTAAGATATCCTCGGTACCTCTCTGAGCAAGGCGATTGGGGGATATGGGCAAGTTCGGCAAAATATTATTTTGGTGCGTTCTGGTGGCGGTGGGCGCCGCCTGCGTTGGCGCGTCCTATTACGTTCGCAATTCCGCGGAGGCTGAAGTCAGTTCGCAGGCGACGTCCGCACGCGAAGAAGCGCGGCGAATTCAGGAACAGGTGGTCCTCTACAGCGAGCGACTGGTTCCCGCGCGCGTTCCTTTTCACACGCTCTTGGAAGGCTTGGGAATTGATGCCGGCACCGTCGCGCGCTTGATTTCTTCCGCGCAGTCTGTTTTTGACCTTAGGCATTTACGCGCTGGAAATCGTCTGGCCGTGGGCCGCTCCGTTCTTGGCGAGTTGCGCTCAGTGCGTTACCGGATTGATACAGACCGGGTGCTTACGATCGCGCCGCAAGGCGGCGACTTTCATTCCACGATTGAAATCATTCCGTCGGAAACGGAGACGGTAGGAGTGATGGGGGAAGTCCACGGCTCGCTTTTTGAAGCGGTGATCAACGCCGGCGAAAAGCCGGAGTTGGCGATGCGGCTGGCGCAGATTTTCGGCTGGGACTTGGATTTTTACACCGATCCCCGCCCGGGCGACACGTTCCGCGTGGTGGTTGAAAAGAAGCTCCTTTCGAACGGCGAAGTGCTTTCGTACGGCCGGATTCTCGCTGCGGAATACAAAAACGGGAGCCGTCCGTATGGTGCGGTGCTCTTTCATGACGCTTCGGGAAACCCCGCATATTTCACGCCGGAAGGGAAGTCAATGAAGAAGGCGTTTCTGCATTCGCCGCTCAAGTTTGCCGCGCCGATTACATCGCATTTCAGCGCGCATCGCTTCCATCCCATCCTGAAGGAATACCGGCCGCATCTCGGGATCGATTACGCAGCGCCCAGCGGCACTCCGGTGCAGACGATTGGCGAAGGCCGCGTGATTTTCGCCGGAGCCAAAGGCGGAGCGGGAAATCTGGTGGAGATTCAGCATACGAACGGATACACCACCTACTACATGCATCTATCGCGCATCCTGGTTCGTTCCGGGCAGCGCGTGGAGCAAGGCCAGAGCATCGGGCTCGTAGGCATGACCGGACTGGCCACCGGCCCGCACCTGGATTTTCGAATTCAGAAGCAGGGACAATTTTTGAATTTCGAGCGGCTGCCCTTGCCGCCGTCCGATCCCGTCGCAAAGCGGGACTGGAGCCAATTCGTGGCGCTTCGCGACCACGCACTCGCTCTGATGCCGATGAAATTGACGCAGCCAAATGCGGTGCTGGCGAAGAACTCGGCGCTTGCAACATCGCCGGGATCAACTCCATAGATAACTGTTGTCGGCGATGGTTCAGTAAGCTTCGGAAATGAAATCGGCGCCGCGGGGAAACCCAGCGGCGCCGATTCACTTTTTAGAACTAGGTTGCCGTTAAAGCAGGCAGAGTTAGGCTTTCAATTCCCAGGTATCGCCTGAGCGAAGGAGTTTTGCCAGGTCGCCTTTGCCGCGTTTCGCCTGCACTTCGCGAATTTGGTCGTTGATCAGGTCTTCGTAGCGCGGGACATCATTCCAGGAGCGGAAGACGCCGATGGGCGTGGGGAATCCGGGGCGCTGTTCCATGTGCGCGAGCAGAAAAGCGTAGGCCGCGCGCGGATGCTTTTCGTCGTGAACCAGCAGATCTTTTTCCGTGATGCCGTTTCCAAGTTGCACGACTTCCAGGTCCAGCCCATTCAGGCGAATTCCCTTGTCGCGGTTTTTGCCATAGATGAGCGGCTTGCCGTGTTCGAGCTGAACGATATTTTCGCTGCGCGCCTCTTTTTCCGTGACCGTTTCCCACGCGCCGTCGTTGAAGATGTTGCAATTCTGCAAAATCTCAACGTAGGCGGAACCTTTGTGCGCCGCGGCTTTCTTCAAAGTATCTTTCAAGTGAGTTTGGAACACGTCCACGGAGCGCGCCACGAAGGTGGCTTCCGATCCAATGGCAAGAGAGATCGGATTGAATGGCCGGTCGGTGGTGCCGAAGGGTGTGGACTTGGTTTTTTTGCCGACCTCGGAAGTCGGCGAGTATTGGCCTTTGGTGAGCCCGTAGATTTTATTATTGAACAGCAGCACTTTCAGGCCGACGTTGCGGCGCAGCATGTGAATGGTGTGATTGCCGCCGATGGACAGCGAGTCGCCGTCACCGGTGGCCACCCATACTTCCAGGTCCGGACGAACGATCTTCAAACCGGTGGCCACGGCGGGCGCGCGTCCATGAATGGTGTGGAATCCGAATGTGTTGATGTAATACGGAAATCGGCTGGAGCATCCGATCCCGGAGATGATTACGAATTTTTCACGCGGGATACCCAGGTCGGCGAAGACCATTTGCACTGCAGAAAGGATGGCGTAATCCCCGCATCCCGGACACCAGCGAATCTCCTGGTCGGTCTGAAAATCTTTTTTTGTATAGACGGGCAAAGTGGCCGTGGTCATATTTACTCTCCTGCCTGCTCATCAAAATCGTCTTCCTGCGACGTGAAGGGAGCCAAGCCAAGCATCTGTTCGATTTTGTTTTCGATTTCTGAGGTCTTGAAGGGCTTACCCTGAATTTTGTTATAGCCCTGAGCATCTACTAGATATTTCGCACGGAGAATCATCAAAAGCTGGCCCATATTCATCTCCGGGACGAGCACTTTCTTGAAGCGCTTGATGACGTCGCCGAGGTCCCTCGGCAGGGGATTGAGATGGCGGAGATGGACGTGGCCGATGCTGCGCCCTTTTTCTCGCTGAGCATTCAGCGCTGCGGTGATGGGACCGTGCGTGGAACCCCAGGCGATAATCAGCAAATCGCCTGACTGATCGCCTTCAGGAACCACCGGCGGAATATCGTCAGCCACTGCCTCGACTTTCGCCGCACGCAATCGAACCATGTGCTCGTGGTTAAGCGGCTCGTAGTCTATGTTGCCGGTGACATCCTGCTTTTCGATTCCACCGATACGATGCTCCAGTCCCGGCGTGCCAGGAACGGCCCACGGACGCGACAGCGTGACGGGATCGCGCCGATAAGGAAGGAAGCCTTCGGGGTTCGTTTCGAAGTGCACGGGAATTTCGGGCAATTCGTCAATCGTCGGAACTTTCCATGGTTCGGCGCCGTTAGCGAGATAACCGTCGGACAGAATGATGACGGGAACCATGTGCTTGATCGCGATTCGGCTGGCTTCGAGGGCAATCCAGAAACAATCACCGGGCGAGGAAGGCGCCACGACCGGAATGGGAGCTTCGGAGTTACGTCCAAACAAAGCTTGCAGCAGGTCTGCTTGTTCCGTCTTGGTTGGCAGGCCGGTGGACGGGCCGCCGCGCTGAATATCGCAAATCACCAGCGGCAATTCCACGGCGACGGCCAAGCCCAGCGCTTCGGTCTTGAGCGCCATACCGGGGCCCGATGTCGAGGTGATGCCAAGAGCTCCCGCATAGGCAGCGCCGATGGCTGAAGTAATTGCGGCAATTTCGTCTTCGGCTTGAAAAGTGATTACGCCGAAGTCTTTATACATGGAGAGCTCGTGCAAAATGTCTGAAGCCGGTGTAATCGGATAAGAACCCAGAAAAAGAGGGATGCCTGCCTTTTGCGAAGCAGCCACGAAGCCCAGTGCCAGCGCCGCGTTTCCGCTGATATTGCGGTACACGCCCGGGGTAAGTTTAGCCGGCGGAATTTCATAGCTGATCTGAAACGCTTCGGTAGCTTCGCAATAGCTGTACCCCGCCTTCATGGCGAGTTTGTTGGCTTGAACTAACTGCTGCTTGTTCTTGAATTTTTCTTCGAGCCAGCCGTGCGTGGGCTCCATGGAGCGGTTGTAGAGCCAGTAACACATTCCGAGGGCGAAGAAATTCTTGCAACGGTCCATGCTCTTGGCGTCGAGCCCGAGATCTTTCAGGGCCGCGCGGGTCATTTTGGTGAGCTCAACGGCAAAAAGGCGGTAGCCGTCGAGTGAATGATCTTCCAGCGGATTCGTCACAATCTGCGCTTTGCGCAGATCGTTTGGCTGAAAGTCGTCGAGATTTACAATTAGAATTCCGTTCGTTTTCAAATCCGCCAAATTCATTTTCAAAGCGGCGGGGTTCATGGCGATCAGAACATCCACCGAGTCGCCGGGTGTGTAGACGTCACTCGACGAGAAGTGGACCTGGAACCCGCTGACGCCCGGCAGAGTTCCCGCAGGGGCGCGGATTTCAGCCGGAAAGTCGGGGAAAGTGGCCAGATCGTTGCCGTATAGAGCGACGGTGTTGGTGAACTGGCTACCGGTGATCTGCATGCCGTCACCGGAGTCGCCGCAGAAACGGATCACGGCGTTGTCAATTATTTCGCGCTTGCGCTTCGGAATTTCAATGGTGGTCAAAGCCATAGTTTTTTAGGACCCCACGTCCATTAATGCGGAGAGATACGAAAGTGTATGGTCTTTTTGTTCGAGATTTTTCATGCAGATGAGAACCTTCTTGCCCCAGGAAAGCGTAGCACAACGCGGGTAACAGGAAAACGGAAATTGGGAAGCAGTCATTACGCTTCGGGCATTCAGTAAGATGCGCAGCAGCCATCGCTCGTTGTCCGGCAAAGATGGATGTTACTGACCGCGCTCGTTTCAAACGTCGAGTCCAATCGAGCGCATAAGCTGCAAAGCATTGCTGGTTTGAACGATCCCCGGGCTCAGCCGGTGGTCGAAGCGCAATTTGCCGTTTTCGAGGTGATCTTCAAAATGGAAGTTTGCGGCGGTGGCTCCCAGCGGAGCAGCAATTTCAGCCAGAGCCAGATCGTGGGTCGTAAGCAATCCAACGGCG
>Ga0302225_10001967_pt1 | contig 12573 bp, 11 predicted proteins | sample II_Palsa_E3_2_FD_193515 | JGI IMG/M metagenome (GOLD analysis project Ga0302225, IMG submission 193515) | Peat permafrost microbial communities from Stordalen Mire near Abisko, Sweden - II_Palsa_E3_2 | ecosystem: Environmental > Terrestrial > Soil > Palsa > Peat permafrost | place: Sweden...
CTGATCCACCTTTGATTGGCTGATCAACCAGCGCGGGCTGTCCGGCAACCACCACATTGCAACGGTTAGAATGACGGATGGAATGGCCGCCAAGCCAAACATGTATCGCCATCCGTGGACGCCGGATAGTGCATAATCCACCAGGTAGGCAACCACGATGCCGGTGGTGATCGCAAGCATGTTGACGGCCACCAGTGAGCCGCGGACTTTTGCCGGCACCAGTTCGGCAATATACATCGGCGAGATAAATGAGGCGATGCCGATGGCAATTCCGCTCACAATCCTGACAGCAATCAACCAGATAACTGTTGGTGCCAGAGCCGTGCCGATAGCGCTGACAGTAAAGATGATGCCGGCCAGTATTATCATTTTGCGGCGCCCGAAGCGGTTAGTCAGAGCACCTCCGATAGCAGCACCAAAAACGGCGCCAACCAAAACGGAACTGACGACAATCTCTTCCATGGTGGCAGACAGGGAAAATTCATTTTTCACGAACAGGATGGCGCCTGAGATAACGCCCGTGTCATAGCCAAAGAGCAGGCCACCAATAGCCGCGACCCCGACCGCGACGTAGACAAATGGCTTTACGTCGGACTTGGCCTCATTTTTCATCGGACTCACTACTTTCAACAGGCCATGTCTTCCGGTTCTCGAGCGCCTGCACTTTCGCCAAGCGGCGTCGGTGGCGTACGGCGCCGCTGAAGCGAGCAGTCAGGAAGGTCTTGATCAATTCCAAGGCGAGCGCAGACCCGATCACCTTTCCGCCGAGACAAAAGACGTTCATGTCGTCATCCTCAACGCCCTGATGGGCGGAGAAAACGTCATGGATAAGCCCGGCACGCACACCGGGAACTTTGTTCGCGGCGATGGCCGCTCCGACGCCGCTGCCGCAGAGCGCAACGCCGCGCTCAATTTCTGCCGCAGCGACGGCGTTGGCCAAGGGGATGATGAAGTCCGGGTAGTCATCCCCCGGGTTCAGTTGGTGCGCGCCGAGATCCACGACTTCGTAGCCCGCGCCGCGCAATGACTCCGCAAGTTCTCCTTTTAAAATAAATCCTCCATGGTCCGCGGCAATTCCGATGCGCATTACGTCTTCTCCTTGACCGCAACGAAACGTGACTAAGCGCGATGAGGACTCATGCATTCAGTCTTAAAAATTGCTTCGAAATCCGCGGCCTTCAGGCTCGCGCCACCGACCAGCGCGCCGCCAACGTCCGGAAGCACCAGTATTTCCCTCGCGTCGGACGCGTTGACCGACCCGCCGTAAAGGATGCGCACTTTCTTGCCTTCGATCCCCAAACGTGTCGTAAGGCACTGGCGGATATGGGCATGCACTTCAGCGATCTGCTCTATGGTTGGAGTGTGCCCGGTACCGATCGCCCAGAGCGGCTCATAGCCGATCGCGATGGCAGACGAAGTCATGCCTTCAGGCACGCTGCCGACGATCTGATCGCCGCACACCGATAATGCCTTGCCGTTTCGCCGCTGCGATTCCGTCTCGCCGATGCAGATAATTGCCAGAAGCCCCGCGCGTCGTGCGGCTTTTGCCTTCGCTGCCACGATTGCATCGTTCTCGCCATGATGTTGGCGGCGTTCCGAATGTCCGACGATGACCGCGGAGGCGCCCGCATCCTTCAGCATTTCAGTGCTGATGTCTCCCGTAAACGCCCCGGCGATTTGCGTCTGGCAATCTTGTCCTCCGATGGCGATGCGGCCCGCGGCAGTCTGAACCGCGCGGGCGATCAGCGTAGCGGGCGGACAGATCAAAATGTCGGCAACCGGCGCCGCAGCCTCCACAGAGGCGGCAATTGTCTCGATCTCGCTAAGCTGCTGCGCCAGCCCGTGCATTTTCCAATTTCCGGCAATCAAAGGCCGCATGTGTTCCTCATTACGGATACTCCATCAACGAAACGCTAGATCCGAGCGCCGTCGGTAGCGACCGGGCGAATGGCTAGCCTTTGCTAAGGGTTGTGACAAAGGATACCGACGAACGCTGCCGCCGCGGTAGGCTCGGAATGTACCTACGGCTGGCGCCACACCGTCGAACCAGAAGCGTGCGAGTAGGTTGTTCGTCGTGTGACTGTTTCCCGCTAGATTTAGCAGCCGCCGCTCAGCGGCACTTCCGCATCGAATGATAAACAGGCAGCCGCAGCGGCGCGATCTGAGTAGTTTCCGAGTCTACCTTGGAAGACCCGCTGCCGCATAAGGTCCAGGCGCTCTTGACCAGTATCTGTCGCAAAGCAGCGTGAGACCAATAATTGGCGCAGCAACCATGAGCGGACAACCGGACATCCGCCTTCTGCTCGCGGACGTCGATGGCACGCTGGTCCCTAAGGACAAAGTGCTGACCGAAGCGACGAAGAAAGTGGTCCGTGAATTGGGCAGCGCCGGCATTGTCTTCGCCATCACCAGCGGTCGACCGCCACGTGGCATGAGCATGCTGATAGAGCCCCTCGCTCTGCAGTGCGCCATCGCCGGTTTCGATGGCGGGGTGTTCGTCAATCCCGACCTATCTGTCATCGAAAGCCACACGCTTGATTTAGCAACGGCCAAGAAGACCTTGAAGCTGATCCTCGACCAGGGATTGGACGCTTGGGTTTACACCGAGGAAGAGTGGCTGATCCGTGACAAGGAGGCGCCGTATGTGGCGCGGGAGACGAGCACGGTGAAGTTCGACGCCAAGGTCGTGCCCTCCTTCACGGACGCGCACTTGGCGCACGCGGTGAAGATCACAGGCATCTCCAGCGATCTCGACGTGGTTGCGGCCTGTGAAAAGGCGGCGCAGAGCAGCTTGGGTGACAAGGCGAGCGCGGCGCGATCGCAGCCGTACTATCTTGACGTGACCAGCCCAAAGGCCACCAAGGGAACCGTCGTGGCGACCCTGTCCAGGCTTATGAACATTCCGGCCGCCCGGATCGCGACAATGGGGGACATGCCGAACGATATCTCCATGTTCCGCGCGAGCGGCTTTTCTGTTGCAATGGGCAATGCCAGTGACGAGGTGAAGGCCCAGGCGAGCGCGGTGACCGACACAAACGAGAATGAGGGCTTCGCCAAAGCGGTGCGGAAGTTCGTTCTGCAGAAGGTCAGCACATGAACCTGTAGCGGTGAGGCGTAAAATAATGGTCCTCGGCCGATATCGGCGCGTCAGGACGCAACGCATAGCGACGTCGCGGGCCTTGGTCCGACCGCGCCAGGTCATGGAAATGGTCGTCGCTGGCCAAACGAGAACGGTTGCAACCTTTCCGACCTGTCCAGCATTGTTTTAGCAACAACTGATTTTCTACTTTGCTTGGCAGGCCATCGTTCCCACCGGCCGTGAAATAGAAAGTTCCCTGTGCTCCAACCCAGGGGTCCACGGCTACCGAAAGATTGTCATGCAAATTCCGCTGCAAGTGACCTTTGAAGGATCCGATCCGTCGGAGGCTGCGCGCGCTGCGATCGAACGTGAAGTAGAGCAGCTGGAAAAGCACAATAGCCATATCATTGGATGCCGCGTAGCAGTGATAGCACCCAGCCACAAACACCGTCACGGCAGCGACTTCCACGTCCATATCTGGCTTACAATTCCACCGCACGAAAACGTCGTAGTCAATCGCGCGCCGTCCGACGACAAAGGGCACGAGCATATTGAGGTGGCGATCAAAGACGCGTTCGCCGCCGCCCGACGCCAAGTCGACGATCTCGTGCAGCAAAGGTAAATTTTCTCCTCATTGTCTCGAAGACATTTTTTGGGTTTTCATTGTTGCAGGATAAACATGCCGGTTCTCGTCGAGGAGAGAGCACCGCCGTCTTTTTTGGGCGGTGCCATGGCAATCGGATCACGCGGCCTAACTGCCAAACTTGAGAGCGGGCTATCCATCACATCATGACTGCAAGCAACCGGTGCTCCTCGCGGAAAACGTTGCAAGTTGGGAGCAGGTCAAAAAATGAGGCGGCTTAGTGGGCGAAAAACCCCATGTAGATTATGGCAAAGAGTCCGTCACGCCCGTGCTGATAAAAGCAGCACAGCGTCGGTCGACCGAGAAATCCCGCTCGTGCCTCCGGCCGCGATTGAGTGCTAATATCATCGGCGCTCGTTTGTTTTCGACGGCTTGGTTTCAGGCATCAGAGACCAGATGAGGAGTACACCGCCCAGTGCTACCGCTGCGATGCTCAGAAATCCCGCCGCGCGACCGAGGCTCCCCGCCACGAGGCCGGAAAGCGTCGTGCTGAGCGAAGCACCGATGCCGGACAGCGTCCCGACGAAACCCTGCGCCAGGTTGAACCGGCCAGTGCCCGCTGTGAGGTCGGCGACGATCAGCGCGGTGAGCACACCCAGCATCGTTCCGCTGACGCCGTCGAGCACCTGGGCGGCGATGAGAATCGTTGGATTGGCAGTCCAGGCGAACACAAGCGCACGGATCGGCAAGGCCGCAAATCCGACGAGTAGAAGCGGGCGGCGGCCCCATGTGTTCGCCCGGCGTCCGACCCATGGCGCCATGATCGCGACGATTACCTGCGGGACCATGATCAGCGCTGAGACGATGAGCGAGGAAAGAGCTTCTTTGCTGTACCCGAACGCCTCGCTGGCGAGTGGCAGCATCGACGCGTTGGCCATCTGGAACAAGAACACGCCGCCGGCGAATGCGAGCAGGCCGCGGTTTTTCGAAAGGCTCCGAAGCCCTGCTCTCGGCGGTGCGCTCGGCCCTTGTTGATTCGAGAGGCATGAGGCGCGGCCGAAATGAATATCAGATGGCAGGATGCGGCCGAGAGCGGCGAGCAGCGGCAGCACCAGCGCGGCAGCGACGAAGAATATCGCGCGATACGAAAGGAAATAGGCAATTAGGCCCATAAGACCGGCCGCAACCACCCCTCCCGACGAGGCGAAGCGTTGATTGCGTCCAAGCCGCTCGGCGAGCGCGGCATGGCCGACCACGCCGAGGCTGATGGCAGCAATCGCCAGCCCCAGAAAGCCGCCGGTGATCCCTTGGAGCACCAGAGCGGTCAACACCAGCGGGAAGGTCGGCCAAACTGCAATGATCAGCGCACCAGCTGCGACCATGGCGGCGCCCAGCGCGACCGCGATTCGCTTCGATCGGATAGCGTCGAGCAATGCTCCGCCGGGGAGTTGACTCAGTAATCCGGCGAACCCCGCTGCCGTCAGTACAAAGCCGATGTCCTGCTGGGTCCATTTTTGCGCGGCTAGAAATGCCGCGACGTAAGGACCGAAACCGGACAATGCTCCAGCAAGAAACAGGTTGACGGCGTCGAGGCCGCGCAAGCTGGTACTAGATGGCGATGGTTCGATCGCATCCGCTGCTCCGGCGGAATCCGCAGTGATGACCATTCCGTTTGGATTCGGGCTGTTAGCCACGCGAGCCCCCAAAGATCCTGTCTGCATAGGTGGCGACGTCGCGGTTTCGTGCACGCCTGTTTTAGAACACTGGCTCACTCAACGGGCAACATGGGTACGCTTGGGAAACGACCTACCAAGCGGTCCGCTCTGAAGGTCGATCTCATTCGCCGGCTCCGCACCTCTATCTTTGCGCAGCCCTTTCGCCCATTCCGTCATGGCGCGTCGCACAACGGCATCCTTTGGCCCTTGTGTCACTTCGAACTCCGTCACTTCACCCTTTCGAGTAAATCGTATGTCGAAGGTTAGGGACGCGATCCGGAGGTCGCGGACAGTGAGCTGCGGCATCCAATCTGGAAGGACCGGATCAACGTAGAGAATCTTGTTCGGCGCATCAGGCTGGAAGCCGAGCATCGCTTGCAGAAGCGAGAAGATCGAACCGGCAGCCCAACCCTGCGGCACGTTGGCGCCAACATACTGGACCGGAAAGTTCGAGTCGTGTCGCTGCGTGCCGGCATAGAGTTCCGGCATTTGATCCATGGCGAAATAGCCCGCAGCCCGTGTGATCGCTTCTGCGATCCGGCATGTCTCATCGTGGAAGCCATAACGTTTCATGCCCTGCGCGATGAACCCGTTGTCGTGCGGCCAGACCGCGCCGGTCTGGTAATTGAAGGGGTTAAAGCTCGTGTGATCGGCCGAGAGCGTCCGGATGCCCCAGCCGCTCCACATGTCTGGCTTCATCAGCCGATCTGCTACTCGCCGAGCGCGATCAGGCGGCACGATGCCTGACCAGAGACACTGCCCAGGATTTGATGCGATGGACAGGACCGGCCTCTTCTCGCCGTCCAGGGCGTAAGCGAAGAAGCCTTCGGTCTCATTCCAGAACGTCTCGTTGAACTTTTGGAATAGCGAGGCAGCCTTACGACGAAGCTTCGCGGCGTGGTCACCTTTATCCAAGGCATCGTAGATTTGGGCCATGCGCAGCCACGCGTCGTAAACATAGCCTTGCAATTCGCAGAGCGCCTTCGGACCTTTGACCAAAGATCCATCGACATTCATCACGGCGTCGCCCGAATCCTTCCAGCTCTGGTTTTCATAGCCGACGGGCGATCGCGTCTGATATTCCTGGAAACCGTCCCCATCCCGATCGCCATATCGGTCGATCCAATCGAGGCAACGTTCAGCAGTATCCAGATGCTTAGTAAGCAACGTTCGATCGCCTGTGCACATCCAGGCTGAATGCAATGTGATGAGGTAGAGTGGCGTCGCATCCGCAGTGCCATAATAAGGGGTATGCGGAATGAGCTTGAAATGCGCGAGCTCCCCGCGCCGCAACTCGTGGTGAATCTTGCCGGGTTCGGCGTCCCGATAATCGTCACGCTCCGTCGCTTGCCACCTGGCGAGAACCACCAATGCCCCGCGGGCGAATTCGGGATGAACGATGGCGTTCTGCAGCGAGATGATGAGGCTGTCCCGGCCAAAAAGTGCGACGAACCACGGCAGTCCGGCGGCCGGTACGAATTGCATTTGATCAGTGCCCGCGATCGGCAAACGGAGCGCTGACATATCGTCGACGGCCTGCGCGAAAGCAGTCGCAAATATATCGTTGTCTGTTTCCACTTTAAGGACGCTATCTTTCCAGAGCTTCTGGGCAGTAGCCGCCCCTGAGTTCATGTAATCGTCGACACATTTTTTCGGCGCCATGCTCCAACTGTCGCCATTCGCGAAAGCGTAATGCATACAGGTGTGCCAAGAGGCACCTGGCTGAAGCTCGATGTTGAAACTCAATTGGCCGTTCGCATAACTCATCGCCGAGTGTTGATCACTCGCTCTCACTTTCAGCGCACGAGAGAAATCTTCATGCTGGTATGTGGTCGTCATTTCCTGGGCGGCTGCGGACCAATCGCTCTTGATCTCGCCGCGACGGGTGACATTGTTGCCCTTGACCTCAAAGATGTCGGCGAAATCACTTCGGATTGCTATTTCGAGATTGAAGCAGATCTTCTGCGAGCCGTAGTTGGTGATGTCGATGTCTTCATGCATGCCGCCGTCGATGTGACGGCCGAGGATTAGGCCCAACTTATTCTCCGGTATTTTTCCGGCGGAAGTGAGGATTGGCGGGTTCGTGCAATAGATTTGCGCCGCAGACGCCGCCAGCGCGCCGCCGTTCAGCAGCTTCCAATGCACGCCATCGGCGAACATCGCCCATGAGCTGATGAGGCGTGTATCAAGAAAAAACAGACCTTTCTGCCCTTCCGCGAGGATCTGGCCATCAGGGTCGCTGACCATGACGGTGTAGCCCTCGTGAACGGTAAGCTGAGGGGGGCCGATTTTGATTTCGAGCGTCATGTGAACTCTTCACAACGTCCACAGCGGGCCTTGGCAGGAACGGGCGCAATCTGATGGACCAACATCGGTCTCTCGATGGTGCGCACGAAAGCCGCGGCCCGCACGCGCCGAGGTCGGTCATCACTTCCCATCACTTGAGTGTCTTCCTCACGCAGCCAAAGGAGTCTCTTTCGCCAGCGGGACACGCGTGCTGCCGTTAGCGCCAGCGGGCTTGCCGGACTTCTCAACAAGATCAAGGAACGGTTTGATGATGTCGATCGGCATCGGAAAGACGACAGTGGAATTTTGTTCGGCGCCGATCTCTGTCAGCGTTTGCAGGTAGCGTAATTGCATGGCGGCCGGAATGCTTGAGAGGATCTGAGCAGCGTTGACAAGGGTTTGCGAGGCCTGGAATTCGGCTTCCGCGTGGATGATCTTGGCCCGCCGGTCGCGTTCGGCCTCCGCCTGTTTGGCGATGGCACGCACCATATTGTCCGTGAGCTCGACGGTTCTGATCTCGACGTTGCTCACTTTGATTCCCCAAGTTTCGGTTTGGGTGTCCAGGATGCTCTGGACATCGCTGCTGAGCTTTTTCCGTTCAGAAAGCATCTCGTCGAGCTCATGCTGCCCCAGTACCGCACGCAGCGTCGTCTGAGCGAGCATGTTTGTGGCAGGGAGGTAGTTCTGAACCTTGATGATGGCTCGTTCGGGATTGACGACATTAAAGTAAAGCACTGCGTCAACCTTCATCGAGACGTTGTCACGGGAGATTACGTCCTGGCTCGGTATCTCGATGACCTGGATACGCAAATCAACTCGCACCATTTCCTGAAAGAAGGGAATCAACAGCACAAGGCCGGGGCCTTTGACCTTCTGAAAGCGTCCTAAAGTAAAGACCACAGCTCGCTCATATTCGCGTAGGATCCTCACGCTTGCCCCAATAAGAACGAAGGCCACGACCAGGACCAATGGGCCGACAAACAGCATTAGGAACATGACGCCATTTCCTTTCAGAACGAGAGAAACGGACTTTCATCCGAGCGGCTGAGGCGAAGCTATCAAATAGTGCGACCGGACCGCCCGTCGGCCTGAGTCGGGGTGGATCGGATAGCCTTAACCTGTGCACTAGCCAGAATAGATAGCGAGCAATGGTGCTGCTGCGACAGGCTCGGAATCTACCTACGGGCCATGGCCTGGAGTTGCATGTTGAAACAGCTCGTTGCCACTTTCCAGGCAACGGCATGTCTGGCGCCGAGGGCCGAGCCGCGGGCGGTAAGACCAGTAGGTAATTTCCGAACCTACCGTGGCGGCGGCGTGGATGGGATGCTCCGCGGCAGCGGCCGGTGAAGCTATCTGATTTGTCGTCTCACGCGAAGACGCCAAGTCCGCCGACAAAAGACGACGCTCCGGGGCATTAAGGCAGGACTCAGGATGCATCCAGAGTTCAAATAGGCAGCGAGCGCGCTTTGGAGCTGGCATGGTCATGCGCGTCATACGATCGTCATGCCGGGACAGGCGCCGATATCGATATCGACGAGCGCAGCGATGAGGCCACCTATGAAGCTAAACAGAAGTCTTTATTTCGGTGATTTCGTCGCGAGTCCGATCGCCATCGCCGTGCTCGCCATCGTGGCACTCACGCATCGGGATTTCGAAGCTGCAGGCTTGTGGGGAGTCGCTCTGTTCGCAGGCCTTGGTGCCTGGACCCTCGTCGAGTATGCCGTTCACCGTTGGGTCTATCATCGTGTCCCATTCTTTGAGAAGTTCCACGATGCGCATCATTCAAATCCGCGTGCGCTGATCGGCGCCCCCTCCTTCTTCAGTTTCGGAATAGTCTTCGGTGCATTCTTCGCTCCATTCCTCACCGTAAGCTTGGTAGTTGCAAGCGGCTTCACAAGCGGTGCACTGATTGGGTACATCGGCTATATGCTGGTGCATCACATCTCCCACCACATGGAACCGAAGTCTGGCACACTCCTCTACCAGGCACGCATCCGACACATGGCGCACCACTATCAGAGTACGCCCGGCAATTATGGCGTGACTACGTCGTTCTGGGATTGGGTGTTTTCCACGAGACTCGGACGTCGTCGTCGTCAGCCATCGTTAGATGCGGCGGAGGCTGATTCTGGAAACGTGCTCGCAAGCTGTGAGTAGATTCCGAATCTATGACCCCATGCATTCCAGGTGCTAGGTTTCCGGTCGAGGGGCCCCCCTCAACCCAAGGAGACGACGATGGTAAACAACAAGAAGACTTTTATCGCGGCCTTAATGGCCACAACGCTGTTCACAGCCGGTGCCGCCTGGGCGGCGGGCCAGCACATGGCGGATCAGCAAAAGTCGACACCGCAGCAGACCGCAGCCGACAAAGACTTTGGCAAGCTCTCTGCCGACGGATCGAGAGCCTTCGAAGATTTAACGCTCACGCGTCTCGCCATCTACGACGGACGTATCGCCGACGCAAAGAAATACGTCAACGAGGCTGATACGGCCTTCGGCAAGGCAAAGACCGACGAAGCAATTTTCACCAAGGCTCAAGCCGACCTCAAGATGCCCACCAGCAACGAAGCGTCCGCCAACAAGAACGTAAGTGGCGCGGCGCCGATGACAAATGTAGAGGGCGAGAAGATCCCTGGCGCGTCGAATGGAATGCCCGCCGAAATGGCAGATCAGAAAAAGCCGATCGCATGGTTGCCGATCGATGGAGAGATCACAATCAACGAAGATTATACCATCAATCCTGCCAAGACGGCGGCTGTTGCCGATGCGAACAAGAGCCTCAAGAGCGGTGATCGCAAAAGCGCTATGGAAAAGCTGAAGCTCGCGGACATGAAAGTCGATGTCACATTGGCCGTTATTCCTCTGGAGCAGACAATCAAATACACGCATCAGGCCGCTGGTCTGATTAACGACAACAAATACTACGAGGCGAGCCAGGTGCTGAGGCAGGCGCAAGACAACTTGCGCTTCGATATCGCCAATATCCCAGACACACCGTCGAGCAAGTAGAAGCGAGCAATGCCTGTGGGTCACGCGTCGATGCGTCGCCCGATGGCGATTGGATCGGCTGACCTAATTGGAAGGGAGAGCGGAAAATTCCGCTCCCTTTTCAGGGCTTTGGTTGAAATCAGCATCCGAGGCGAAGGCGGCGCGCCGAGTCCGCCGAACTTGGACCGGGCTGCCGCCCGGTTTCTTTTGCCCCTTTAACCGGATCGGTCGGCGGGGCCGCCGGTATCGCTCGAGGTACGCGGGCGGCTTCGCCGACACTCGATCGCCGCAGCAAGGACATGGCCTGCCGCAAGGCCGTCATTTGCAAAAGTTCATTGCCGACGACTTCGACGAACCTTCATTACGCGCGCCCCCTCTACAAGGACGCGGTCGGCAGCGGGTCAGTCCTTGCCTTTGTCCGAGAGGTGCGTCTTCCAGTAGGAATCCACTTTCTGACTTACCTGGTCGAAGTGGCCGGCGGTCGCAAATTGGTCTTTGCTTACTCGTGGAGCTGCGCCCAAGACGTTCTTGGTAGTGCCAAGCACGAGCAGCTTCACGTTTGGGGATATCTTGAAGGCCTCCCATGGTACGGGAACGTATTTTTCGTCAATCCCGAAAATCCCACCTTCGGCAATTACCAGATAGGCGATGTTGCCTGTCTGCGGACGCATCACGAGGTCTTCGACGCTGCCGAGAGACTCGTTCTGCGAATTACGGACCTCGGTGCCGACCAATTCGTCGGACCGGAACGACGTGTTCTTGCTCGTAACCGGCTGCGCGGCGGCTATCTGCAGTCGCCGCCAGCCCTGCACATTCGCCACCGGCATTTTGCCGTTGCGCATATCTTCCACGTAAACTTTGTAGATATCGCGGGTCGTAGCGAGGACGTCCTCACACGGCTGCTGTTGGCCTTGCTGGGCGAGAATGTCAGCGGAGGCAATAAGGGTCCGAAGCTCGTAACCAGGCCGCGCGTTCCGGTATCCGATTCCCGTTGCTTCTGTGCGGCTATCCATCAGCGGTGGGCCATAGACGCCATATCCCTCCATCGGATAGCCAAATCCATCGCCGGACGCGCCCAGCCAATAGCCGTCCTTCTCCATCTGACTGTCGAAAGCTCGCAGATCGCCAAGACACTTCTCCGCGGGCTTTAGCGCGGCGACATTCTCCATACTGGAAGCTGGTCGGGCCGAAGTGCCGGCTACTGGAGGCTCTGTCGCGGGCAGCGGGGTGGAAAGACCGAGGCAAAAACATGCTGCCACGGAGCCGACTATTGTCGAGCGTTTCATGTGACGTATTTCCTCGTTGCGACCTTGGTGTCAACCTGGATCGCCGGTGCCTAGCCCAGGGAGCTTGGTAAGAGTCGTCGCGGGATATCGGTAGACTCGGAATATACTCAGATCCGTGCCTGCGAAATCAGATTTAGCCGACGAACGGATTAATTTCGGTGGTGCCCACGTCATTGCGGGAGGGTGCGCTCAGCCTCGGGTGCGCGGCGCCGGGGGCGGCTTGGCCCTTCAAGATGCGACGGTGGCGCCAAGCGCGCGTTGAATTGCTCGAACGAGGTCGAACTCATCAAAAGGCTTTTGGATCGCTACCGCGTCGGGCACAAGCGCCCGGACCGTTGAAATATCACCGGTAATGTAAACATGAGGAATAAACCCTTTTCGGAGTATCTCCTCCACCGCAGAGACGCCGCTTTCATCGCCTAATCGCGCATCGACGATCATCAGATCCGGTCTGTATTGAGTAGCCGCTGCCACCGCACCAGCTTTGGTCGCCTCGATTGCGCAAACATCATGACCCATCCCTGCGAACATGTCGGCCAAGAGCATGGCGATCATGGCGTCATCATCCACCACGAGGACGCGAAGTGCTTTCATCGGGTTCCTCTCCGGCGCCACCTTCATTCATTTACATTTCGA
>Ga0302225_10001972_pt1 | contig 12554 bp, 24 predicted proteins | sample II_Palsa_E3_2_FD_193515 | JGI IMG/M metagenome (GOLD analysis project Ga0302225, IMG submission 193515) | Peat permafrost microbial communities from Stordalen Mire near Abisko, Sweden - II_Palsa_E3_2 | ecosystem: Environmental > Terrestrial > Soil > Palsa > Peat permafrost | place: Sweden...
CACACACAGGCCTGCAGGCAGGCAGTCCAATCCCACCTCGGTATGTGTAGGTGTGTAGGTGGTGTGTAGGTGGTGTGTGTGTAGGTGTGTGGAAAAACCTTTGCGACTCCCAGCCGAAACACGAGGTTGCCAATAAAAAAAGGTGTAAACACCTGTAAACAAAGAAAAGTTTCACTTGCCGGTTTCGGAATTATGAAAGCCAGCCGTTCCGTCTGATAGGCTGCGACGGACTGCACCGTGTTGCCTGACTCTGGACAGAAAGAGCGCAGTGAGTTTCCACGTTGGCCAATCATTTTTTCACATCTCTGGTGTTTTTCACGTTCCAAACGAGATTTAGATCTAAATTGGGAAAACTACGACCGTGCTTTCACTCTGAGGCCATGTGGCCACCTTTTCCAAAATTTTCTTTGCCCGCACAGCGGCCCCAGCGTAGAAGAAACATGTCGTCGCACAGCCATCGCCCTGGCACGCTGCACCAGACAAACAAGCCGTTCAAGTCCAAGCACTCGTCCAAGGGCCAGGTGAAGGAGACCAGCCGCGGTCGAGTCGAGCGTGCACACGCAAAGGGACCCAAGTCGCACCAGCAGAACAAGGCCGACCGACGCAATGCAGCCAAGCAACTGCAGCGTGCAAAGCGAGAGGTACGTGTGCGCGTGTCTCTCTCTCTCTCTCTCGCGCGCGCGCACGTTCTAACGCACAAGGACTCGTTTATCACAGGAACTTCTGCAGCACAGCCGTGGCATTGGCAGCGTGTCGGGCGCACCCAAGACCGTCGCTGTCCTGTCACTCTGTGCCGACATTGTCGCTGCGGACATTGTCGAGCGCATCCTGGCGCATGAGGAGCTCGAGGTGCTGCTGCAATCGGGCCTGCCAGCGAACCCGCTCAAACTGTGCACGACCAAGGCCAAGCAGCAGCTCCAGTTCTTCCCCGTGGGCCGTCATCTCAACGACGTCCTCGACGCCGCCAAAGCCGCCGACTACATCGCCATCGTCATGTCCGCCACGGTCGAGGTCGACGCACTCGGTGAACTCTTCATGGCGTGCATCCAAGCTCAGGGCGCGCCGACCCTCCTGCCTTGCGCCAGTGGCCTGGATGCCCTGCCGATGAAACGCCGCAACGGAGTCAAGCGATCGCTGCTCTCATTTACCAACTATTACTTTCCCGCCGAGACCAAGGTAAGTCCCTTTTTCAAAGATAAAATAGTTTTTTTTTTTTTCTGTTTCAACGTAAATAAATTAACTAGCTGTACGCACTCGACACGGCCGTCGACATCTCTGTGCTCACTCGCCAGATCTCGATGAGCCACGCGAAGCCTCCGGTCTGGAGAAGCCACCACCCCTACATGATGGCCGAGTCGCTTGAGATCGTCCCAAACTCTGCATCGCCTGCTGGTGACACTGTTGACGGTACACACATACACAGGGGTGAATCTAACCACACGAAAATTGATGCCAGTCTTTGTCAGCGGCTTTGCCCGTGGCACGTATTGGTCGCCCGACCGCCTCGTGCACATCCCCGAGTTTGGCACGTTCCAGCTCGAGTCGATCGAGCAGCTCGAGAACCCCACCATGGCTTTGCGTAACCAGCAGCGCCTCAATGCCCGTCAGGCCAAAAAGGGCAAAGCACATACCGGAGACATGGACGTCGATGGCCAAGCACACGAGCAGACGCAGCAACATGCAGATGAGCGCTTCATTGAGCGCCCAGATCCCGAGACCAGGGACACGCTGGTCCAAGAAAACACCCCCGATCCGCTGGCCAACGAGCAGACGCTCATCACCGATGAAGAGCTGATGGAAGCCGAAAATTCATTCAAGGCTCGTGATAAGCAAACTGGGGGTACAAACACTCGAAACGGTAAAAAAAGGTTTTTCAATGTGTGTTTTTCCCAATACAGGAGGCGTCGACAAGCTCATAAAGGAAAACGCCAAACGGAAGACCAAGATTGTGCCCAAGGGAACATCCTCCTATCAGGCTGCGTGGATTGTGGACGAGGAAGGAGACGAAGATGAAGAAGACGAGGACGAGCAAATGGATACCGATGGCAACTCCAAGTCTCATGACGTCTTTGACGACAACGATGATTTGCCTGACGACGGCCACGACGAGGACGGCAACAGCAATGCTGACTTTGACGAAGGTAGTTTGCTTTTTTTCTCCCGCATTGTAACAAACTAAATTTGATGGCAATTACAGTTATCGCTGAAGATCGCAACGTCACGTTTGACGCGCAGCTGACAGAGGAGGAGGAGGCTGAGCATCTGCAGCACTACCTCGAGGAGCGCGAGGCGCGTGCAAAGGAGGACCGCGAGTTTCCTGATGAGGTGGACACGCCCATCAACATGCCTGCTCGTCTTCGCTTTGCCAAGTATCGTGGCATCAAAAGGTACTTTTAGTTTCTCAATTGTGTCAAACCTAATCCAACTTGCCAAAAAAAAAAAAAAAAAAAAAAAAGCTTCCGCAACTCGCCTTGGGATCCTTATGAAAACTTGCCCCTGGACTATGCGCGTATTTTCGACTTCCAAGACTTTAACCGCACTGTCCGTCGAGTGATGAAGGACGTGTCAGGCATTGATCCCTACTCGTTTGTGCGTCTGCACGTTGCCCGCGTCCCCCTCGCCCTTGTGCAGCAGTGGCAGCAAAAGGTGGCCCAGAGCACGTAAAGTTAAACAAAGGTGTTCATTTCTTTATTCTCTCAAAAAATAAATTTGCAGGAAGGAGCTCCCGATGCTGCCTTTGCTCGTGTTTGGACTGCTAGAGTATGAGTTCAAGACGAGTGTACTGCACTTTAGCGTCATGCGCCATGAGGACTACTCTGCACCTGTTCGCTCCAAAGACGAGCTCATCACGCACATCGGCTTCCGTCGCTTTTTGTCTCGTCCCGTCTATTCAGAGGTCTGTTTTTTTTTTTATAATTTCACTATTCCATCTTTTGAAATATTTTAAAAAAATTTTTATTATTATTATTATACAGTACGGCAAGGGTGACAAGCACAAATTTGAGCGCTTCCTCCAAAATGGACGCACGTCGGTCGCGACAATCTACGGCCCCATCGCCGTGCCCCCGGCCCCCGTTCTTCTCTTCAAGGACAATGGACCCAACACCGTGCCGACCCTCGTGGCCACGGGGTCGCTGCTTGAGGTGCACCCCCGCCGCATCATTGTCAAGCGCATCGTCCTCACCGGCGAACCCTTCAAGATCCACCGCAAGACGGCTACGATCCGCTTTATGTTTTTCAACCCAGAGGACGTGCGATGGTTCAAGCCGATCGAGGTATGAGAACTGGATATACGTGTGCTAAGTTTCAAAAATAACCTTTTTTTGTTGCAGGTGCGCACAAAGGGAGGCCGCATTGGCCACATCAAGGAATCGCTCGGCACGCACGGCTACATGAAGTGCATGTTTGATGCACCGCTAAAGACACAAGATCTCGTGTGCATGCCGCTCTACAAGCGTGTCTTCCCCAAATGGAACACGACTGTGCCCCTTCTGCCGCCGTCCACTCGGTAAACACGTTTTAGTAATAAAAAAAATTTTTTTAAAACAACTTTTTTCCAGTGTCATCCAAGAGATGCTCCCCAAGGAGAAGAGCGGTCGTCAGGGTGGATTTGGCGGCGGCGACGACGACGACGACGACGACGACGACGACTTTGAGGACGTCGAGATGGAGGACACGTAGATCGAGATAAATTCAGTTCGTTGTATATGGGCTTTACATTTGTAAAATGGCTTCCGCCCTCAAACGGTTGCGGTTACCTCTTGTTCTGCGCCGATGGACGGCGTCGGCGTCATCGTCGGCATCATCGTCGGCATCGTCGGCGTCGTCGTTACCACCAACGCCACCGCCATCGAAGGCAACAGGGTCTAAATCGGAGGCGCCCCCGTTGTTGACGCCTGCATCGTCGTCATTCCAACGGCCAGCGGGGTCCCTCGTGCCATTGCATGCCTTTGACAAGCAACGGGTGGTGCAGCGATTAACAGATGAGGTGTGTATGTGTGCGTGTGCGCATGCTCTCCCCGATCGGATCTTGTATTAATTACGGCGGTATCAAGGGGATGTCGCCGAGACAAGCAGAGGCCGTGATGCTCGTGCTGACCGACGTTATTACCGAGAGCCTTGCTGCGATGACGAGGAACACAGTGACCAAGATGGATCAGGAAAAGGTATCGTCTGATAAGCGCGTATGCGAGATAACGGCCTTGAAAAACAACAGCACGTGTTCAAGTACCAGACCGATTTCGCAGAGCTCCGGAACGAACTCGAGATGATGGAGCGGAGCGATGTCGCAGAGCTCGAAGCCGAAAATGAGCGGCTACTAGCTGAGCTCGACAAGGCCAAGGCGCTGATGCGAGAGGAGGTCAACAAGCTCCAGTCAAGCATTCGGCAGGACATGAACCTTGAAAAGGTATTTGAGCAATGGCGATTAACTTTGGCGGGGGGGTTTGAACGACGATGGTACAGGGTCGATTGAGAGACGAAGCGCTTGTACAGGAGGCAAGAATCAAGGAGACAGACAAAAAGATCGAGACCGAGATCAAGCTGACGACAACGCAACTCGAGACGCTCAAGTTTGACATCTTCAAGTACATCATTGGTGCTGCCATGTCGACCCTCACGCTAATGATCGGTTACTATCGTCTATTCAAGCAATAGTATTTCCTTTTTTTGTTTTTTTGTCGTTTCGTTGGTCGTGAAAGAAAGCAGAGAAAAGAAGGACAAGTCTTTAATACTTGTAGTTAAACTTGACCTTGAGGAGGTAGCGGATGCGAATTTGGCTGACGTCGTACACGATAAACTCGTTGTACTGGAGCACACTGTTCTTGGCCTCGATCTGCGTGCTCTGAATGCCCTTGCCGTACGGGACCTTGACGTTGCCAAACCTGTTTTTTTTTGTTTTGTTTTTTGGAGCAAACATTATTTTAAAGTTTTTTGTTTTGTAATGTACAGCTCGGTCGTGTGCGCAGGGTCAGGGATCGTCTTGCCAAGACCCTTGGTGGACTTGCATCCCGCGGGAAGCTTGTCAGCGTCATACTTGGAGTTTTGGAGCTCGTTGGGCTTGCCGAGCGCGACCTATTTTTTATTTTTTATTTTTTATTTTTTATTTTCATTATAATTGCAAGCAAGCACTCAAAGAATTGTACCTCGCAAAGGAGAAGAATGCCAGTGTTGTTGCTCTTGTTGGTGAAGCAGTAGTTGGCGGACTTGGAGACCATGTCGGCAAAGTACACTCCTTTGCCAAACATCTACAAAAAAATAAAATAAAATTGTTTTCTTCATTTGATTAAACAAAAGTGCGCAACTTACGTAGCCGGTAACAGGGGCTTCTGGGGGCGCAATGCGCAGGCCCTGCGACAGGATACCGACAAAGTTGGTGAGACGCGAACCGTGCCAGAGGAGCTGGTGGTTGTCAATGTCCTTCTTGAAGCGCTCGCTCTCGCCGTCGCGTCCAATCTCAAACACGTCCTCAAGGTCGAGCGAGTAGTTTGCATGGGTGGCGGCGTGAGTGTTCTTGATGTACTCCTCAATCACATTCCACTCGTTCTTGCCGTGCTCGATCGGGTTCATCGCGCACTTGAGCGAGTCGTAGTGGCTGTCGATGGGGTTGACCGAGGCGTCACCCGAGCTCTTGAGCACCTTCATGGCGATCTCGATCTCACCGAGGGCCTCGAGCAGCTTGAGCTCACGGTCGACCAGGGCGTTCGAGTTGATGATCGTTGGACGGTTCATGCCAAAGTCGTGCGGGATCTTGGTGTAGTACTGGTTGTTGAGCTCCTTGAGATCGGCCGAGTTGGTCTGGCCCTTGCTCACAAGCTCTGCAATCTCCTTGAGTGCCTGCAGGCCGGCCTTGATCTGGTCCTTGGACAGCTTGCCTGCAGTTCAAAAAAGAAAAGAAAAAAAAAATTTTTTTTTTCAATTAAAAAAAGGTTGTCGAGTCTTGTTCGTACCGAGAGGCGCCTTCTTCGTGTCATAGTTCATCTCCATCACGGTTTCCTCCATCGCCTTGACGTTGAAGATAAGCTCCATCAGGGTTTGGACGGGTTTGGCCAGCTTTGAGGCCGGGGGCTCCTTCTTCTCTGCCGGCGCCTTCTGAAAACAAACAAAACAATCGAAAAAAAATTAAACGAATACGATACATTTTTGTTTCTTCTTTCACTCACCCCCTTCTCCTCCTTGGCTTTCTTGGTGTCCTCCTCTGGCTCGTCGGTTGCCTCGTAGTCGAGCTTGATCAGGTCGTACTTGCCACTGACATGCTTGAACGACGCGCGGTTGTCAAAGCTGTTGCTCGTCTTGGACCTGAACTTGTCATAGAACTCTGCCTTGGCACTGGCCAGTGTTGTTGGGCCCTTGAGGGCGTTTTGACCTGCATTGCCCACTTTGTTGTGCAACGAAATTAGTAATTGGATCAATGGTTTTTCTTTTAGAATTTGTCGGTGTGTACCACGACCCCAGCGCTGCCAGCAGTAGAAATCCTTGCCATCGTCCGTTTGGAGGAGCTGGATGACGTAGTACTTGTTGTGGCCCTTGACATTGTAACCGACGTCGGTCTGGTTGAGCATGACGTCAAAGACGTCCTTGGCCTCCTCGTACACGTGCGTCTGAGCACAGGATCAGTTGAGGATTGTCAGAGGAGACTTAATTTTTAGTAACAGTACATTGTTCTTGACCGGGCACGACGAATCCACGGGTGCGGATCCCTTCTTGACAATGGTCGTCTTGGTCAGAGTGGACGCCGAGGACGCCGAGGAAGGCGCAGGGGCAGCAGCCACGGCAGCCACGGGAACGGCAGGCGAGGCAGGAGCAGCGACGGCAGCGACGGCAGCGACGGCAGCACTGACATCGCTCTTCTTGGCACGCTTGTTGCCCTTGCTTGGGGCGGCAACGGGGGCGGCGGCGGCGGCGGTTGCAGCTGAGCCGTCGTCGTCGTCGTCGTCGTCAGCAGCAGCAGCCTTGCCACGCTTGCGCTTGGTAGATCCGTCAGCCTTGGTGGTCGTGTCTTTTGGTCGCTCATTAGATCTACCAAAGAAACAATGCTGAAATACCACTGAGCGCTGCGGCAGCAACGGCCGCGGCAGCCACAGCCGCCGCACCACGCTTCGGACGGCCAGATGCCGTCGTCGTGGTCGTGGTCGTGGTCGTGCTGTCGTCGGCATCGTCGGCAGCGACGGCGGAAGCAGTGCGTTTGCGCGGAGGCATCGTGTTTGCCGTTAAACGAAATTAGGCCCAACGTGTGGCGCAACCCGTTATTTTAAAAAATCGACCGTGACGTCATCGTGTGCATGGCCCAGGTCACCGAAACGACCACGTTGCTGCCGCCGTCGCCGCCACCACGGACGGATGCGGAGCGGCCGTCGCGCTTTGTGATTGTCCTGGCCGCATTTGCCGCGATCGGCGGATTCCTGTTTGGTTACGACACGGGCGTGATCTCGGGTGCCCTGCTCGTGGTCAAGGAGGAGTTTGACCTGTCGTCCATCCAGCAGGAATGGGTGGTGGCGTCGGCGACGGCGGGCGCGATGCTCGGCGCCATGACGGGCGGGTACCTCAACGACAGGCTGGGGCGTCGACTGAGCACGATGATCGGCGCGGTCGTGTTTGCGCTCGGATCGGTCGTCATGGGCTTTGCAAGTACTGGGCTTTGCTTCAATCGACTATTTTTAATCAGACAAAACATCATCGTTTAGACGGATTCGAAATGCTTCTGGTGGGACGCATCATCGCCGGCTACGCCATAGGCCTCGCGTCCATGACCGTGCCCATTTACATTGCCGAGATCGCCCCCGCAGCCTGGCGCGGGTCAATGGTTGCAGGCAACATTTTCTTTGTGACTGGGGGTCAGTTTATTGCGACGCTCCTGGCCGCAGCGCTCGCGGAAACGCCAGATGGCTGGCGCATCATGCTCGGCATCGCCGGTGTTCCCGCAATTGTCCAGTTTGTGGGTATGATTTTCCTGCCCGAAACACCGCGCTACCTCATCAAGACGCACAAACGCGACGAGGCCCGGGCCGTGCTGGTCAAAATGGGCATCGAAGACGTCGACAGCGAGCTGGCATCGATCGAGGCAAACCTCGATGCGGTCGTGACCGAGTCTGGCGAGGTCCTGCCCGTGAAGGAGGCGCCCTGGTCCGACCTGTTCACCAAGCCCGCTCTTCGTCGAGCCGTGTTTGTGGGTGTTGGCCTGCAGGCGCTCCAGCAGGTCAGTGATTTTTTTTTTTTTTTTCCTTTTTTGGTTCTTTTCTCTCTTCTTCTTTTTTTTTAATAATGAAAAAAAATACTGTTTTAGTTTGCTGGCATCAACACGGCAATGTACTACAGCGGCACGATTATTCAGATGGCCGGCTTCAACGACGACCAGACCGCCATCTTCTTCTCGAGCCTGGTTGCGCTCACAAACATGATCTTCACCATCGTCGGCATGTCGCTCATCGACCGTGTGGGACGCCGCAAGCTGCTCATCAGCACCCTTATCGGCTGTGTCCTGGGCCTCTTTATGCTTGGCATGTCCTTTTACAGTATGGTTATTTATTTTTTTTCATCCGATTTAAAAGGAAACTTTCTTTTTGATTTCCTCAGTGATGGTCGGTTTCTCAACCAAGCGCGACTGCGACTTGTACACCTCGTGCGCAACGTGTATTTTGGATGACCGATGTGGCTTCTGTTTGTCCACAGACGTCGGCACTTGCACGCTCTCGAGTGAGCTCAGTGGAACCTGCCCGGGAGACGCATGGGTCGACAACGGCGCCTGCGGAGGAACAGAAATTAGCGGATGGTTGGCTCTGGCCTCGCTCATGTTTTACGTGGCATTCTTCGCGATGGGGATGGGACCGGTGCCGTGGGCCATCGTCAGCGAGATCTACCCGCTCGACGTCCGTGGCAAGGCGAGCGGTCTCGCAGCTGCTGCCAACTGGTCGGCCAACCTGATTGTTTCCGCAACGCTCCTGACCATGTTTGGTGCCCTCTCTCACGTATGTTTGACATTATCATGAGTTTAACGACAACAATAACAACAAAAAGGCGGGCACGTTCTGGCTTTACACGGGGTTCGCACTGGCCGCGTGGATCTTTGTCATCCTGTTTATGCCCGAAACCAAGGGCGTCTCGCTGGAAAACATCATGGCCCTGTTTGAGCGCACAATCTTTGTCGTCGGGGCGAGCAGCAACGCAGACGAAAAAACAAGCGCAATCAATTGATACACCGTTTTCTTTTTCTTTTTTGATGTAACCTACATATAAGACAATTTGATATGTACAGTTATCAGTCAGAGGGAGGAGGGGCAAACATTGCTGCCATGGGGCTCGCGTACGTCGTGAGGTCTTCCGGCGAAACATCCCAGTCGTAGGTGCCCATGATCCAACCGAGGCCCATCAAACGGCCATAGGCGATCATTTCCAACGTGTGCCATGCCTCTACGGTCACGTCGCGGTAGGCGAGTTCGTTCACCGCAAAGTCGTCGTCGGCCGTGTACTCGATCAGGCCATCCGCGTTTGCCCTAATTGCTGCCTATGTAATTTGATAATAAAAAAAGAGGATGAAGAGAGACTATTTTACAATCACTTCTGCACCTGTCTGACAGCTCCATCGATATTTTTCAAGTATGAGCGCAGACCCGGTGGCAATCTGTCGCCCTTATTTGCAGCACAGTTTAGCTTTTTACAGCCAAAAAAAATAAAATAAAATAAAATAAAATTTGGTACCTTTGTTGATTCGGACAATACCCTTTGGGCGGCCTGCTGCACAGCGTACGCGCGTGCGCGCCAGTGCCAAGCCTCGGCACAATTGCGCATCTGCTCAATATCGTCCTGGATGGTGAGGCGAACGCGGTCGCTGTTGACAAAGGACTCGATTGACACAGGATTAGGCGTGACCCCGCCGGCCGTGAACACCATCTGCCTGTCAAACCTCTTGCCGCTGCTAAACGCGGGCACCTCCGAGACCCGACGCATCGCCCACAGGAGGATCCCTTGGGTCTCCCACATCGCCGAGTACCGGTTTAGGGCCTCGTCCGGCCACGACCCTGGCTCCATCTGCATCAGGGTCGTCTGCTGTGCGCTAAGACGGCGTCCGAGCGATGTCATCTCCAACGATGCTTGAATGGACTGCACCGACTGGGCGGCACGGCTCTTGTCGGCGTTCCGGCCCTCGGCCACCATCGCTTCTATCGTGTGCCTACACAGAAAAATAAATTTTAACAAATTAAAAAAAATTTTTTTTTTCCTTTTCAAACCTGGCAATGAAGAGAGCGGTCGCCGCCACTTGTTCGCGCACCTCCCTGTGGCTTCTGCGACCCGATCCAGTAGGCGTCGCATCGGCGGCCGTGGCATGCGAGTGGTGGCCGCTATGCCAACGCTTGACAAGATGTAGGGGGGACACTGCTCGGCGCGGCCACATTTTTAAAAAGGGCTGCCACGTGGGCCATGGCCTCGACGACGACCACGACGACGACGACGACGACAGTGAGTGCACCGGCGCCTGCCGAGGCGGCTCCGGCCGTGACGGGTGAGGCGACCGTGGCTGCTGTGGCTGCTGTGCCGGTGGCAGTGTCCCTGTCGCAGTCAGACGCTGCCCAAGCCCAGGGCGCACAGTCTAGCTCGGCTGCGACAACAGCGCCGCCGGCCGCGGTCCCATCGGATGCTGTGGATGGCACGGCTGGTCTGAATGGAAGCACACCGGGGCCCTCGAAAGACAGCGGTGGTGGCACTGCTGCACAGCCCACGGAGGGCGCGCTGTTTGTCCGTCGGAAGGACGACGGAGGCTTCCCCCAATTGGAAACGCTACGTGCTCGGCTGAACGAGCTGAACGACCTCACGCCCGAGGAGCAAGAGATCCTGAACGAGCAAGGTATGGATAGTTTTACATTGCCCTCTCGTTCTAAGCAAAGAACGCTATTTTCACTGCTATGGATTCCACAGCCCTCTCGGAAACTGCCATGAGGGAAGCCGTTCGCGAGATTGCCGAAGTCGTCATGACCAGCGCGTCCGATGCTGAAAAGGTCGAGTTTGTACAAAATCGGTTCATGGAGTTGGTAATTTTTCTTTCCGAGACTTAAAATAGCAATCGTGCTAAAAACAACTTGGTTGTAGGTTCAGGAGCTGTCCGACACCGATGTTCTTCTTTCCAGAGCCAATCGTAACCTTGACACGGCTGTTCACGAGCGTGATACTGGTATCTGCATCTTCCTTTTTTATTTTTTTTTATGTAATTGTCGTTCTGCAGCGCAAGCCGAAGTGGGCAAGCTGACGGCCGTAAAGACACGATTGGAGAGTCTTTGCCGTGAGCTGCAAAAGGAGAGCAAGCGTGTAAAGGTGTGTTGTGCTGCTTTTCCCCGAATGGATTCGTTTTTATAGTTTAAACTGCAGGAGGAAAGCAAACTACTAATTCTGTCCGAGCAGCACAAACGGGAGGAGCTCGCGATGATTTTTCAGAAAGCCATTGGTGAAATCAAGCTCAAAATGGAAGAGGGCGAGCAAAAGCTACTGAAAGCTCAGGAGGGCGAAGTGTATGCTGTTGTGTTTACAGGGGCATCCTCGCTCATTTGCTGTCTTAGGGCTCGTGAGCAATTGCGCAACATCGTCGAGCAGTACAATCTTCGCGAGCAGCATTTCAACTCGATCCTGCGCTCGAAAGATCTCGAGGTGAAGCTATACGAGGCCAAGCTTGTGCAGCAGACCGAGGTGTCCATCCAGGAGCACCAAAAAGTCCTTTCGTACAAACAACAGCACGAGATGAGCCAACAGCGCGAAAACGACCTCCGCACTCAGCTGGAAACGTACGCGGAAAAGTTTGAGCAGGTTCAGGACGCCATCAACAAAAGCAACGAGGTGTTCAATGCGTTCAAGCGTGAGATGGAGCAGGTTTGGAAGTTTTTCCTTTCTTTTTCCCCTGTGGCTAATGGTCCCGTTTCTTTCAACCAGATGACCAAAAAGCTCAAAAAGATGGAAAAGGAGAATGAAGGTCTCAAGACACGGTGCGAGTCCATGAGCAAAAACATTAACGAGCTCCAGGACGAAAAGGCCAAGCACCTCCAACTCTTGGACACCCAGAAGACCCAAAAGGCACAGCTGGAGTCTCTCTGTCGCGCGCTGCACAATGAGCGCCGTGATCTCACGTCCAAATTGGTATGCTGTACCCAAGGCAAGCACGGACTCTTAATTTCAACGTTTTCAAAGGAACGGTTCACAAAGAGGCTCGAGGTGGCCGAGGGGGGTCCGGTGACCGATATCGCCCCTCCTGCGCCTGCTCCTGGCGACACACATCCTGCAATCATCAGCCTGGACGACGGCATTGACGGTGAGGAGGAGGAGGAGGACGATGGGGGAGACATCGACGGGGATGGAGAGGGCGACGAGGACGAGGACGACGACGGCGAGGACGACAAGGACGACCAGGCACACAATGGAGACGACGAGGCCAGTGAATTGCCACAGCATCTCCCTCTCCTTATTGTACCTTCTGTGGAGTCAGCATAAACCCAAAAAAAATAAAAGACAGTCGAAAACGTTGTTTCAAAAACTCGCCATCGGGCCAACGACGATGACGGAGGCTGTCGTCGCCGGTG
>Ga0302225_10002004_pt1 | contig 12443 bp, 10 predicted proteins | sample II_Palsa_E3_2_FD_193515 | JGI IMG/M metagenome (GOLD analysis project Ga0302225, IMG submission 193515) | Peat permafrost microbial communities from Stordalen Mire near Abisko, Sweden - II_Palsa_E3_2 | ecosystem: Environmental > Terrestrial > Soil > Palsa > Peat permafrost | place: Sweden...
GGGGCAGCGAGCCGAGCGGCCCTATCCCGCAGAGCACAGCGTTGCTCAGCGTTCCGGACCCAATCGGATGATGGGGCAGGCACAGCGCGATGTTCTGCCAGGCAAAGTCTAACTTCCGCAATGCGGTCTGCGGCCCATTTCCTGTCTGGAGAACTCAGGGATTGCCTCACATCTGGCCAGCAGGGAGCCTTACCAGTGGACCACTCCATTGGTGATGTTCCGGCCAAGAGTTGCTCGCGGCGTTCTTGTGTAATTTGCATAAAAGTCCTCTCTCTATAACCTAGCGGTTTTACCGGCGGATTCCGAGGCGCGCCAACACGCAGGATTCGGCCTGTTTTTCAGAGGATTCCTGCCTAACGCGTGCTTGCAGCGCGGCTTCGTTCGCAGCCTCCCTCGCAGCTGGGTCAGAGGCATGCTTGGCATCCAGAAACACCTTTATCACTGCGACAGGCGCTCCATATCGTGCGAGCTGGCCTTCATCTTCGAAGCGCGCGGTTTCACAACCACTGCGTCGCAGAATTATCGGTCTTCCAGTTGTCTGTCCGAACATCAATTCCCAACGGACGCCATCGACAGAAGGAGCGGCTTCGTCTGGTCGCACGCGGCGTCGTGCGTCCAAAGCTTGACGCTCCTTAATCCACTCTGGGCTGCCATAGCCCGGTCTTTGGCAAAGCATCGCGTGTCCATAACCGCAGGCAAGAGGTGCAAACTCTGGGGCAACCAGTTGCTCAGCGCCATTTAATTCCGGTTTTGCTGGATGTGAAATCCAACGAATCTTTACAGCGGATTCTCCCTCGAACCCGCATCGCGTTTTTTGGCAGTACTCTGCCTGCCCGAAGCCCACAGCGACGATCGCAAATTCTCGGGCAACATGTTGCTCAGTGCGGTTCAATTCTGGTTTTGAGGGATGTGAAGTCCAGCGAATTTTCATAGCAGGTTCTCCTTCTTTCTGAGTAATCCGTCTGGCGATCTAGCTGCCAATCTTCCCGAGTTGTGTGACGGGCTCCTAGAAATCGACGTCGTCCCAAGGACCCGCTCCGGCCCACGCGACCGTCCCGTCATTGGTATCCACAGCACGTCGGTGTCATGATGCCGCAACCGCCGTTTTCAGGCCGCGCATCGGGCCGGTTCTTTAGGGGTGCGGTTTGGGCGTCAGCGAGCAGAGTCAGACGTATCGCAGGGTGGATGAACTCGGAAAGCGGAGTTGGTTTTGTCACCTAGCGGCTTTGGGCTTCATCGGAAGGCCCACCAGGGGACACACGACCCAAAGCGGTGGTCCATCGTCCCGGTTTTGAAGATCACATAGGGTGTTCTGATCGGTTTGGAAAACTCTCTACTCTACATGATTCGTCAACCGCTTACCAGAACTACGTTCTGATTCGTTCTGATCGACGTTGCACCACTATGAACATAGAACTATCACGTTTTTATCACAGCAGAGGTATCACCATCCGCCAGGAAACATGCCTTTCCCGATGCAGAAATCCGCGCTGCCGAGTTTCTCCTGGCGTCCGAGCAGGTCTTTACACACACGCTTCGTGATCGAAGGCTGCCGAGGTGTGGACGGGTGGTGGATTACGATAGTAGGCGGTACCATGTGAATGCGTTATTACCCTACGCAGAGTGCCATTTCCAGTCCGATCTTCAGGCTTTCGAGGAGCCGGTCGCAGTGTTGCAGCAGAATGCGAATCGCGTGGGCATTGGCGGCTGCTACTCCTTCATGTCGCAGTTCATAAGCCTTGAACTGCCCGTAGACGTTCTCGAAAGACTAAACGGTCGTAGCGATTATGATGACCTTGAGGATGCGCTCTTATACTCAAGACTTGCCCACGAACGGCAACACTTCATACAAAACGTTTCCACGACATATGGCATGTGGAAAACATCTATTCTACGCATGGCGGGAATGTGCGCATTTGGATGCATCATGCTCCAAAACAAATCCGGCGGCTTTGCTATCGCTCCGCCTTACATGGATAAATTCCCCACCAGTGACGTGGTTCTGAGAGATTGCAAAGAGCCAGTGACCATGGCAGCCGAGGCCGCCATGTTTCGGAATTGGGTACGCCTTGTGGACGGACCCGTAGCTGCGAGCAAGAAGTGCGCGGCTATGCATATTGACGGCGTTACATTTCCAGAAGGTACAACTCATGTTCACACAATAGATACCGTTGGCGTGCGGGGCATCCTGGCGGCGAACGAAATCATCGAGTTTCAAGCTCGTACCGCTGAACTCGATTGTCTGTACCATACGAAAGGAATGTCGTCACCGCATCGAGATGAGATTATTCCCACCATCTGGAGCGATCACCCTTCTCAGTCACCATTGCGCATCTCTGATCGGGCATTCGATAGACGAGACCGCTTGTCGTGGCTAGCTTCCCTCGCTATGTCGGAACTTGCATTGAATGCTGATTGGCCGTTTCTTACAGTAGGCACACTACAATCCAGACGATGGGAGGACCTACATCCCGGCTGGCGTTTTGCGCGTCTCTGCGATTATGTACGGGAGATGAAGCTAACACCCCCTGACGATGATCCAGCAGCACGGCAGATCTTCAAGGATCGACTCGCCGCTGCGCTGGGTTGGGCTTCCGAACGTGAGGCACTGCGGCGCGCGATCTTGTCGCTAGAGACGGGTCCACTCTGCCGTACAATCTTTTTCGAGGTCGCAAGGAGCGCCTCTTCGTTTCTCGAAAATCGACCGTGTGACTTATCGATCACAAGCTCTCGAGATCCAGCATTCGCACTCATCATCGGCCGCTACTGCGCAGGACCATTATCGACGTACTCCCCTCCAAAGGATCTTGAAGCCTGTACACTTGATATAGCCCTGCAGCTTCTTCTCTCAGATCATATTGTCTGTCCGTATTGCTTTAGACGAGATCACGAAGAAGGCTGTGAAGGTATCCGCGTGGTTGGATTCTTGATGTCGGACCGGTGATCTATTTGGAGAGTGAAACATGGATCGACTTCTAATCGTGGATTCTCGAACGTTCCCCAGACAAGAACTTGAATGGCGGGAGGCTTTGCTTAAAGCATGCAAAGCGAACGGATTTTCCTTACAAGTGGATGAGGTTCCTTCGAGGGGTCGCCTCGTCTCGCCGGACATTATTGGAATAGCCGGCCTTGCGGCATCAGTTGTCGGTGTAGCGCTGGGCCTGATTGGCCTTTTCCAGCGCCCCAAACCGCATCAGACAACCTCGGTGCTTCGGAGTGAAATCACCGCGGTTTTCGAGAAACATGAGCAAAACGCACGGCGGATTGTAGGTATCAACGGGTTCGATAGCGTTGCGGCCAACGGGGTTAGATCGTGCGAAATTGTAATTGAGGAAAACCAAAGGAACCAGCGAGTACATGTCGTCATGACCGAGAACGTTATCGTTGTGTCCCTTTCTGAAATTGATACCCGACTCTATTGACTAGGAGTCAACTGGAATCGCACATTATGGTGGCGACAAGCCACCTGACGAAGGCTGGCGGATTTTGAGTTCTACAGTAGGTTCCGAACCGTTCTGAAAATTCTCTACTCTACTTGATTCTTCAACCGCTTACAAGAACTCCGATTCCTACCGTTCTGATCCGTTCTGCCGCATTTTGAACATGGAACTACTACAGTTTTACTACAGTGGTCGGGCGACAGGAGAACTCGCCAACCTGTGTTGTTGAAGGCCCGCATTGCGATTTCAGTTTCTCGAGGTCGAAGTTTTCTCCCTTCTTCCGCAGCGTTAGCGTAATGGCTGCAATCTTACGCGCCAACGTGAGACGAACCATGGTCGGCTCATTGCCTTTGGCCAGCGATCGCTGGTAGAAATCCAGGAACGGTCCGGGCTGTACACTCGCCCTGGAGAGCGAACCCAGTTCAAGATAACAATCGTGATTGGCGCGCATTTGTAGTAACCTTGACACGCTATTGGGGTGCGACGGACCCTGTTTTAAGATGGGAATCCATCAGCTATAGCTGTGATCGCGGAACCGTGGCGGGAGGGCACCACATGTTTACAGCTTACCGTTTTCATATCAGTGCCATGGCTGTCGTCAAGATGGGCATTATTGAAAATTCCATGCGCTCGCTAGGCGTAGTGTGCCTCGTATGGATTGCTTTGGTTGGATGTCCTTCCTCCAGTTCGGCTCAAGCCACGCCCCCGATGACCAGCGTTTGTGACGACAAACCTGTCTCGGCCCGATACACCGCACTTTGTGCGTCCTTACGTGGGGATGTTGGAAACTCAAACAGTGATAAAGGAGCCGCACAACGTGCACAGGCTGCTGCTGCGGCCGCGGCGGAAGCGCAACGGCACCGAGAGGCCGAACTCAAACAGCAACGCATCGACGCTGACAATAAACGCCGCATGGAAGAGATCGCAAACCAAACCAGTTTCATTGAGAGCCGTGATGCCGCTGCCCGTACTCTACGCGACTCGTCAGGCAATACGATTTCTGGCGAGTCAGAGTTGCGTGGTAGTGGCGTGACTACCGGTTCGGATTCGAAGGATTCGATGGGCCTGAAAGTGACGCGTGGAACTTTCGGCTCTAATGTGGCAAAGCCCAACTTGGGCGGGGTGTCGCGAGACGCCGCCATTACAAATTCGGCGATTCAACAGGGCTCGAGCGCGGCTAAATCAGGCAAAGACGCTGCAGCGGCGGAGTCAATGGAGAGAGCTAAAGATTTGTCAAACTGCCAGTTCGACGAAAGTGGCTGCCGTACGCCTGACGTCGTCAGTGTTCCGAGGCATGCCGGCCAGCAGGACAATAAGCCTGTCCCGGCGGCGCTTGCGAGGGCGCTCGCGAAGGATTCTGGATACCAGAAGCTCGAAAAACAGAAGGCGGAACAAGAAAAGAAGTACCAGGAGTTGGGTTCCAAACTCCAGGAGATCCGCCAGCAGCAGTCCATCGGTTCGGGAAATCAAGACGCGCTGGCGGTGGAAGCCGCCAAGATCAAGAACGAACAGACTGCGGTACGCAGCCAGGAAGCAACAATCGAAATCAAAATGACGGACCTCAGTGTTGCCTTCCAGGAAGAGACGCCGGCTAAGAAGCCGAGCTCTTCTAAATCGACACCTTCGTCACCGCAATAGAGGCCACATGAGCGGACGTGCCATCTTCTGTTCTGCAAGTCCTCGCCGACACGGGAGCGAGAGTCAAAGGATGTCGGGTCACTTTAGAACTTGGCTGGTGCTCGCAGTAATCCTTCTGCCGGGAGCGTTAGCAGCTCAAGTCCCGGCGATTGCCGACATCCCGGAGGATCTTTCAGCGCAACTGCGCCTTCAGTTCGCAGGAACTAAGGTTTCGCTGATACACCGTAGAGAGCAAATAAAGGCCCAGGTTGCTGAACAAAAGAGCAACTGCGCCGCGGTGCCGGAAGGCTCTCCGCAGGAACAACCTTGCCGTGCGTCCAAGGCCGAACTCCAAAATGCAATAAATCAGTACGCCGCTGACGTAAGACAATTTAACGATGATGTTGCAGCCGCCATCGCAATGCCACAACCTCCGCCGGCCAAGGAAACGCCCCCCATTGTTTCGACAAACTGTGTGCAACGAGCAAATGAAGAATCCGCATATTCTGATCTGAAACAACGCGTGCAGACTGACCAGCAGATAATTCGTAATTTTGGATTCGAGCAACGGGCAGATCAAATCGAGGCATGGGCCGATTTGGGAGAACAAGCGAGAAAGTCATACGAAGACAAAGCTCGGGGCATTCTGACAGATATTGCGCTAGATAGCATTGTGGGCGGACTCAAGGCAGGAGTCTCTGCGGCGCCCCCAATTTCTCAAGAATTAAGCAACCGCCTGCTTACGATGTTCAAGTCCGCAGGTCTGCCCCATAACGATGCCGCTTTTCAAATTGCACAGAAGGTGGGACAGACGATAACACCAGAGGAAGCGGATATTCTTGCTGGACCGATTGATAACGTAAAGCATGCTTATGACAGAACAAAAGACTTAAAGGATTTGGCGATTTCGCAAGGCGGGCTCGAACTCGCACGATCAGTCCTAGCCGTCGCTGGCTGGCGCAATCCTGACTTCGAATTACTTGCCAGAGACTTAGATACAGTCTCTCTTGCTGTGTATGCCATTCAATATAAGAACGCAAAGTACCAAATCGACAAGCTGACACAATTAACCGAGACTGAGCTGACGGAACTAACCCATTGCACGAAAACACTGAGGAATGATGTCGCTCAACTGAACGATGCGGTACTGGCACTCAAGTCCTTGCCTTCCTGCGACTCATCTACGATGGTAAAAAAATAGAAAGGAGCACTATGACGACAAAGACCGCAGCCACGCGTAAACAGATCGCTTGGGGCACATTCCTATTTGTGAGTTTGATGATTGGGACGGCTTGGGGGCAGTCGCTGAATGATCAATTGTTCACCGCGGCCCAGGCTGGAAACACAGCGACAATAGAGGCGCTGATCGCCAAAGGCGCAGACGTGAATGCCCAAAATAATTATGGCGAGACACCCCTATTTAATGCGAAGAACAAAGAAATCGCGGAACTACTAATCGCCAAGGGCGCAGACGTGAATTCCAGAACTATAATTGGTTGGACACCCCTCTTTAATGCGAAGAACAAGGAAATCGCGGAACTGCTGATCGCCAAAGGCGCAGATGTGAATGCCAAGGAGAAGGATGGCACTACGCCACTGTCTAACGCGGCTTCTAGCGACAGCAAAGAAGTGGCAGAACTACTGATCGCCAAGGGCGCAGACGTGAAGGGCAAGCCACTGTATATGGCGGCTTTGGGGGGCCACAAAGATGTGGCAGAACTACTGATCGCCAAGGGTGCAGACGTGAATGGCAACGATAACAATGGACTTACGCCACTGTATGGGGCAGCTATTTCTGGGGCACCTGCGGGTGGCCACAAGGATATCGCGGAACTGCTGATCGCCAAGGGCGCAGACGTGAATAAACAAGCGCGGTTGTGGAACGGAGCAACCGAAGCGCCGTTGTTTGCGGCGATTGAGTCTGGAAGAATCGACGTGGCGGAACTGCTGATCGCCAACGGCGCAAACGTGAATGCCAAGAATAGCGATGGCATGCCACCCTTGTGTAAAGCGATATACAACAAGTATAAGGACGCCGCGGAACTACTGATCGCCAAGGGCGCAGACGTCAATGCCAAGGAGAAGGATGGCACTACGCCACTGTCTAACGCGGCTTCTAGCGACAGCAAAGAAGTGGCAGAACTACTGATCGCCAAGGGCGCAGACGTGAATGCCAAGAACAACGCTGGCTGGACGCCACTGCATTACGCGGCTTCTGGCGACAGCAAAGATGTGACAAAACTACTGATCGCAAACGGCGCAGACGTGAATGCCGAGAGTAACGGTGGTGGCACGCCACTGATGGTAGCGGCTAATCGGCCGGCTACGCAAGGCAACAGAGACGTGGCGGAACTGCTGATCGCCAGGATCACAGACGTGAATGCTAAGGATAAAAACGGCTATACATTGCTGTACACACTAACCCACAACGGGAACGGGAACAAAAACATAGCAGAACTGCTGATCGCCAAGGGCGCAGACGTGAATGCCAGGACGCATTATTATAACGAGACTCTACTGTTCGGGGTAGCTAACAAAGACATGGCGGAAGTCCTCATTGCCCATGGTGCCAATGTCAACGCTAAAGACGATAACGGTGAGACCCCGCTGCATCTTGAGCATAACAAAGACGTGGCGGAAGTCCTCATTGCCCATGGTGCCGATGTCAACGCTAAAGATACTTACGGCAAGACCCCGCTCCAGAGAACAGACAATCCGTCCGTCCTTGCTTTGATTCAGGCTCGGATCATCAAACAATCTGACCCGCTACAGGCTCTAAATAGCCTTCTCGTGCAATTTAAGGGACAGGCCTCTAACGAGAACTTACGCAGATCCATTATTGATCTTGCTCTGAAATTAGAACCAAACCCCGCCATTCCCCCCGAAGCGGAGGCTGCCGCCGGACGGGGAACCTATATCTTCAAGAATGCGAACTCCGTGGACGATAAACTCATCAGTGCCAAGGAGTTTTTGACGGCCATCGAGCTAGCGCCATGGGTCGCTAATTATTACTACAACCTTTGCACCGTACTGGAGAAGACGCCGTATTTGCCGCAAGCTCTCCATGCGTGCAAGCTCTATTTAGTGGCCGCACCGAATGCGATCGATGTCGGTGACATGCGACAGCACATCGCAGGATTGCAATACGCGGTCGACAAGGACAAGGCGCAGATGACAAAGAGGACGGCCTACGTTGGACATGTCGGACGGGAGGAACTATATCGTTTCGGCGGAATTTCTGGTGAAGTGTCGGGCAAAGATGTCGTCCTGAAGTTGTTTGTGGACTGGGATTCAGCACCGCCTAAGTATCAAATTTTTGCCGGTTGTTATGGGAAAGATCACACCTTAGGAGAAACACACGACCTGGTCAGCACAGATGAATGGCTTGGTTTTTGTGATCCAGTTGTCAGCATGCATCTTGTGATCAAACCCGAAGGTGAAGGATTTGTTGAAGTGAACACTGCAAGTGGAGGCAACGTTCGCGCCACCATCGAAGAGCTATTCAAAGCCAAGCAAGAAACGATGGCGCAGGTCACCCTATTGAGTAGCTTCGTTGGTGATCAAGAGCGATTCTACATCCCTTATGTACAGGGCGGCACACATGATATCGGATGGTTAATGTTTGAGAGCGATTGCAATGGCAGCATACTAAAGAAGGACCCGCGCGCCTTGCCGGATCGCTTCGTTCCTGCAGCAACGGGCCTCAAAGAAGGTGGATTTTTTCCTAATTTGGACTTATATGGAAAAACCAGCACGGACATCTGCACGAGCCGGTTTTCCAGCAAGACGGGTTACCATTTTGGCGAGATGGAATAGCGAGCGGGCATCCAGCGTCCCATCTCCGGCTTGAGCTGGGATGGCAGGTCAGATGTCTACGTGATAATGAACCAGGAACACAACTTAGAGAGGAATCCTGGCGACTGTCGATGCCAACGGATTAGAAAACTACCCATTCCTAACGCCTTGAGTGCAAATCAGGACCGCCAGTGTTTGCGGGGCTTTCACGGGAGCGATTCTGAGCACGTTTTCTAACACCGCTGCCCTAACCCCGTTCGAGAGAAAAGTGGTGTAACAGTGTAAGAGCGCCTGTTCAAATGACCGAGAAGATGGTACGCATTCCGATTCGCGCACTCGTTGGTCTCGCCCCGTCCGTCGTCCCATAAAACGTGCCACCTCTAGCCTCAAGCAAGGTAGCGGGACCAAGCCGTCCGTGCAACCCGATTCAGCGCAAAAGGTATAAAGCGTGGTAAGCCTGCGGCTCGGAGTGAGCTTGAGGGGGCGGGACACGGTGTTCATTTCTTGGTTTCCGCCTGTCCTGGATTCAGACGCGCTACAAGTTCCGTCATGGTGTAGTGCACGAACTGTGAACCAAGCTCGGTCAGAACATATTGTTTCGTGTCTTCGAAGGCCGACTCCATTGTGGTGGAGGCCGCAACCCGTCTGGGAGACCTCGTTTTTTTCATGAACCTACCGCTGTAGTCCGATTCCCGTGGTCGCCTGATCACACCCCCCATAGAGAGATCGCGGATCAACATCCTGAAGAGGTCAGCCTCCGCAGAGTCATCTCGGGGTACCGGCTCTCCGTACACCGCGACCCAGATGTCATATCGAGTTGGTCCCTGGTTCTTGTGAATTTCCCGGATGACCGCAAAGTGCGCCTCGTGGTAAGCATCGATCCAATCCAGGAACAGCCTCACAATATCGTCAGAAACAATTCTTGTACCCGCAGCATTTGTGATGAGCTGCACAAGGAGCCGACGCTTTTCTTCCGTGTCCGCCGTGTCCCATTCGCGGAACGTCTTGCGGACCAGCGTCAAGTATTGATCACTTGTAATCCTCTGTTCGACCTCTTGTCCGAATCCCACAAGTCTAACGACCATTTGTTCGAGGGTCGCGCGTAAGCTTTGGAGCTTCTCCTGATGCTCCTGCAACCATTCTTGAAGAAGGCCTTCTTTCTCGGCTACCGACTCCCCGGCTCTGTAAGAAGCTGCGGCTGAAGCAGATGCTGCGATCACACCCCCGATCCACGGGATGCTTCCAAGGGCAGCTAACGCAATGGCCTCGAAAATCCGTTTTCTCCGCGAAGATGTCGCAATCTCGATTTCAGCCTTGATCGACTCTACGACATAATCGCGTGGGATGATCTTGTTATTCTCGTCTCCCATGCGCCATAGCATACCACTCAGATTACGGTGTTCATGGCCTCGCCCGGCGACGTGAGAACGGATTCAGCATAAACAAAAGTCAGACGGCTCTGCATGAGCGATGAAATGGGCTGCTGCACGACACGCAAACGGGATAGCGTAACTGTCGATTGATCCGTATGTGCTAGATTGTCTCACTCAGTATCTAACCCCTGCTACCTTCGGGAGAAGCTGATGCCGACATTGCTGTATTTCCTTCTCGGAGGGGCGCTGGTCAGTTTTGTGCTGTGTCTTGTGACGGAGCTTCAATTATTGGTGGCTCTGCGGAACAACTGGCGATGGCTTGGCCTGATTCTTTTGGTAACGCTCCTGTGGCGACTCCCTTTCGATGGGCATTGGTTTTTCGGTCTGGAATACGAGGATTCCTACATCTACTCTGTGTCGGCACGTGATATTAATTCCGGTACCCTAACGTGTTCATCAGGCAACTCCTGCTATTTGACGACGGTGTGTGTCGTCGGAAACTTGAATTCCTGTAAAGTCAGCGAAACATCTTCAGGGCATTTTCTTGGCTACCCGCTCATGATCGCGATTGCCTCGCGGGTGTTCGGGTATAGTCCTGGAATAGCCGCTCACCTGAGCTTGATGGCATCGCTGGCGACGGTGGTCCTTATCTTTCTTTCCGGTACGCTGATCGATGGGGAGACTGCGGGGCTCGCGGCTGCCGTCATTTTTGGCATCACTCCCGTATTTGCAGTCCAGGGCGTCGGCGCATACGCCGAGCCCGTTTCAAACATGCTCGTGGTTGCGTGCTTCCTTCTCTGCGTCCGCTTGCTCAACTCAGACACAGACTCGCCACGGGTGCTACTCATAAATTGGCTGGCGCTAACGCTTACCGCAGTCCTTGCCGTTGCCGTGAAGAGAGAAAATGTGCTCCTCGTCCCCGTGATTGCGCTTGTGGGCTTCATGTTCAACTTTGAGAGAAAAAATCGCGCACAAAAAAAGCGATGGCTCGTAAATCTGGCGGCGCTCATGAGCGGCGGCATCTGCGTCGTGTTTGCAGTAGTTCAGCTTCGGCTCGTGACCGTGGTCCGGAGCGAAATGGTGGAATATGCGGTCTTCCCCTTCAACGTGGCGGTCTTGCGGACAATGTTGCCGTTATTCGTGAAATCGTACGCGTCCGTCAGTTGGTATCTCGGCGGCGGGATATTGGTTCTGCTCGGGTTGATTGCGTCGATTCGAGTAAAGAGACGCGGCATCTACGCAGTGAGCGCGCTCATTGCCTATCTCTTGATCTACGCGTCCCACGTCCGGAGTTACTACCAGTTGCAGAGCGGCGATGTAACGCAATTCGACACGCTACGCTACTCAATGAATATTGCCGGACTGTGGTCGATACTCGCGGGCCTGGGGTTCGCATTTTCCGCTGATGTCCTCGCAAAATGGCGTTTTGGGGCATGGCTTCGACGGCGGTCCGGACGCGTCATCTTCTGGCTCCTCGTCGGAACGTATGCCGTGAGCAGTTGGGCGCTCACGAACCGGTGGAAGGAGGATATGGTTTCTACTGAACTTGCAGTCCGAATTGAGCCCGCTGAGGCAGCTTTGGAGCTTGTCGATGATCTTGGTACGAAGAACACGTTTGTGATCACGCTCGAACCGCTTTTGGTACAGATATTTTGTCGAGAGCCGGTGAACGTGATTGCGTTCCCATACCTCAACGGCTCTCTGGTGCAGGATGTGCGCCGGACAAATCCCGATGCGACATTCCTGTATATTGAGCAGTCGATTCACAGTTCAAAAACCGACCGCGAGCGATACCGGGCGGCTTTCGATTTTCTCGATGGCGTACAGAAAGAGCGATTGTCTGGCGGGAAGAACTACGAAATCTATCGCATCAATTTGCCTGAGGGTGCGCAGGTTGAGCATCGTTGAGCGCTGAGCCAGTCTGTAACGCCGATCCTTTTTAGACAGCGGATGTCGCAATCGGCTGGATGCCGCGACTCTGCACTTTCGTGTTCCAGTGGAAAAAACCGCCGCACTGTTCTTTGACGGCACAGTCGTGACAGACCCCTGCGTAGGCGTTTTTCCAATCGGAGATGGATTGCTTGGAATACTTCCAGAGCGATCGCTTCAAGAGACACAATTGAAGATTGTAGATGCGGGCGTCTATGCCGAATCTCGCAAGAACGGCCACGCTGCTTTCCAGTTGTTCTTGATAATCGACCGGATCGATCCACAGCTC
>Ga0302225_10002015_pt1 | contig 12391 bp, 7 predicted proteins | sample II_Palsa_E3_2_FD_193515 | JGI IMG/M metagenome (GOLD analysis project Ga0302225, IMG submission 193515) | Peat permafrost microbial communities from Stordalen Mire near Abisko, Sweden - II_Palsa_E3_2 | ecosystem: Environmental > Terrestrial > Soil > Palsa > Peat permafrost | place: Sweden...
GCGGTGGGTAGCTGCATCTTATTCTCTGTTACGTCCAGATATGCTTCATCGAGAGAAAGTGGTTCGATGAGGTCTGTATGACGTTGAAAGATGTTGCGCACAGCCGCGGATACAGCCTTGTAACGAACGAAGTCCGGAGGAATGAAAATAGCCTCCGGGCACAGTCGCTCCGCCCGGACCGCAGGCATCGCTGAACGGATGCCATAGCGCCTTGCCTCGTAGGATGCGGCGCAAACTACCGAACGATTGCCGCGCCATGCAACCACAACTGGTTTGCCGCGAAGTTCGGGATCATCTCTTTGCTCAACCGATGCATAGAAAGCATCCATGTCCACATGAACAATCTTGCGAACGGATGCCGGCATGTCATGAGCCAATTCGCTTGGAAGGTCGTATGCAGTCATCGTTCGCTTCCCGTTCGGACGCGATGCTTCAGCTCCGTTGATGTCGTCTTACTTATTGAAACATATTCGCCTATTGTTCGCCTACTTTAAATATGTCGGAATCTGCCAGAGGAGGTCGAGAACGCTGAACTCATTGGAAAATTCGGCGTTGGCAGGATTCTCAGCTGGATTGTGGTGTCGTCCTAAAGACGAATCCGTTTCGGACCAACCCGGAGGGCTCCAACCCGGAGGATAGCTGCTCGTCCTATAATGGGCGACGATGAAGATACTTGCGCTTTCCCTGATTGCTCTCACTTCGGTGCCTGGCATGGCTCAAATGGCGATGGATCACATGGATCATTCGGCCAAGTCTGCCGACGGGGCCACTCCAGAGCGGCTCGGTACTGTGATCTTTTCTGTTTCTTGTGCAGCGTCTGTGCAGGCCCCATTCAATCGCGGCGTCGCGCTGCTGCATGACTTCTGGTACGAAGAGGCGCAGCGTCAGTTCAATGAGATCGCCAAGACCGACCCGGATTGCGCCATGGCGCACTGGGGAGTCGCCATGAGCTACTTCCATCAGATATGGAACCGGCCCGATGAGAACTCGGTCGCCCGCGGATGGGCAGAGATGCAGAAAGCCCAGTCGCCGGCGGCCAAGACGCCTCGTGAGCGCGCATATGTTGCGGCTCTAAGCGATTTCTACCGTCCGGGCGAGCCGGCATTCCCAGAGCGCGTTAAGACTTACTCCGAAGCGATGGGAAAGCTCTATGCTGAGTATCCTGAGGACGTTGATGCAGGCGCATTCTATGCACTCTCCCTGCTGGCTGCAACGGCTCCTGACGACACCAGTCTGACTGCGAATCGCAAAGCAATGGCGGTCCTGGCGCCGCTCTTCGCGAAGTATCCCGACAATCCTGGCCTGGACCACTACATCACTCACGCCTGCGACAATCCCGCTATGGCAGCCGAAGGGCTGGCAGGCGCCGATCACTATCGCGAGATTGCTCAGTCGGGCGCACATGCCTACCACATGCCAGGCCACATCTATGCGCGCCTGGGCATGTGGCCGCAAGACATCGAAGCCAATCTCGGATCAGTGAATGCAGCCAAGGCCAGCCAGGCAAAATATGGAAGCGGAATCATGGACGAGCCTCATTCTTATGACTTCCTCCTCTACGCCTATCTTCAGAGCGGCCAGGACGATCGGGCGAAATGGGTGCTCGAGCAAACGCAACAGCTGCTGGGTCAAATCGATACCATGCCGGCAATGGGGGGTCATCGCATGTCGGCAATGGTCCCGTATTATCGCAGCAAGTTTGCGGTTTTTTATGCGTTGGAGACGCGGGATTGGAAGTCGGCGGCAGGGCTTGAGCCGCCTGCCGGGTCTCCTCCGGATGTGGCTACGCTGGCGATATGGGCCCGTGCAATCGCACATGGGCATCTGCGCCAGTCTGCGGAGCGAAGGCTGATCTTGCCCGCTACGACGCCCTGATGGATGAGATCAGGAAAGGCAAGAATTCATTTCTCGCTGAAGGCACTGGTGTAAAGATCGAGCAGGATGAGGTCATGGGCTGGGCAGCCTTTGCAAACGGCAAGCAAGATGAGGCACTGAAACATATGGCAGCAGCAGCCGACCTTCAGGACAAGGTCGGTCAGGGCGAAGTCGATATTCCTGCGCGCGAGATGCTGGCCGACATGTTGCTGGAATCTCATCAGCCACGGCAGGCGCTGGTGGAGTATGAGGTTGCGTTGAAACTCAGCCCCAACCGGTTCAATGCCCTGTACCATGCTGGACTTGCTGCGGAACAGGCGGGCGAAAAAGCGAAGGCACAGCAGTTTTACGCCGCGCTATTGAAGTCGACTGACAACGGCGCCCACTCAGCGCGACCCGAGTTTGCACATCTGAAGAGCTTCGTGGCGTCTACTCAGATGGCAGCACAGCAGTAGTGCCGAATCGATGGACCAACTGATATTTGCACTCTGAGCGCTTTGGGGCACGACACGACCTCGCCTCATTCCGACGGAAGGCTCTCTTTGATAATCTGCGCCACCTCGTCGATGGATGTCTGCTGGCTCAATTCCGAGATCTCCTGATCAGCAGCAATTTTGTGCAGGCCCATGCGCTCGGCGATCTCGCGCTGCATGCCGAGATTCGCCGTAATCTCGCGCTCGGAGAGCAAGAGTATCTGTAGCATCAGGTGATCGCGCTCCTCGGATCGCCGGCTCATTCTGGATTGCCGCATGAGGATGAAGCTGGCTACGAGAATCGCTTCGAATGCGAACAGAACATCGAGAAGCGGGAATGGAAAGGGATCGAAGTGAGGCAGCGCCGGGATGGGCAGGATGTTCCACGCAAGCCAAACAGCAAAGATGACGATATGCAGCGTCACATAGGTAAGGCTGCCAATAAAGCCCGCCATGCGATCGCCGAGCTTCTCGCTTTGCGTGCGCTGGGCAAGAAACTCCTGCTCGTGTTTTGCGATGAGGTCAATGTGTTCCTGCAGACGGCCCTAGGCGGCACTCGGATTGTTGCTCTGTGTCACTGCTGGATCTTCCTTCCGCATGGCTAAGTGGCTCCACTTTGTTCAGCTTTCCCCCGAACCGGACGAGTGGTCGAGGCAGTATGCAGGACTGAAGTCACGGAGCTGTTCTTAGTTTGACATCGTTGGCTTTGCGCCCACTGTCTGTTTTTGAGCAACGGATCGCCTACCCGCATATTTCTTAGCGCAAGCCGTTCGAGCAAACCTAGCCAATTGAGCTCTCGACGGAACAATTTGAACCAGGCTCGGGTATTCCCTATTGCTTTCCCATAGGTACAAGTGGCACTATTTCTATGGGAAGGCAATAGGACGGGTGAGTCTATGGGAGAACGATCGGACGTTTGGCAGGGAACATTGGCCCTCATGGTGCTGAAAACCATTGAAATGATGGGTCCTCAACATGGATACGGAATCGCCCGACGGATTGAGCAGACCAGCGGCAATCTGCTCTCGCTCAACTACGGGACGTTGTATCCGGCTCTGCTCAAACTGGAGCAGGAAGGCTCAATCGCTTCAGAGTGGGGTCTGTCCGAGAACAATCGCAAGGCCAAGTACTACAAGCTCACCCGCGCGGGACGCCGGCAATTAGAGAAAGAAGCGCGCGAATGGCAGCAGACTACGGCAATTCTGGATCGGTTTCTCTCGCCTGCGGAGGAACAGTCATGAATCCCTGGCGTCTACTCAGAGCATGCCTTCAGCGCTTCAGCGCGGTCTTCAAGGGCTCACAAAGTCAGCAGAGCTTTGCGGATGAGATTGAGAGTCATCTACAGCTGCATATCGAAGACAACCTTCGACTGGGTATGACTCCAGAACAAGCACGGCGGGAGGCAATTTTGAAACTAGGCGGTGTGGAGATGACCAAGCAAAGCTATCGTGAACGCAACACGCTTCCGCTGCTGGACGACCTGCTGCAAGACCTGCGGTTCGCCTTGCGTCAACTGCGCAGGAGCCCAGCATTTACGATCACCGCCGCGCTGATGCTGTCCCTCGGCATTGGCGCGAGCGTGGCCATCTTCGCCTTTGTCGACGCGGCTTTGCTCAAACCACTTCCCTATCGCGACCCCACGCGCCTGGCAGGTGTCAATGAAGCGGTGAAACTGTTCGGCCGCGCCCCCCTGTCCTATCCCGACTATCTGGACTGGAAGCGACTGAACAATGTTTTTAGTTCAATGGATGTCTTCACCGGAACCGGATTCATGTTGAACACATCCAGCGGGGCCGAGCCGGTTGAGGCGGCCAGGGTGAGCGACGGATTCTTTCGCACACTGGGAACAACCCCAGTGCTGGGCAGAGACTTCTATCAAGGCGAAGATCTGCCCAGCGCACAGTCAACCATGATCTTGAATTACGCCACCTGGAAGCTGCGCTTTGCAGGCCGGATGGACATTGTTGGCCAGGTTGTTCAACTGAGTGGGGAGCCCTACACGATCGTTGGTGTGCTACCCGAAGACTTCCACTTCGCCCTCGATGGAGGCGCTGAATTTTGGGTGCCTTTTCACGCCAAGGGCGAGTGCGATTTGCGGCGCAGCTGCCATTCTCTGCACGGAATCGGCAGATTGAAAGATGGCGTTACAATTCAGGCGGCACAGTCCGAGATGCAGTCGATAGCATCTCAGCTTGAGCGACAGTATCCAGGGGACAATCGCGGCCAGGGCGCAACGATCGAGTTACTCTCTGAACTGATTGTCGGCGACATTCGCCCTATTCTGCTTACCTTTCTCGCGGCTGCTGGCCTGCTGTTGGCGATAGCTTGCGTCAACGTGACGAGTCTGCTCCTGGTGGGCTCCGAAAGCCGCAGCAGAGAGATCGCAGTTCGCGGCGCCCTTGGAGCTTCGCGCGTGCGAATCGTCCGCCAATTCCTGACAGAAGGTCTGATGCTTGTCACGCTCGGATGCGTTCTCGGTCTCGGGCTCGCGGGTCTCGGAATGCGCCTGCTTGTCTCACTCATCCCAAAACACTTCTTCGAAGGCATGCCGTTCTTCCTCGACCTGGGGCTTGGTTGGCATGCGATTGTATTTACGGGCGTAATCGCGGGAATGGCCGGCGTTTTGTTTGCCGTCACACCGTTGCTGCGCCTGCCACTGACTGCGTTGCGTTTTGGTCTAGCTGAAGGTTACCGTGGAAGCACTGGAACCGTGTGGCGGCGATTTGGTTCCACCCTGGTGGTGCTGGAGTTGATGATTGCGGTGGTATTGCTGGTTGGTGCGGGGTTGCTCGGCAAGAGCCTTTACCAATTGCTACACGTCAATTTGAGTTTCAATCCGGATCATCTGGCGATTCTCACTGTGGAAGCGCCTCCATCGCTCTACCCCAAAGACGAAAACCTGATTGCGCTACAGAGGCAGATCATCAGTCGCATTTCAGCGTTGCCTGGCGTAGAGTCGGTTGGCCTCACGAGTGTCGCGCCGGTCAGTTTCAACGGCAATACAGACTGGATCCGCTTTGTTGGACGGCCCTTCAACGGTGAGCACAACGAGGTGAATCTGCGCGATGTCAGTGCGGATTACATCAAGATGCTCCAGGCTAAATTGCTTCGCGGAAGGCTGTTTTCGGATTCTGTCGATGGAGCAAAGCCTAAGGTCGTCGTCATTAATCAAAAGCTGGCTGAGATGTATTATTCCGGGCAAAATCCGATCGGCCAGCGGTTCGGCAACGGCAGTCTTGATCCGAATTCGATCAAAGAGATTATCGGCGTTGTAGACGACATTAATGAGGGTTCTCTGGGGTCCCCCATCTGGCCCGCGGTCTATTATCCGATCTATCAGGATGAGGACAACTCCTTCACGCTGATGGTGCGCACTTCGCAGTCGGAGGCGTCGATTTTGCCGGCGCTGGTAAGTACGATTCATTCGATTGATCGCGGTGTCGGGACGCGGGGAGAAAGCACCATGTCGACCTACATTCACGATTCTCCCGCAGCTTATATTCATCGATCTTGCGCGTGGCTCGTCGGCGGATTCGCTGCTCTCGCGCTGGTCTTGAGCATGGCGGGACTCTATGGCGTGATTGCGTATTCGGTCAGCCAGCGGACGCGCGAAATCGGCGTGAGGATGGCGCTTGGTGCGCAGCGAAGTTCCGTTTATCAACTCATCTTGCGCGAGGCCGCCCGATTGACACTGGTTGGAATTGTCCTTGGCTTGATCGGCGCTGTGGGCGCGGCAACGCTGATGCGCACGCTTCTTTTTGGAACCGCAGCGTGGGATGTCGGCACACTCGCGTCTGTCGCGGTCGTGCTGGGCGGTTGTGCTTTGCTGGCGAGCTATATTCCAGCGCGGCGCGCTGCTTCGGTAAATCCCGTGGAAGCACTTCGTGCGGAATAGTATCCGATCCCCGATATCTTAGCCGGCTCTCCCTGTCTTTGATTGCCAGCGAGAGCCAGTGTGTTTGCCTTTATTCGCAACGCAGTACGATCTGCGGATCGACCCTGGCCGCTCGCCGCGCTGGCAGCCAGCAAGCCGACAATGCGACGACCGCGAGAAAAACAGGCACGACGGCGAATGTCGCCGGATCGTCGCTGTGAATCCCGTACAGGACGCTTGTAAAGAGCTTCGCTAAAGCGAAAGCCGCAGGCAGACCGATAACTACCGCAATCGCAGTAAGAAACAGGGCCTGGCGAACGATCAATTGTTGGACTTGACTCGCCTGCGCTCCAAGCGCCATCCGTATGCCGATTTCGCGAGTGCGCCAGCTTACGGAGTAGCTCATTACGCCGTAGAGACCGACCGCTGCGAGGATCAACCCAATCGCGCCGAAGACACCAAAGAGTGTTGCGGCGAGACGAGGCAGGAAGAAGGCGTCGCGAAGATGTTCCTGCATGGTTTGAATATTGTAAACAGCCATCGCCGGATCCAGGGCACGAATCTGATTGCGCGCCGCGCTCACGATCTCCGCGCTGTTGCCTCCGGATCGAACAACGAACGTATAGCCCATGAAAGCAGGATCAGATGCGACGGTTTGATCGAGGGAGCGGAAGAGCACAGGACGAGTCTCTTCACCGATGGAGCGCGTTTTGATATTGGCCACCACACCGATGATTTGATAGGTCACTCCACCGCCTGAAACACTCTGGCCGATGGGATTCTCTGAGCCGAAGATTCTCTGCGCGAAGGCTTGATTTACGACGGCAACTTTGGGACTGTTGGTCGCTGCTTCGCTGGTGAAGTCTCGGCCTGCAAGGCGAGGGATGCCCATGACATCGAAGTATCCGGGTGTGACCATATAAAGTTCGACAGCAGGATCAGGCAGCCCAGGGGCAGAGTTGCTGGATTTCGGCTTCACAACCGCGTGGAAAGAATCGCTGCGGTTGCCCCCATTGAGCGGAATGCTATCGGTGGTAACAACTGAGATCACGCCCGGCAGCGCGGCCACCCGCTGACGGGCTGTTGCGAGAAACTGTACTGTCCGTTCTGCGGAGTACCCGTTGACGCGCGGATCGACCTGAAGGCTTACAATTCCATTGGTGCGAAATCCGATGTCGATCCTGGCGGCCTCTTGCAGGCTGCGTAAGAAAAGACCTGTCGCACTTAAGAGAACGACACACATCGCGATCTGGGTGACGATGAGAATGCTGCGCAAGGTCACACGCCGGCCAGGACGCGCAAATGGATCTTCGCCCTTGAGTGCGTTTGAGAGCATGGGATGGGAAGCAGCCCATGCAGGCGTGATGCCGAAGATGAGGCCTGCCCCTACGCTGAGCACAAAAGTGTAGGCAATGACGCGCCAGTCAACGCTGAGAGTGAGATCGAGCGGCACTGGCGCCGGCAGTCGGAAGCTCGAAAGAGCTTGCGTCGTCCAGAGTGAAAGCAGAATGCCGAGTCCTCCGCCGGCGAGAGCGAGAAGCACGGATTCGAGAACCATCTGGCGCAGAATTCGATAGCGCGTCGCTCCGAGAGCAAGGCGGACTGCCATCTCCTTTTGACGACCAATCGTCTGCGCCAGAAGTAGATTGGCAACGTTAGCACAGGCAATCGCGAGCACCAGCAGAACAACTATCGAGAGCGCCGCAAGAAAGAGAAGCACAGATGACTTGTCTCGCGGTGGCAATGAGCCGGCTTGTTCAAAGCGGAAGTTGTTGCCCTTGTCCGTGGCCGGATAGGCAGTAGCGAGCCGCTGCGCGAGCGTGCTGAGTTCTGCTGCGGCCTCGCTGCGGCTGACTCCAGGTTTAAGTCGCGCTATCACTTGCAACCAATGCATGTTGCGAGAGTCACGGTCTTGCAGGTTGGTGACCAGATCCGTGACGTGGCCAAGAGGCACCCAGAATTCGGAATCAAGGATCAAATCGATTCCACGAAAGCCCGCGGGGGCCACGCCCACTACGGTGTAGGGGTGTCCTGACAAAGTAACGGTCTTCCCTGCTATCAAAGGATCGGAGGCAAAGCGGCGCTGCCATAAGCGATGGCTGAGAACAATGACCTGATTCTGTTCTTCGCTTTGCAGGAAGCCACGGCCAACCGTCATCGGAATCTGCAACACGTCAAAGAAATTTGCCGATGCAGCCTGACCCCAGACTCGCTCCGGCTCTCCGCTGCCTCCAATTGAAGCAGGGACAAGCTCGTTGTAAGCGGCCACTCCTGAAAATGATTTGGCTTGCTCTTGAACGTCTTTGAAAACCGGCTCGGGGAAGTTGTTGCAGCACTGGTCACCATCATGCAGGGTGTGCAACGTCAGCAGCGATGTTGGATCACCAACCGGGGCAGGACGCAACACAAATCGACTCACCATGGAGAAAATCGTAGCGTTGGCGGCGATGCCAAGACCAATGGAGACGATGACCGCTATTGCGAAGCCGGGCGAACGGGAAAGCCTTCGGAAGGTATAGGCGAGATCTTGCTTCAAGATTGTCATCGGCGCACTCCAAGATGATCGAGGTACGAGGGACGTTGAGTGTTTGTTCCCAGAGGCCCTGGAAACTTACGCTCCCATACGCCAAGAGGGGCGCCGTTAATAGCGCGCCCCTCGGTAGATCGCGTGAGATTCAGTTGTTGCGCAACGCGACCATTGGATCGATCCGCGATGCTCTCCTCGCGGGAAGATACCCCGCCACCAACGCGACCACTCCCAGCAAGAGAATCATGCCGGCGAAGGTGACAGGATCAGTAGGAGCCGTGCCAAACAACAACGCGGCTATCCCTTTTGCCACCAAAACAGACGCAGCCGTGCCTGCCAAAATGCCGATCGCAGCCAGTCGTATGGTCTTTCCGAGAACACCAAGCTGCACTCGCTGGACGGTCGCTCCCAGCGCCATGCGGATGCCGATCTCCTGCGTGCGTTGTGTTACTGAGTAGGAGATCACGCCATAGATGCCGAGTGCAGCCAGGATCACGCCAAAGACCGCGAATGAGACCACCAGCAGCACAAAGAATCGCCGCGGCGAGACGGCATGATCGACGATCGTTTGGATCATTCGAAATTCCGCAGCGGATTGATTCGGGTTGAGCTCTCGCAGCTTGCCCATCACGCTTGCGGCGAGAGCGTCCGGGGGCAACTTGGTGCGCAGGATCAGTTCCGCACCGACCGGTCCTTCCTGCATCGCAGAGAAGTAAACCTGCCAGCCCGGTTTTCCCTCGACGTTGGCTTCGTGGACATCGTCGATCACGCCGATGACCTGCCGGTCCAGGCCGTTCATAAAGATCATGCGCCCAACGGCATCTTGCCCTGGGAAGATAGCTTTCGCCGCGCTCTGATTGAGGATCACGACCGGTGCGCTTTTGGAGCCATCTGCCCAGGTGAAGTCGCGACCATGCAACCTCATTCCCATCGCATCCAAATAGCCTGGTGTAATCACGTAAACAAATGCTCCGGGAAGTTCGCCTGGTTCGTAGTGCTTGCCCTTGATCCTTGGACTGTCCCAGCTGCGATTGCGTTCCAGGGGCAGGTAGTCCACGATGCCAGATCGTTCCACGCCTGGAAGCGCATTGACGGAGCTCAATATCTGTTGGAAGATAGCGCCACGCTTTTCCGGAGTATCAGCATCGTAGTCTACCTTGACTGCGGCAACGTTGCTTGGCTGGAATCCCAAATCCACATCGAGCACATGCAGAAAACTACGCAGCAACAGCCCAGCTCCCACAAGAAGAACGCAAGCGAGGGCAACTTCCGAGATCACCAGCAGAGAGCGCATTCGCTCGTGCTTTCTACCCTCGCTCATACCTTGTCCAGAATCCTTGAGCGCCTCCTGCACGTTGTTGCGAGAAGCCCGGAGTGCGGGAACGATGCCGAAAAGCAGGGCGGTCAGGAATGCGATGACGACGCTCCATGCGAGGGCTTCGCCATCCACTCGAATACTGGACAACATGGGAAGCGCGATTGAGCCTTGGTGAGCCAGGAAAGATGTAATTGCATAAGCCATGGCCAAGCCAAGCGCTGCTCCTGCACAGGACAACACCATGCTCTCGGTGAGCAACTGGCGCATTAGCCGCATGCGGCTGGCTCCGAGAGCCAGGCGCAAAGCAAACTCCTTCGTGCGCGTAGCGGAACGCGCCAGCATGAGATTAGCGAGATTGACGCAGACAATCAATAGCGTCATTCCAACCGCGCACCATAGAACGATCAATGGAGGACGCAGCTTGCCGCTGATGTATTCCTTCACCGTCATCAGAGCCATCGGTCTCTTCGCATACGCACCAAGCGAATCCGCATACTTGGGATTGAAATAGAGCCTCGGAGTAACGATGTTCACATCTGCCTGAGCCTGGGCAACAGTAACGCCCGGTTTCAATCGTCCAACCAGAGCGAGAATGTTGCCCCACTCACGCATATCATCGAGAACTGCGGGCATGAAGAGATCGACCTTCGCTCCTGGCGAAAAAACGGAACCGAAGTCAAAGCTCGCCGGCAAAACACCGACCACCGTCACCGGTTTACCGTCAATATCGATCGGCCTTCCAACTATCGCCGGATCGGCTGCGTATTGGCTCTTCCAGAATGCATTCGCAAGCAGAGCTACCCCCCGCGCGCCTTGGCGTGTTTCCTCAGCGGCGAAGAGACGTCCCAATGCGGGGTCAACTCCCAGAGTTTGGAAGAAATTTCCGGTCACCATGATTCCGGTGGCGAGTCTAGGCTGCCCTGCTCCAGTAAGCTTCAGATTGTCGGTTGACGAAAATGCAAAGTACCCAGCTACATCCTGAAAGGTGTGATTCTGTTCCCTGAATTCGTCATAAGCATCCGCTGTATATGTCTCGCACGAGAAGCCGCATTTACTCGCTGCCGGCGCCATCCAAAGCACTTGCTGCGAATCGCGGAATGGCAGCGGCCGTATCAGTATGGTGTTGACTACGCTGAAGACGGCGATGTTCGCGCCTATACCGAGGGCGAGAATCAGCACAGAGATGACGGTAAACGTCTTGTCCCGAAAGAGAGTGCGAAACGCATATCCGAGATCTTGCATGAGGATGTCGAGACTGGGTAGACCGCGGCTCTCGCGTTGCAGTTCCTTAGCTTGCATAACTCCTCCGAATCGAATCATTGCTTGTCGGCGCGCCTCGGCGGCGGATAGGCCGTGGCGAATATTCTCCTCAATCGCAAAATCGATGTGGGAAGCCAGTTCATCGTCGAGATCGCGATCCAACGGTTTCTTGTAAAAGAATGAAAGCACGCGGTTCAGTGCGCGGCGGAGCGAGCCCACGATGGATCCAGGCTGACGGTCACCTTCATCGTTTCTCACCTGTCACCGCCGTCAACTTCCATGGTGAGCACGCGGCCCATGACCTCTGAGAGCCGCTGCCAATAGGCAGTATCTTTCGCCAGTTGCTTCGTTCCGCCCCTCGTAATCGAATAGAACTTAGCTTTGCGATTGTTGTCAGAAACGCCCCACTCGGCGGAAATCCAGTCCCGCTGCTGCAGCCGGACGAGCGAGGCATAGATGGTGCCTTGATTGAGCAGCACCTTGTCGTCGCTAGTCTGCTCGATTCGACGGGCAATCCCGTAGCCATGCTGCGAGCCCATAACCGACAGGGTTTGCAGCACCATCAAGTCCAGGGTTCCTTGCAAGAGGTCGAGCTTGGATTCGCTCATACCGCGCTCCTGTGTTGTCGCCACATGAGTATGTCATACTTCATTTGCGGATACCACAGAAATTATGTGGCAACACCACAGGAGCGCATTTATTTAGAAGAACGGAGCGCCCCGTCGAGCGGGAGGCGCAGGCAGGCCTTGCATCCATGTGTATCGGTTCGATTGACAAGTTGCACAGAGCCTGAGTGAGCCAGCGCAATCTGCTGGGCCAAAACCAATCCAATGCCCGTGCCTCCAGGCTTCGTTGTGTAGAAGGGGACGAATAGATTGCCGGCGTTCGTAAGACCCGGGCCATTGTCGATGATGTTGATGAAAACCTCATTCGCGCCAATCTCCCAGCCGATTTCCACACTTGGAGCCGATTGCTCAGTCGCGATCTGCGTTCCGTTCCGAGAAACCGCCACATTGCAGGCGTCCGGACTCAAGGAGGCCTCGGCGGCATTCCGTACCAGGTTG
>Ga0302225_10002016_pt1 | contig 12385 bp, 9 predicted proteins | sample II_Palsa_E3_2_FD_193515 | JGI IMG/M metagenome (GOLD analysis project Ga0302225, IMG submission 193515) | Peat permafrost microbial communities from Stordalen Mire near Abisko, Sweden - II_Palsa_E3_2 | ecosystem: Environmental > Terrestrial > Soil > Palsa > Peat permafrost | place: Sweden...
CGTCGACAAACCATAGTCTACTCGGGTCTCAGGAGCCGGCGTTGTTATGCAATCAAGTGCCTTTTCCGCCCGTCAATCCTGCTGCGGCTGCAACCCCACTGCGACCTTCGCAAGCGTTGAGACCTTTCCTTTTTTCCCGCTGAGCACGGCACGAATCGTTTTCCGGTCGAGACCCGTCTCCTTCGTTGTTTTTCGTAATCCAAGCTTTTTGATTCTCCGCTTTTAAACTCTCGTTCGCCGCCACTCGCCCACCGTCATATCGAATAACTGCGTCCTCGATATTTTCAACAAAATCATCTTGTCCTTGGTCGAATCGTGAAATTTCTTTTCCGACTGACGCGGTAAATTTGGACGCTTTGCTACCCGGGGAAGATTTTGACAGTGAGGCTGGCGCTGCCGCTGGTAAAAAGGGGAAGGCGGAAGCTAGTAAGACAGATTTGTCTAAAGGCGCCATCCGCGTTGAACCCATCGCCGCACGGCGCTACGAATAGTTCAGGCTCACCTCTGGCCGCCGCTATCGCGTTTCTTGGTTGTCCGGGAACGTATCCGAATTTCCCAGTACGTCCGGTCTATATCACCGCCAATTTCCAGCACCCTTTTGCCTCAGACGAACGCGAGCCCATCTCGCAGTCCAAATGAGGCATCCACTATGACCGCCGCCGGAACGCCTTCCGAACCGAACCTCAGCATCAACCGCGCGCTGATGGAGGTGAAACACGCGCTGGCCACGATCAACGCGATCCTGCCCCGCTCTCGCGATCTCGGCGTCAATTTCGCCCTCATTGAGACTCAAACCTCCTTACAGGAGGCCGTCGAATCGCTGTCCATCGCCGAGCAGCTATCCAAACCCAAATGACGACGCGCTCGCGCCGCCCTGCCGTATATTCCTGAGTTACTAATATATCGATACAGTAAATAAAATATTGCATTGGGAATATCAGCGGAATAGACTCTGTTCGGGAGGCACCATCATGGCACACACCGAAGACGATTTCCCGACGCGCGATCAGATCGAGACCAGGGCTTATGAGCTTTATCTCGCTCGCGGAGAAGATAGTTCCGCCATCGAGAACTGGCTCGCCGCCGAAGACGAATTAAAACGCGAGCAGGCCAGCGCGCCGCTCCGGTCCAAGTCCGCGAGTGCCGGCCAGCACAATCCGAGGTAACTTGAATATCTGACTGGCCGTAAAATCCTCTGCATCCAAATCCTCGTCTCCAAGCTCCAACTGTGCAGCGCCTTCGCGGCCCGGGCGCCTGCTGGTCCCGCGAACGCACCGCGCTTCGCCTGCTGCGCCTTGTGCGTTTGTTTTAAACGAAAGAAAATCCAAAAGAGCTTAGGGAGAGAAGGAACATGAAAATACTCATGGTGCTGACCTCGCACGATCAACTCGGCAACACCGGCCGCAAAACCGGCTTCTGGCTCGAAGAATTCGCTGCGCCCTACTTCGTATTCCGTGATGCCGGCGTCGAACTGACCCTCGCCACGCCCAAAGGCGGCCAGCCCCCGCTCGACCCGAAAAGCGACCTGCCCGAAAATCAGACCGAGGCGCAGATTCGGTTCAAAAAAGACGCCGCCGCGCAACAGGCCCTCTCCCAGACGGCCAAACTGGCGGACATGAAATCGGAAAATTTCGACACCGTGTTTTACGTCGGCGGCCACGGCCCCATGTGGGACCTCGCCGAAAGCAAAGACTCCATCGCCTTGCTCGAATCCTTCTACAGTTCCGGCAAAACAATTTGCCTGGTCTGCCATTCCCCCGGCGTCCTCCGTCACGTCACCTATCAGGGCGCGCCCCTCGTCAAAGGCAAGCACGTCACCGGCTTCACCAATGGAGAAGAAGCGGACGTTCAGTTGACCCATGTCGTGCCGTTTCTGGTCGAAGACGAACTGATGCGCCTCGGAGCCATCTTCGAAAAGAAAGCGAACTGGCAGCCCTTCTCCGTGGTGGATGGCCGCTTGATCACCGGCCAGAACCCGGCGTCATCGACGACCACCGCGAAAACGCTGCTGCAGACACTGGGCCAGTCAAAATCGGCTTCGGCTTCTTGAGTTGACCAGCAGAATCGACCACCGAGGAGAATCCAATGACCAGTGCAAACGCCGCTCCGAAACCCACCCAGATTCGCGTGACCCGCCGCTCGCCCGCCTATTGGCGAGTGACCATCGACCACCCTCCGCTCAACGTGATGATTCCCGAAATGATCGGCCAGTTTCAGGACGTCATCACCGCGCTCGAAGCCGACGAGCAAGTCCGCGTCGTGGTCTTCGACAGCGCGGTCGACGGCTATTTTCTGAATCACTCCGACTTCACCGGCAACCTGAACGACCTGACTTCCATGCCGCCCGGCCCCACCGGATTGCCGCCCTGGCCCGACTTTTTCGTGCGCCTCACCCGCGCGCCGGTCGCCTCCATCGCTCTGATCCGCGGCCGCGCCACCGGCAATGGCAGCGAACTCACCCTCGCCTGCGACATGAGTTTCGCCAGCCGCGAAAAAGCCATCCTGTCGCAGTGGGAGGTGGGCGTCGGGCTCGTGCCCGGCGGCGGTCCAATGGCTCGCCTGCCCCGGCTCATCGGCCGCAACCGCGCCCTCGAAGTCCTCTTGAGCGGCGACGACTTCCGCGCCGACCAAGCCGAAGCCTACGGCTACGTGAATCGCGCCCTGCCCGACGCCGAACTTGACGCCTTCGTCGACGCCCTCGCCACTCGCATCGCCGGCTTCGACAAATGGGCCATCACTACCCTCAAGCGCCTCGTCGATGCCAGCCTTCCGCCGGATGTTGAGATCGGTGCCAACTGGGACGCCTTCATCTCCTCGGTCAGCCGACCCGGCGCGCAAGCTCGGGTCCAGGCCTTGATGGCCCGCGGCTTTCAAACCCCCGGCGATTTCGAAAATCGCCTCGGCTATCACCTCGGCCAACCAGCGCCTCAAACCAAACCCTAGCCCGCGCCCGGCGGACCCGCACCGCGATGACGCCGTGCTTGGATACTGTTTTTTTTGCTCTTGCTCTTTTGATTTTGTTTCGGATTTTGGTTTTGCCGCCTCGGTTCACGTTGTCTCGTCATCCTGAGGAGCGAAGCGAAGAAGGATCTCAACCATGCTGTCGCGCCCGAATCAGTACGAGGAGCGACGTTTCGGATGTGAAGATCTACTCGCTCACGTCGTCCAGAAACGTCGCGGACGGCACGAAGAACAAGCTCCCCGTCACCGCCCGGCTGTAATCGAGCAAGCGGTCATAGTTGCCGGGCGGGCGCCCGACGAACATATTCTCCAGCATCTGTTCCACCGTGCTGGGCGAACGGCTATAGCCGATAAAATACGTCCCAAATTCTCCCTGCGCCGCCGAGCCAAACGGCATATTGTCGCGCAGGATTTTCATCTCTTTCCCGTTCTCTTCAATCGTGGTCAGCGAACTGTGCGACGAAGTCGGCTTCACCGCTTCGTCCAATTCAATATCCGACAATTTCTTGCGGCCGATAATTTTTTCCTGCGCTTCGACGGGCAGCGCGTTCCATCCTTTCATATCGTGCAGATATTTCTGCACCATCACATAGCTCCCGCCGGCGAACGCTGCATCCTCTTCGCCGATCAGCACCGCGTCACTCGCCGCTTGGCCGCTGGGATTCTCCGTCCCATCCACGAAACCGACTAGATCCCGCTCGTCGAAATAACGGAAGCCATGCACTTCGTCCACCGCCGCTACAAAGTCGCCGATGCGCTCCATGATCTGTGCCGTCAGTTCGAAGCACAGATCCATATGCTTCGCCCGGATGTGGAACAGCACATCGCCCTGCGTCGACACCGCATGCCGCGCGCCCGCGCGAATCTCCCGGAACGGATGTAGCTTCGCCGGCCGTGGCGCCCCAAAAAGCCGGTCCCACGCCTCCGACCCAATCCCCATTACGCAGGAAAGCCCTGCTTCCATATTGCGATGCTCCACCGCGCGAAATATTCCGCTGAGGTCCGCGCACAGCGACCGCACCGCCGACCGCGCCTCCACGCCCGGCTTGAGTGTAGCCACCAGAAAAATCGCCGCGCGCGTCAGCGGCGCAACCATCGGCTGCGCCACTACCCGTTCCGCGCCAGCTGCATTCTTAGGATCAAGTTCCATCGTATTTCCCGTGGGCGACTCGGCGAATTCGCGCGGCGCCCATTATAATTTAATTTCCTTGCAGCGGAAGTCCAACCCTCTGCAACAATTCCTGAAAACGCAGATTCGACCGCAATCCATCCATCCCCGGATCCATGTGCAAATAAATCAGCCAGTGCGAATGTTCCTCGTACGACTTTTCCAAAGATTCCATCGCACGCTGCTCATCCCCCAATCCGACGTAAATTCCGGCGAGGAAATAAGGCGCGACATATTTTTGCTTTGCCAAAATCGTCAGATCATCAAGAATCTCTCGCGCTTCCTTCGTCTTCCCCGCCGCGCCAAAGCTCTGCGCCAACGACGCGCGAATTAAAGGACTCCCTCCCGACGCGCGGACTCCCTTTTCCCCTTCGGCAATCCCCTCGTCAAATCGACCCATTTTCCGCAGCACCAAACCCAGCACCCAGTTCGCCACCGGATAATTCGGGTCCAGTTCAAAGGTTCGCCGGATTTGCTGCACCGCATCCTCGTATCGCCGTGCCATGTAATACGTCCAACCAATCGCCACGCTGATAATCAGCGAAAGCGGATCAAGCTCCTGGCTCTTTTTCATCCGCGCGATGGCCTCATCGTGCCGTCCCATGGTCATCAAATATTCGGCGTACCAGTGATTCGCCGTGGGGTAGCACGGATTCAGCGCCACGCTGCGTTCGAATTCCTTTTCCGCCTCCGGCCATTTCCAGTCGTGCAGCCACAACCCCGCGGCCGTCGGCGTGTGCGCTTCACTCAGTTCCGGTTCCAAGCGCAGCGCTTCCATCGCCGCCGCTTTGCCTTTCGGAAACGCGTCCTTCGGCGGCAGATAACTGTTCCAACCGAGCAGGACGTACGAATCCGCCACGCCCGCATAAGCCAGCCCGTAGCTGGGATCCTTCTCCGCCGCTTGCTGAAAATATTCGATCGCCTTGTAAAATCCTTCCTCGGTCCACCGGTTCCAGTGGTGCCGGCCTTTCAAATAGAGCCCGTAAGCCTCCACGTCATGCGTCTGCCGCTTGGTCAGCCGCTTTTTTTCCGCGCGCGTCAGTTTCAGCCGCAACTTTTCCGATATCTCGTTCGAAATTTCATCTTGAATCGCAAAAATATCGCCCGGCGCCCGATTGTATTGCGCACCCCACAATTGCGTCCCGGTCGCCACGTCCACCAACTCCGTTCCAATCCGCAACGATCCGCCGCTCTGCATCATTCTTCCGGTCAGCACCGCCTTCACATTCAATTCGCGGCCCACCGCTTGCGGATCCATCTCGCGTCCCTTGTAACGTAATACCGTACTCTGCGCTATCACCCGCAGCTTGGGCACGGTCGCCAGAATGTTGATCAGGCTCCCCGCAATGCCGTCGCTCAGGTATTCATTCTCCGGATCGCGGCTCGCATTTTCAAAGGGCAGCACCGCCAGCGAATCAATAATCTTTGCCACCCGCTCCCTGCGGATAGCTCCCGTTCGCGTCGTGAGATTCTGCGCCGTATGCGGCCCGCTCGAACCGGTATGGCTCGACTCCGCCTCGCCTGCGACGGTGGGCCTCGCCGCCACAGTCTCCGTGCTTCCCGCCGCGGACCTCCATCCCGAATCAGATCCGCGATCCAGTTGCTGCAGATCGTTGCGCACTTCGGCTGCATGCTGGTAGCGCTGCGCTTTATCCTTATGCAGCGCTTTGCTAATAATCTCTTCCAACCTCTCCGGAATATTCGGATTGATGTTCCGCGCCGGCGCTGGCGCTCGCGTCAGCACCGCCTCAATAATCACGCCTCCGGTAGGCCCGCTGAACGCCTGCCGCCCCGTCGCCATCTCATACAGCACCAGCCCCAGCGAAAAAATATCGGTCCGCGCGTCCAGCGTGTCTCCGCGAATCTGCTCCGGCGACATGTACGACGGCGTCCCGCTGATGATTCCCACAATCGAAGTCGAATCTGTATCGTCACCGTCCGCGCCAGGTCCGCCGGCCGCCACTGCTTTCGGCAAAAGCTTGGCCAAACCAAAATCGAGCACCTTCGCCTGCCCGCGTTTCGTCACGAAAATATTCGCGGGCTTAATGTCGCGGTGAATGATCCCTTCGGCGTGCGCCGCATCCAGCGCCTCCGCGATTTGCATCCCTAGTCTCAGAATTTCTTCTAGCGGCAGCGCCTGCCGGTGAATGTGATGCCGCAGCGTTTCCCCGTCGATGAATTCCATGACGATGAACCCGCGCCCGTCCTGCTCGCCAATGTCGTAGATCGTGCAAATCCCCGGATGATTCAGCGCCGACGCAGCTCGCGCCTCGCGTCGAAATCGTTCGAGCGCCTGCGGCTCTTGCGCCAGTTTGTCGGGGAGAAATTTCAGCGCCACCGCGCGGTCCAGCCGGCTATCCTGCGCCTTGTAGACCACGCCCATTCCGCCGGCGCCCAGCTGCTCCACTATTCGATAGTGTGAAATGGTCTGGCCGATCATTGGCAGGCAAAATCGTAAAGTGGACCGCGTTTCCGCTACAGCGTTGGATCGTCAGGGCCGGATTCAGTGAACGACTTTTTTCTTTCCGTCTTGGGTGGTTTGGGTGACCCAATCAGGCTCAATACTTTGGCGCCTTCTCCGAAACTACTCGCCGCCGCATTCTCTTGCTCCAGCGTGATGTTCTTGTTGCACACACTACATAGCAGCGCCGCGTAAGCCCCGCCGTCCGCCTGCCGGAACATGTTGCAGCGCATGACGTGCCCGCAACATACCGGAACCCACATCGTGGCACCTTGCTCCGCAGCCATGAGCCCCCTTTCCGGATCTTAACTGGCCGGATTATACACTCAATTCTCCCTGCGAAGATTCGTTCGACCTCCAGATTCTTCGTTGCGGGCGGCATCCTACGTTCCCCCGAGCGGCTCTACCATCCTCTGTGATCGACCTGCGCTGTTAAACTCGATTCTGCTCGAAAGTGTTCGCGTCGTCGCGCTATCTTTGGATCAAACACCATGCTGCTAATCTTGCTGTGCACTCTGGTCGCGGTCGTTCTGGTCGTCTTTTTCGTGCAGCCTCTCGCCGCAGTGGGCGTCCTCGAACGCCTCACTCCCCAAGTTACCTATCGCGTCCGCACTAAACTTCCCCTCATCGCCCTGTCCTTCGACGACGGCCCCCACCCCATCTACACCCCGCAAGTTCTGGAAATTCTGAAACTCCACGGCGCGAAAGCCACGTTTTTTCTTATTGGCGATCGCGCCAGGCGTCATCCCGAAATCGTCGCCCGCATCAAAGCCGATGGCCACGAAGTCGGTAATCACTACCAGTATTTCCGCCACGGCCTGGTTCTGCTTCACTCCGACGCCGACTTTGTCCGCAACCTCGAAGACGTCCAGCGCACCCTGGGTCTCGGCGATGGCCAGAAAGTTTTTCGTGCGCCCGGAGGTCTCGCCCGTTCCAGCCAACTCCGGCTCGCCCGCGATCGCGGATACACCTGCGCCTTGGGCTGCGCCTACCCGCACGATCCGGCGCACCCCCCGCTGCAGTACATCCGCTGGCTCATCGAAAAAAATCTGGCTCCGGGAACGATCGTCATTCTTCACGACGGCATCCCTGACCCCACTCGCGCCATTCAGGCTCTTCCGCATATCCTCGCCGAAGGCCGAAAACGCGGTCTCACCTTCGTCTCCATCGGCGAACTCCTCGCCGCTCGCGAGCCACCGAAATAGAAGCCATCGGGAAAATCGTTGCCAGATACACCATTTGTCACGTAACGTGTGAACACGCTCTTCATGCTCGCGGCCGATTCCACGTAACAGCTCGGTTCGGCGGAGTTCGTGTATGAAATCGCGGAGATTGCGGCCTGTCACCCGCGGCGCGGGAAATCCCAAACGTTGGGCGGCCTTCGACGACCTCAGCCCTTTCTTCACTGCTGCGCCTGCCGGCCTCGTCATTCTCGATTCCAGCTTGCAGATCCTCCGCGCCAACGAAGAAATGGCCATCATGTTGGGCAGCACCGTCCCGGAAATTCTGGGCAAAACTCCCCGGCAAGTTGCTCCCCTCCTCGCCCCCACCGTCGAGACCATTCTTTTGAAAGTTCTCGCCACCGGCGAATCCAAACTGAATTTCAGCCTTCGCGGCGAAACTCCGAAGTCACCTGGGATAATTCGCGATTGGCTCGCTTCCGTTTTTCCCATGCCGCCGCACCAGAAAGCCCAAAAGCCTCGAATTGGAGCCATCGCCGTCGAAGTCGCCGGCCAGGTCCGCCTGGATCGGCTGTCCAAAGATCGCGCGCTGCTCACTCAGGCCGAAGACATGGCGCGACTTGGCAGCTGGGAGCATGACTGCGCCACCGGCGACGAGCTCTGGTCTCCGAATTTGTGCCGGATCATGGGCCGCAGCGAACTCCAGGGAAAACTGCCTGAGGCCGCCTTCTGGGAATCTTTACATCCTGAAGATCGCCCCATGGTTCACGACGTCATCGAACGCGCCATGCTGGAGAAACAACCCTACGAGTATCGCGCCCGCTTCACTCTTCCCGATGGCCGCGAACATCTGCTGCACACCCGCGCGAAGGTAATCCTGAATTCCGCCAATCAAGTCATCCGCCGCTTTGGCGTCACCCAAGACATCACCGAAAAACTCGAAACCGAGCGGAAACTAAACGCCACCGAGGAACGCTATCGCGATCTCGACGGTACTGTCCTTTCCATGAACGATCATCCCGCCCGCCTACTCGGCTATCGCGCTGACGACCTCATCGGCCGCCGGATTCCCGACATGTTATTGCCGCAGTATCGCGACCAGTTCGCAGCTTACATCGCCACCCTTCGCCGCGAAGCTCATGTCGAAGGTCTCGTCTCCGTTCACACCCGCGCTGGCGAACGTCGCGTTTGGGAATATCGCAACACCTTAAGAACCGCCGGCGTCGACGCCCCCATCGTCCGCGGCTTCGCGCGCGACGTCACCGACAAAATCCGCGCCGAACGATCCATTCAGGAAAGCGAAGCCCTCGCCACCCAACACCTGGCCGAACTCAATGCTATCTATGACACCGCTCCCGTCGGCCTCTGCTTTGTCGATCGCGAACTGCGTTACGTCCGCGTCAACGACGTGCTTGCCGCCAGCAACGGCCTCCCCGCTTCCGAACACATCGGCCGCACCATACGCGAAATAATTCCGGACCTCGCGCCTAAAGTGGAACCCATGTACAACAGCGTATTCGCCTCCGGTGATCCCATTCAAAACATCGAATTGGACAGTCTCGCCTCCGTTGAACCTTGGGCCGGCCACGTCTGGAATGTCAGCATGAGCCCCCTCAAGGATAAAGCCGGCTTGATTCTGGGCTGCAATGTCGTGGTCCAGGACATCACCCTGCTGAAGAAAGCCGAAGCCGCTTTGCGCCAACTTTCCAATCAGTTAATTCAAATCCAGGATCAAGAACGCCACCGCATCTCTCGCGCTCTGCACGAAACTCTCGCCCAGGATCTCGCCGGACTGCAGATGCTGCTCGGCCAGGTCGTTCGCAAAGACCCCCGCCTCTCCTACTCGGTTCGTAAGGCGATTAACGAATGTTCCGACATCAATCGCCAGGTCATGAGTCAAATTCGCACCCTCTCCTATCTTCTTCATCCGCCGTCGCTGGAAACCGGCGACCTCAGCACCACCCTCAAGTGGTACATCGCCGGTTTTTCCGAACGCAGCGAAATTCAGGTCGACCTCCACGTCCCCGAAACCATTGGTCCCCTTCCCATCGAATACAAACTGGTCCTCTTCCGCATCATGCAGGAATGTCTGACCAACGTGCATCGCCATTCCCGCAGCCCCTGGGCCGCGGTTCACTTGATGCGCGAAGCCCACAGCATCCGCCTCGAAATCGCCGATCGCGGCAAAGGCATGGATCTCCATTCCTCGAGTGATTCAAACGTCCCACCCGGCATCGGAATCCTCGAAATGCGCGAGCGCGTCAAGCTGCTGCATGGCGCTTTTCACATCGACGCCGCCCCCGGCAAAGGCGTCCGCGTCCGCGTCGACCTAAATATTCAATGACCATCCGCAAGCGGGCACTTTTGTTTTTCCATCGCGAATCGAGGCTGCTCCGCCAATAAATGCTCCGAACCTTCGACCCACACTTGGCCGTCATCCATAGGAGCGCAGCGACAAAGGCTTGCCCTGACTTAGGAAGGGACCTCTCGGCTAATCGTCACGTTTGATCGCCTCAAAACCATCCCTCCGCAATGTTCGCTTCGTTTTCGCCACCCGTAAATCTGATAACATACCTAAGTATTCCCGCCGACCCATGAGCGCCCAGGAAAAATCGCCCGCCGCCCCCGGCTTCAACGCGCCCCAACAACGCGCCATTGAACACGGCGACGGTCCCCTTCTCGTCGTCGCCGGCGCCGGCACTGGCAAGACCCGCGTCATCATCGAACGCATCCGCAATCTTCTCGGAACCAACCCGGACCTCGCCGGCGAAAATATTCTCGGCCTGACCTTCACCGACAAAGCCGCGAACCAGATGAAGTACCGCGTGGTGAAATCCGTCGGCGAGCGCGCCGAAGGCGTCTGGCTCGGCACCTTCCACGCCTTTTGTCTCGAACAGGTTCTGCGCGCCGCCAATCCCGACGTCCAGCCGCTCGACGATATCGACCACAAAATTTTGCTCCGCCGCAATATCGGCAAACTCGACCTGAAACTTTTCCGCCGCCTGCAGGATCCCGGCGAATTCATCAGCGACTTCGTCACTTTTTTCTCGCGCTGCCAGGATGAGTTGGTCACCCCCGACGATTATCAAAAATACGTGAAGTCCCTGCGCGCCCAGCATGATAAGCAGAAAAAATCGCTCGAACCCGACGCCCGCCAGGCCGCCGAGGAAGAAGTCGCCCGCCAGGAAGAACTCGCCCGCGTCTATCGCGTCAGCGAACAACTCCTCCGGGAAAGGAATCTGCTTACTTTTGGCGCGCAGTTGATGCACACCGCCCATTTGCTGCAAACCGATGACGCCCTGCGCCAGCAGATTCAGGACAAATACCGCTACATCCTGGTCGACGAATTTCAGGACACCAATATCGCCCAGCTCGAATTGCTCTGGCTGCTCGCCGGCGAACGCCGCAATATTGTCGCGGTCGGCGATGACGATCAGGCCATCTACCGTTTCCGCGGGGCGTCCTTCGGCAGCTTCACCATATTCTTAAAACGCTTTTGCGGTGTCACCGACGCCAAACTCGGTCCGGCCTCGAACAAATTTCTGGTTTCTCTATCCCAGAATTACCGCTCCACCCAGCGCATCCTCCGCGTCGCCGGCGAAGTCATTCAGCACAATGAAAAATCGCCGCTGCTGCCGCCGAAAGCGCTGACCACTGAAAATCGCGAAGGTGAAAAAATTCGCGTGGTTGAATTCGGCACGCCCGAAGAAGAAGCCCAGTGGGTCACTTCCGAAATTATCCGCCTGCACGACGCCGGCACTCACTGGCGCAACTTTGCCGTGCTCTACCGCAAACATAATCACCGCACTGCGCTGCTCGACGCCTTGCGGCGCCGCGAAATTCCCTTCGTCATCCGCAAATTTTCGATTCTCACCAGCACCATGGTCCGCGATTTATTCGCTTGGCTCCGCCTGATCGTGGTCCCCAGCGACAACGTCGCCTGCGCCCGGGTCATCGCCGCGCCCTACTGGGGTCTCGAACCGCGCGACCTGGTCCGCCTCGCCGAGCGCGCCGAGAAAAATCATCGCCGCCCACTCGGCGACGAACTGGAAACCGCGCAGAACGAAGCCCCCTTCAATCGCGAGGGCGTGAAGCTCCGCGAACTGGTCACCTTGCTCACCCTGCTGCGCCAAAGCGCCAAGCGCAAATCCGCCACCGAAGTCGTGGACGAATTAATCGCTGGCCTCGAGCTCGCTCCGCTGCCTTCCGATCAGGATCGCTACTACCTCGATCGCTTCGTGAATTTCGTCAAGGAATGGGAACGCAAAAGCGAAGAGACCAAGCTCCGCCACTTCATCGAATATCTCGCTTATTTCTACGAAGCCGGCGGCGACATTTGCCTGGATGAGGAAATATCGGACGACGCGGTGCAGCTGATGACCGTGCACGCCGCCAAAGGACTGGAATTCCACAACGTATTCATCCTGCGCCTTTCAAAAAATGACTTCCCTTCCGGCGTACGCAAAGTGGAATTCGAATTCCCTCCGGCATTGATGAAAGAAGAGCAGCCCAAGTTCGATTTTCAGGTCCAGGAAGAGCGCCGCCTCTTTTACGTTGCGCTCACCCGCGCTCGCCAGCAGCTCACCCTCTCGACTCTGGTAAACAAGCGCAAAA
>Ga0302225_10002028_pt1 | contig 12344 bp, 10 predicted proteins | sample II_Palsa_E3_2_FD_193515 | JGI IMG/M metagenome (GOLD analysis project Ga0302225, IMG submission 193515) | Peat permafrost microbial communities from Stordalen Mire near Abisko, Sweden - II_Palsa_E3_2 | ecosystem: Environmental > Terrestrial > Soil > Palsa > Peat permafrost | place: Sweden...
CTCAACAGCCCGTCCGGGGGCTACGTCTTTCGGATCGATCTCATATGAAAAACATCAGCCGACTCTTGCCGCTAATGCTGCTCCTGGGGATCGCGCCGCATTTGCTGCGCGCGCAGACATCGGCCGCCCCAGGCGCGCTCGGGCCGGTCGTGCCGGATTGGGCCTATCCAGGCTCCTCAACCCACGTCCAGGTTCCCCCCCCGCTCGACTTTCATCGGCCGAGCAGGAATTACGACACGCCGATCGGCATATTTCTGGGCCAGTCCGACGTCGGCAGTGCGCTGGCGGAGGGCAGCGCCGCCTACGACGCTCGCACGAAGCAATACACCATCGAATCCGCCGGCTACAACATCTGGTACACGCGCGACGAGTTCCGCTTCCTCTGGAAGAAAATGTCCGGCGACGTCTCGCTGGCAGCCGACATCGCCTACCCTGATCCGAATGGCTTTCACGACCACAAGGCGGTCCTCATCATTCGTCAGAGTCTGGATGACGGTTCTCGAGAAGTGATGGTCGCTCTGCACGGGGCCGGCATGATCCACCTCGCCGAGCGACCCGAAACGAATGCCAGCGTCAGCGACATGGAGTACCGGATCGGCAGCCGCGACGGCGCCAATCCCGCCGTACTCGTCACTATCAATGCCAAGCGCATCGGTATCGAAAAGCACGGCGATTCCTTTGTCCTTCTCGTCAGCCAAAATGGCGAACCGATGCACCAGTTTGGGCCACCGATGAGTCTGCACATCGATGGACCGTTCTACGTCGGGATCGGTTTCTGCTCGCATTTGCCGGACAAAACCGAGACGGCGGTACTTTCCAACGTGGTGCTGGAGAACTCGGCCGGCAAGGTTCATTGACCGCCATTAGCGACGCAGCGCGCATACGGGGGCTGGAAATAGGCGGATGCTGCGACAATGCGGGAAACCATAATTATCCCCCCAACGTATTCCAAGGAAGGCGCACGCCAGGTCTGCGCGGCTTCCGGAAAATCCTTCCAGTTGCTACTGGCTTGGCTGATTCGAATCGGGTGTCTGCTGGTTGCGCTCATTGGGTTTTGGGTGCTGTGCGGCTGGATCTTCGATATTCCGCAGCTGACGGACGTGCGGCCCGGGCAGGCATTCATGAAAATCAACGTCGCCTGTGCGGTAATTGTGGCAAGCATCGCAGTCTGGCTACTGTACACGCGACCTCAAGGGTCAGCGTGGTTTCGTATAGCACGCTGCCTTGCCGCGCTGCTGGCCGCGCTCGGCGCCCTTACTATGTCTGAATATCTCTTCGGACTGGTTCTTGGCATCGACATCCCGTTCTCTGAGGAGGCGCAATCCGCGCATCCCGGGCGCATGGCGCTCGCTACCTCGTTTAATCTAGTGTTTCTTGGCTTCGCTCTGTTGACGCTCAAGGCTCGGCGGCCAAGCCTTGCCGCGTGCGCCCATTGGCTGGTCGTTCCGCCTCTATTGGTTTCAGCCCTTGCCGTGCTGGGTTACGCTTACGGCGTCAGCTCACTGTATGCGGCAAGGCCGTACGGCGTGACGGCTGCGCACACGGCAGTGTCATTTGTCGTCCTCATCTTGTGCGTACTGGCGGCCGATTCGGCGCATGGGTTCACGAGCATCGCGATCAGCGATACTTCGGGCGGAATTGTCACGCGCCGACTGCTCCCCACGATTCCTATCATGATATTCGTGCTCGGCTTAATACGCTTGAAAGGGCAAGAGCTCGGGCTGTATGACACCCAGTTCGGGTCGGCATTGATGGTGCTCATGAGCACCGCCTTTTGTGTCATCGCCGTTGCATGGACCGCAACGACTCTGCACAAGGTCGATCTCATCCGTAAACTCACGGAGGCCGAGAACGTAAGTCTCAACGCCGGACTGGAATTACGCGTGCAGGAACGCACCCACGAACTGGCGCAAGTATCCGCGCAATTGAGATTGGTCAACGGCACCTTGGAATTGTTATCCAACCAGGATGGGCTTACGGGCCTGGCTAATCGGCGCTTCTTCGATGCGCATCTTGGTGGGCAGATAGCCATCACGCGTCGCTACGAGCGCTCGCTGGCACTTGTGCTATGCGATGTGGATTCGTTCAAAGCCTACAACGATCACTACGGACACCTGGCCGGCGATGAATGTCTGAAGCGCATAGCTGGCGCGCTGCGATCCTGTTGCCGCCGCCCGGCGGACATGGTGGCCCGATACGGCGGCGAGGAGTTCGCGTTAATCCTCCCGGAGACCGGGTTGGGGGATGCGACGCAAATCGCCGAGGCAGCCAGAGAGGCTGTAATGCGATTGGAAATCATCCATGAGAAGTCCCCTGTGGCGCCCTATGTCAGTATCAGCGGCGGCATCGCCGTACTCATTCACAATAGATACGGCAGCGCCGCGGAATTGATCGCGGTGGCCGATCGACGTCTCTATCAGGCGAAGCACTTGGGGCGCAATCGTATGGTTGCCACGGAGCCAGAGCTCGGGCAGGCGCAATTGCCTAAGGCACCGGAAAGCGCGGTTGCCCTGCAAGAGATAGTGGAAAGCTAAGATCGCCTTGCCGCCGGTGTATACGTCGGCTGAACCAGCGCAGGTGGGGTACGTAAACGAAACAAGCTGGATTTACAGTGCCAGGGTCGCTTTCAATCCCCGCCTCACAGGAGTCGGTCACATATGTGGGACCGGACTTCAGTGTCGGTTACGTTTGCCGGATAGGCGATCGCTTCGCTGTGGATCTTCGCTACCGGGCGACGATTTACTTCCCGATCAGCGGGCCATCGGATTTCAGAGATTCCCGTGTCGCCCACGGCCCCAGCTTGGGCTTCACGACTTGGTTCGGATCCCACTAGGAGCTACTCGCGCTTACACCACCATTACCCTCGACCGCGATAGCTCGCTATTCCTTGATCTGGCAGCCAGATGTTCTTGAGTAACCTGCCTTTCGCCCAAAATACATCGATGGGCATGCCACCGCGTGGGTACCAGTAGCCACCGATGCGCAGATAGAAAGGCCGAAGCACCTCGTATAAGCGTTTGCCAATTCGGATAGTGCAATCCTCGTGAAATCCACTCTGGTTGCGGTACGTCGCCAGATAAAATTTCAGCGATTTGGACTCGATTAACCACTCTCTCGGGACATAATCGATGACGATGTGAGCGAAATCTGGCTGTCCAGTCACCGCGCACAAGACGGTGAACTCCGGTGCGGAGAACCGTGCGACAAAAGGCGTATCCCGGTGACGATTGGGGATCCGGTCGAGTATCGCCTCGTCCGGTGTCATGGGCGCCGGGGTAGAGCGACCTAGATAGGTGAGAGCAGGCACTTTTTTGTTTTTGCGCGGCATCGGTAATGTCCTCGGAAGTGCCTGAATGATGCCTTAATCGTTCGGAGCGAGTGTTTTCCTGTTGGCGCAGAGCCGACGCATGCGTAAGGCAGCGGCAATGGCGCAATTCCAAGGACCAGGAACGCCTTAGCTTTAAGCAGCTTTCGTCTTCCGGGCAGCCGGCTTGCGCCTCGCAGCACCCGTTCGGCCCATGGCCTGAACACTATGCGCGTTCAAAATCGCGGCGATCAATCCGGGGAAGCGCCGCTCGATCTCCTTGCAGCGGCTAATGTTACGCATCTCCACCCCGTGCCGTTCGCTGCGGACCAATCCTGCTTCTCTGAGCGCCCTGAAATGTTGTGACAGCGTGGATTTGGGAATGCTGCGATCGCTGACCTGAAGGAAGTGTGAGCAGATGGTGGCTCCGGACGAGGCCGCCAGCTTTGCATAGATTGCGACGCGCACGGGGTCGGACAAGGCATGCAACACCCCCTCCACGGTGATGTCATCGATCGAGGGATGCACCAGGGGTCTCATGCTTTTAATCATACCAGCCCTTGACAAGTAGTTCTATAGTTCGTAAGTTACGAACAACGGTATTAATGCACTTCATCTTCCCACCCACTCTCAGGAAATCTCATGAGCAAGCTCAAAGGCAAAGTCGCCCTCGTTACAGGCGCATCCAAGGGCATCGGCGCAGCCATCGCGAAGTCCCTGGCCGCCGAAGGCGCAGCAGTGGTCGTCAATTACGCGTCCAGCAAGTCGGGCGCGGACGCGACAGTGGCCGACATCGTGGCTGCTGGGGGTAAGGCTATCGCCGTGCGCGGCGACGTCTCCAAAGCGGGCGATGCGCAAGCCCTTGTCGACGCCACGATCAAGCAATTCGGGCGACTGGATATTCTCGTCAATAACTCGGGCGTCTACGCGTTCGCGCCCATCGAAAGTGTCACGGAAGAGGACTTTCATAGGCAATTCAACGTCAACGTGCTCGGCCTGCTGCTGACCACCAAGGCGGCGGTGCAGCACCTTGGCGAAGGCTCCAGCATCATCAACATCGGGTCCGTCGTCGCTCGGATCACGCCTCCTGGAAGCGCGATCTACTCAGCCACGAAGGGTGCGGTCGATGCAATCACCGGCGTGCTGTCGCGTGAGCTCGGCGCGCGCAAGATTCGCGTCAACGCGCTGAACCCGGGCATGATCGAAACCGAAGGTACGCACACGGCCGGTTTCATCGGCTCCGATTTTGAGGCCGACGCCGTCGCACGAACCCCGCTGGGTCGCATCGGTCAGCCGGACGACATCGCATCGATTGCGGTGTTCCTGGCCTCAGACGATTCTCACTGGTTGACCGGGGAGCAGCTGCTCGCCGGTGGCGGCGTGCGCTGATCTCATATCGGCGGGTCGCCCAGGTCGGCCACCGTGTCCTCCCAGGGGAAGGACAGAGTGGGATCGTTGGCGAAGCGCTTCATCTTGATGGTGAGCCGCGCGCCCGCCCCTGGTGTCAGCCGCAGCGGGAAATTGGGCGCATCCACATTCAGGGTCATCTTGCCATCCGACACGGAGGCGATCTGATGCTCGCCATAGGCGCCGCCCTGCACGATCAGGCTGCGGGCCACGCTGGGGCTCAGATTGACGAACGTGGCCGTCAGCCCGTCATCGCTCCATCCATCCACTAACACCGACACATCAGGTGGCAGACCGGCGCGGCGGCGTTCCGGATCGAAATAGCGCAGCCGGCAGAACAGCAGCGAGCCACCCTGGGCCGGGGTGGTCTTGGCCCAGCCCGGATGCTGGATGTAAAGCCCCGCTTCCATCAGCTGCGTCAGGGGCGTCACTGTGGCGGGATTGTAATCCAGCGCCGAATCCGCCAGCCGCATGTCCAGCGAGGTCGAATCCGCGTCCACGATCTGCATCTGCTTGCGGATGCGACTCAAGCCTTCGCGCAGCGCCTTGACCGGATAGCCGGGATTCTTGCCTTCCAGGAAATCGTACCAGCCGGTCTGCTCACAGCGGGCGCGGTCCGACGGCTTCATCGAGAGGTGATAGATTTCCAGGAAGTTGTAGCAGTACTTGCCGGGCTGGAAGCTGTACCAGCCCTTGTCGCCATACATGGTGGGGGAGGACTGCTTGCCGTCCACCGTCTTGGCATTGGCATCAATCCGGTCGGCGGTCTTGCGCCAGACATCGAGATACTTGTCGTCGCCCTTCGACAGAAGATAGGCATTGAAGAAGCCTACTATGCAGCGTGGCACTCGGTTGCGGTCGCTGGGCTTGCCGGTCATCGGCACGATGGGGGAAAAGCCCCAGCCGTAGGCGCCGCCATACCACTTGCCGTCGGCGGCGCCGCCGATAGCGCCGTCCAGCCCGACATTGGAGGGGATGATGCCGTTGTTCTGGCGCGCCCGCTCGGCCCAGGCGTCGCAATAGCCCAGCACCCAGTCCTTGTACTTCTGCTCATGAGTCAGGAGATAGGCGTTGGTGGGCAGGGTGCTCGCTACCAGGTTGAGCGGATGATCGCCCAGCACGTCCTCATAGCCCACGAAATGCTGCAGCATCATCTGGTAGTCGTCTTCGCCATGCCCCAGCGACGGGAAGCGGTTCTTCACGTCAATCGGATCGCCGGTCCAGTCCAGCGGCGTTGCCTTGCGCAGCATGGGGCCGCGGGAGCCGTTCATCAGGCTCTTGATCAGCTTGAGCTTGGGATCGTAGTTGGGCGCGCCGGGGTCTTCATCCATGTAGAAGCCGGAAAAGCGCTTGATCCGCTCGCGATAGATGCGGCTATAGGGATCGCCCAGCGGCATGAGGTTGAACACCGTCAGGCCCTCGCCATTGTGCTGCCAGTCGAACTGCGCGGGAAATTCCTTGTAGTACATGCCCTGGCGGCCAGCGGGAACGTCGATGGTCTTGGCCGCCATGTATTGGCGGACATGGCCTTCATAGGCCTTGGTGTACATCTGCTTGAGCACGGCATCGCCGCCCAAGGCATAGAGATGGGGCCAGTCATTGACATTCTCGATGGCGTCGTCCGGGCCGTCATCGCCGCCAAAGCGCACCGTGGTTTCCAGCCAGCCGTTCGACGGGTCGAAATAGCGCTGGAAGAACTGGACGCAGGCCGCGGTGTGCGCGTGCAGCAATTCGCGCTGGAGCAGCGCCCATTCCGGCGGGTCCATCGCCGCGTTGATGGTGAAGGCATGTTGGGCCGCAAGCGCTGGCCAAGGCAGCGCCAGGGACGCGGCGGCGGCGCTTGTGTCCATCAGGAAGGCGCGGCGGGTGTGGATCATGATCGTCTCCCGGTATTTCTGCCGCGATTGTCAGGGCGGCGGGTTAGTCCCGTCGGCACAATTGCGCTTTGGATTGATACGTCCCGAGCTTCGCATCGCGCGTGACGAATTTGTCAGACTATTTTGGCACACTATAGCGGCGCCGCGCGCGCGCCACTCGCGCCAAGCGCGACGCGCTACGGCGATGGGGGTCGACTGCTACTATCAACTTCCGCCTACAGGAAGACATACCGATGAAGACTTGGATTGTCGCCGCATGGATCGCAGCCCTTTCCTGCAGTGTGCGTCCAGCGAGTGCACAGGTGACGCTCCCCTCGCTGTGGGCGGATCATGCCGTGCTACAGCGCGATCAACCGGTGCGCGTTTGGGGACGGGCTGCGGCCGGGGAGCAGGTAACTGTGAGGTTCCGGGGAAACAGCGCCGCCGTGGCGGCCGATGAGTTTGGACAGTGGCACGTTGAGCTTCCGCCGGGCGCAGCCGGCGGTCCGTTTGCCATGCAGCTCGAAGGCTCCAATCGCATCACGCTGAATGACCTCATGGTTGGCGACGTGTGGGTCGCCTCGGGCCAGTCGAACATGGAGTTCACCACGCGCAACGTCATCCATGCCGACGTTGAACTACAGAAAGCAAACTATCCCAACATCCGCCTGTTTCATGTTCCAAAAATCTCCGCCGACTATCCGCAGTACGACGTCAAAGCCACTAGCTGGACCAGCGTCACGCCGCAGAGCGTGGCCGACTTCTCCGGCGTCGCCTATTTCTTCGCGACCGAGGTGCAAGCCGACCAGAAGGTCCCTATCGGATTGATCGAAGCGGACTGGGGCGGAACGCCTGCCGAGACCTGGACCAGCCAGCGTGCGTTGTCCGCGGACGGCTCGTTGATGGCGGCATGGAGCACCTGGGCCGACATGACCGAAAAGCAACAGCAAACGGAGCTGATCATCCAACACGAGGAGCGAGAAAATGCCGAGGCGCTGGGCGCCGGCAAACCCGAGCCCCAACATTCCTACCACCCGGAACTTCGATCGTACCTGCCGGGCGGAACTTTCAACGGGATGATCGCTCCTCTCACGCAGTTTCCCATTCGTGGAGTGATCTGGTACCAGGGCGAAAGCAACGCAAGAATAGAACGCTCGTTTTACTACGCGAGACTGTTTCGCACGATGATCGAAGATTGGCGCAGTCGGTGGGCAGAGGGAGACTTTCCGTTCCTGTTCGTCCAATTGGCAAACTTCGAGACCGCTCCGGATGCGAAATGGCCCGAGCTGCGCGATGCTCAACGCAGAACATTGAGCGTCGCCAACACGGCGATGGCTTCGGCAATCGATATCGGCACTCCGAAAGATATTCATCCAAAGAATAAGCAGGAAGTCGGGCATCGTCTGGCTCTGGCGGCACGAGCCATCGCGTATCACGAGAGTCTTGAGTATTCCGGTCCGCTCTTTGACGCTGCGATGTCGGACGGCGCTACCATGCGCGTCTTCTTCTCCCACACAAGTCGCGGTTTGGAAGTAAGGGGCTCGACCCTGACCGGCTTTGAGGTGGCCGGAGCGGACGGTGTCTTTACCCCCGCAACAGCGCGCGTCGACGGAAACACGGTCGTCGCCTCGGCGCCGGCCGTTCCCCATCCCCAGCAGGTGCGTTACGGCTGGGCAGCGAATCCTGCTTGCAATCTCTACAACGGTGCCGGGCTTCCTGCTTCCCCGTTCACGACGTCCGACCCAGACCCAGGACGATAGCGAAGAACCCTGTCATGGTGTCGACGAGGTACAGCAATTCGGCTACGCGGGGAAAGTGCCCGGGTCGGGCAGCTGTGCGCCGGATAGCTTCGATGAGCTCAACGGCCTCACGGTTCGGGTCCGCACCGGTCGGGTCAGCTTCATTGCCATCTACCAGGTGACTAGCTGCTGAAGGCGTGCGTAACTTGGCCAATTGCCAATTTGTTGCGACCCAAGAAAAAGTGAACAAGGGGAATGAAGGATGACACCTTCCGTGGCGCTAGTCGGCGTATCCAAGGAATACCTGCGTGGTCGGGAAAGCGTATTGGTTCTGAGTGACTTTAATTTGGAGATCCCGCAGCAGGATTTTGTAGCCATAATGGGGCCCTCGGGCTCGGGAAAAACAACATTACTGAACCTGATTGGTGGGCTCGATAAGCCCTCCTCCGGCCAGATCTATGTTGCCGGTGAGCGGATCGACACGCTCTCGAATACAGCACTCGCGCACTGGCGCGCGCGGCATGTGGGCTTCATCTTTCAGTTCTACAATCTGATGCCCACATTGTCCGCCGCGCGCAATGTCGAGCTGCCACTATTGCTGACTTCGTTGTCGGGCCGAGAGCGTAAGCAAAAAGTCGCCGTGGCGCTCGACCTGGTTGGCCTGACGGATCGGGCTAAGCACAAGCCGGGCGAGCTCTCGGGCGGTCAGCAGCAGCGCGTCGCCATCGCGCGCGCTTTGATTGCCGATCCGACACTCTTGGTCTGCGATGAGCCCACTGGAGATCTGGATCGGCATACGGCCGAGGAGATCCTCAGTCTTCTACAAATTCTAAATCGCCAATACGCCAAGACGGTCATCATGGTAACTCATGATCCGAAGGCTGCCAGTTACGCTGCACGTCAGCTACATGTCGATAAAGGACAGCTGGTGAACGATGCGGTGGCTGTATCCGCGTGAAGTACCTGTCGCTGATATGGGATGGCATCTGGCGCAAGCGCGGTCGGGCGATATTGACCGGTCTGCAGGTGCTGGTGGCGTTTGTATTGTTCGGTCTATTGCAGGGAATGAAGAGCGGCATCGACGATGCCATCGATAAGATTGGTGCCGATCTGTATATCGTCCAGCATGCAACCGGTTTTTCGCCCATGCCGCTGGCGATGTACAGTCGCCTCGTGGCAGTTCCCGGAGTAAGGGCCGCCGCCTACGAGAGCTTCCTGGCTGGCACGTACCAAAAGCCTACCCAGCACGTGTTGGCGGTAGCCTGTGACCAAGACAGCATCAGTGCCACGATTCCACATGGCGCGATCGTGCCGCCGGCGGCGGTCGACGCTATGAAGAGAACCCGATCGGGTGTGCTGGTCAGCGAAAGCCTGGCCCGCAAATACGGCTGGAAGACTGGCGATCGCATACCGCTGGAGACATCGGTCCTGCGGCAGGACGGCTCGCTCACCTGGACCTTCGACATGGTCGGCACTTTCGTGCCGGGAGAGCAGTCGCTGTCCCCGGATTTCATGATCATCAACTACACTTCTTTCGATGAGGCGCGAACGGTCGATCGAGGCACCGTAGCTATGTACTACGTCAGGGTCACCGATCCCAAGCAAGGGCTGGCAGTCGCGCAAGCTATCGACAAGCTTTTTCTCAATTCGAGCGATGAAACACGCACGGAATCCGCGCGCGAGTCGATACAAGCGACCCTCGAATCGCTGGGTGATATGGACTTTGTCGTCAGAGCCATAGTCGGAGCTGTGCTATTTGCGCTGTTATTCTCCATCACCGCTATGATGATGCAATCTATTCGAGAGCGCACCGCAGAACTCGCACTGCTCAAGACACTAGGATTCTCAGACGGCAAGTTATTCTGGATCGTACTCTGCGAAGTCCTCACGCTGTGTATCGTCGCCGCGGCCCTGGGCCTGGCCCTCGCGACATGGGTACTGCCTACTGCCAGACACTTCACGAACATAAACGTGACGATGCCCGCATCTGTCGTGCTCGCGGGGCTGGGCCTGGCTGCGCTGTTGGCTGTCGTGACCGCCGCCGTGCCCGCCCGACGGCTTCAGGTAGTGGATGCCTTGGCTGGCCGTTAAAGTAGGAATCGACTCTGAATGACGCAATTCAGACAAATCGCCGCTTTGCTGCAGCTGAGTCTGAGCGGCATACCGCAGCGGCTGGGCACATCGTTAGTGACCGTCATCGGTATCGCCTGCGTGGTCGGTGTGCTGATATCCATGCTATCCATGGGCAGTGGCCTACGGCGTATTGCGATTCAGAATAACCGCGCCGATCGCGCTGTCGTGAGCAGCAAAGGCGCGCAAAGCCTTTTTGCGAGTAATCTGAGCACTTCGACGCTCGCCGTCGTTGAGAGCGCCCCAGGAATCAAGAAGGACGCCGAGGGCAAGCCGCTGGCGACGGCGTATGTGGCCGTACTCGTCAACACCCGCAGAAAGAGCAACCATGTGCGCTCGATTTCGGCGTTGTTCGGGGTCACTACGCAGTTTTTCAAGGTGTACCCGGAGGTCGAGATTACTGCCGGCCGCACATTTCGGCCAGGATTGCACGAGCTAATCGCTGGCAAGAAGCGGTACGAGCAATTCGAGGGTCTCGAAGTCGGCGACAAGATCAGAGTACGCGGCGCCGATTGGACGGTCGTAGGAAACTTTAGCGCCAATGGGGGCGGTCTTGAAGATTTGTTGCTCGCCGATGCGGATACGGTGGCATCGGCCTTTGGCCGCACGACCATGCAGACCGTGACGGTGCTGTTGGACTCGCCTCAGAAATATGATGAATTCGCGGGGGCACTCAAAGCCAATCCCGCGCTCGAGGTCGATGTCAAGCACGAAGCTGAATGGTCCGCGACCATCACCAAAACAACAACCGGCATTTTAGACTTCATCAGCTACTTTGTCGGCACGGTGATGGCCATCGGAGCCAGCCTTGGCGCCCTCAATGTAATGTATTCGATAATCGATGCCCGTAAGCGCGAAATCGCGACACTGCGCGCCATAGGATTCGGCGGCGGCCCGATCGTCGTGTCGGTGCTGCTGGAGTCGGTGCTGCTGTCGCTACCCGGCGCGCTCCTTGGTGCGGCGATCGCTTGGGCCTGGTTCAACGGGAACACGGTGCACCCGTTTGGTACCAGCATTCCGCTGGCGATCACGCCTGCACTCGTCATCCTCGGTATCGTATGGGCGCTGGTTATCGGTCTTATAGGCGGCATCCTGCCGGCCCTGCGCTCAGCGCGCGTGTCGGTTACAACGGCGCTACGTGCGACCTGAGTCACATTACGTGCTGCATGTACTGATTGCTGCGGGCGCAAGCCGCCGGCTGCTCAAAGGCGCGATCGTCGGCTCGGTAATTGCGCTGACCGCTTCTGGCTGTGCTGTTGGACCGAACTTCAAACCGCCCTCCCCGCCCTCAGTCGGGGCCTATACGAACGAAGCCCTACCAGCTCAAACCGAAGCGACCGGCGTGGCCGGTGGCGAGGCGCAGCGATTTCAGTTCGGTCACGACCTGCCCGGTCAATGGTGGACGCTGTTCGGCTCGAGCACCCTCGATGCACTGATTGAAGAAGCCCTGGCAAACTATCCCGACATCGCCGGACAGCAAGCGGCACTGCGTGCCGCAAGGGAAAATGTTCGGGCCCAGGCGGGCGCCTTTTTTCCTCAAATTCAGGGCTCAGGCAATGCCATCCGCGAGAGGGTCAGCGGGGCAACGATCGCGCCGGGCTTTCCGGGCTTCATTACCGATGTTTTTGACGCGAACGTAAATGTGTCGTATGTCTTCGACCTCTTCGGGGCTGAGCGACGCACGCTCGAAGGCCTGCAGGCGCAGGCCGAGGCTCAGAATTTCAAGCTGGAGGCGAGTTATCTCACATTGACGTCCAATGTTGCGTCGACCGCGATCCAGTTGGCATCCGTGCGCGATCAGATCGCCGCGACGCATGAAATCATTACGCTCGAGGACAAGCAGCTCGGGATAATCTCGCGTCAGTTCGAATTGGGCAGCCAGACCCGCGCCGACGTACTGCAACAGCA
>Ga0302225_10002036_pt1 | contig 12315 bp, 10 predicted proteins | sample II_Palsa_E3_2_FD_193515 | JGI IMG/M metagenome (GOLD analysis project Ga0302225, IMG submission 193515) | Peat permafrost microbial communities from Stordalen Mire near Abisko, Sweden - II_Palsa_E3_2 | ecosystem: Environmental > Terrestrial > Soil > Palsa > Peat permafrost | place: Sweden...
GCCGGTGGAGCGGAAATTACCGGCCAGATCTCGCAGCGCCTCCCCCAGGCCCTCGCCCGGGCGCTCCAGCTCGGACAGCTCGGCGACCGCCGAGCGAACCCGGCCCAGGCCCGAACGAGCCAGTTCCTTACTGGCCACCAGCCGCTGATAAGCAGCCGAGGCCGGATCAAGGTGCCGGTGACACCACTCCAGGTGCATCCCGATCCCGACCAGGCATTGCGCGACGCCGTCGTGCAGCTCGCGCGCAATCCGGTGACGTTCGGCACTCACCAGCTCCGCCTGCCGGGCCCGGGCCAGCTGTCCCCGGGCCCGGCGGAGCTGCTCATTGCGGCTGGCCAGCTCCTCGGCATGGCGCTCCGCCTCGGCCCGGCCCGCCACGGCCTGCCGGCGCAGGTCCTCGCCGTGTTCGAACAGCCAGGCGTTCCGCAGCGCCGCCACGATCTGGTTCGCCACCGTCTCCAGGACCGACATCCCGATCCCGTCCGGGCCGGCCGGATGCTCCGTGCCGACCAGCAGCGACCCGACCTGGCGGTGATCGAGCCGCATCGGAGCGCCCAGCACGATCGCCCGCGCCGCACCGTCGCCGACGGCCATCACTTGCGGCGTATTCGTGACCCGGGCGACGAGAGCGGCCGAATCCTCCGCCGAGGGGGCGCCCAGCCGCTGGCCCGGCTCCCGGTACCAGTTGACCTGCGATGGGACCGAGGAGGGCAGGTCCCCGCTGGTCAGGACCAGGCTGGCCCACTCCGCGTCGAAGAGCCGGCCCACCGCGTCGAGCACGGCGTCGCAGAGCGCCACCGGCCCGAGCGCGGTGACGCACAGTGCTTCGGACATGGCCCGCAGCCCGGCCAGGGCGCGTTCAAGGTCCCGCCTCGTTCCGCGCCACTGCGCGTAGTAGCCGGTCTTCGAGGAGTGGACGCCGATCAGCTGCTCCAGCTGCGACTCGTCTACCTCAGCCAGAACGGCACCTCCTGGGCGGCCAGCCTGCCCTACCAGGCAGCCAGGCAGATGGCACGGGCGTCTTCCTCGAGGACCGGCCGCGGATTCGTGACGATGTAGGCGTCGTCCAGCGCGTTCCTGGCTACCTCGCCGAGCTGCGGTATCCGGACGCCGATCTCGCGGAGGCTGGCCGGAAGGCTGGCCTTGCCGGCCAGCGCGCGTACCGTCTGGATCGCCGCGTCGGCGGCCTCGCACTTGCTCATCAGACCGGTGTGCACGCCCATGGCGGCGGCCACGTCCGCCAGCCGTTCCGTGGCCACGGGCGCGTTGAACTCCATCACGTGCGGCAGCATGATCGCGTTCAGCAGCCCGTGCGGAAGATCGGTCAGGCCGCCGATCTGGTGGGAGATGGCGTGCGTGGCCCCGAGCAGCGAGGTGGTGAAGGCCAGGCCGGCTTGCAGGCTGGCGCGGGCCAGTCCGTCACGCGCCTGTACATCACCGGGGTGGTCGAGGGCCGGGAAGAGGTGCTCGGTGACACCCCGGATGGCGGCCAGGGCCTGGACGTCGCTCAGGAAGTTCGCGGCTTTCGATACGTATGACTCGATGCCGTGGCTCAGCACGTCGAGGGCCGTGTAAGCGGTGATGTCAGCCGGCACGGTCGTCAGGACCTGCGGGTCCGTCACCGAGATGTCGGGCACCAGCGCCCGTGCGCCGATCGTGACCTTCGTCTTGCGCCTGGTGTCGGTGACCACGCAGAACTGGGAGACGTCAGAGCCAGATCCGCCCGTCGTCGGGACCATGACCGTGGGCGGCAGCGGCCCGGTCACCGTTCCCACGCCCACGTAATCAGCGATCCGGCCGCCGCCCGCGGCCAGCACCGCGATCGCCTTGGCCGCGTCGATACAGCTGCCACCGCCGACCGCGACCAGGACGTCGCAGTGGCTGGCCAGGTAGGCCTGGCCGCCTGATTCCACCTCGGTGTCCTTCGGGTTCGGCGTCACGCCTAGCCACAGCTCGGCGGAGACACCCGCGCCCGCCAGGTGCCCGAGCGCTTCAGCCGTCCACCCGGCATCGGCTACCCCCCGGTCGCTGACCACGAACACGCGGACCCCGCCGAGGCGCCGGACGATGTCGCCGACCTGGGAAAGGACGCCAACGCCGAAGATCACGTCCGGTACGAGGAATTTGGTCACGAGGGCCTGGGCCGATGCTGCTCTCGGCGCCGACGGGCGGGGAAGCGGGGAAGCCGCTGGTTCGGCGGTCACAGCCGGCAACCCGCCGCGGTGGTGCCTGAACTCGTCGCGACCGCCTCCCACCGCCCAGAGCGAACCCGCCGACGCGAAGGAGGCGCCCGCGCCATCCAGGACGCTATCTACATCTATTCGGATAGTACGGGCCGCCCGCGCGCCTGCCCAGACCTTGACACCGACCGGCCCTGCCGGGCGGGCAAGCGCTCCACTTTGCGCTCCGCTGCACCGCACATACCCCATCTGTCCATGGCCATGCGTAGGCCCCTGAGGTGCACGTGGCCGAGGGCAGTGATGTGGCGCCGAAGGTGACGTCACAGTCCCGGGGGGCGGTCAGGCAGCCCCGCTCAGGTCAGTAACCTGGCGAGGTGCGCTCGCTTCCCGGTGGGCGCGCAGAACGAGGTCTGGTTGCCTTCTTGCTGATCCATGAAGCGCAGCTGAGCCATGAAGCGCAGCTGAGCCGCACCGTGCAAGGTCATCGCCGGCCTGCTGGCCATTCCACGGCGTCACGGTGGTGCGCGTGGGCGGATTACCCGGTGGGATTGGAATGGCCCGCGGCTCGTCGGCGAGCGAGGAGGATGCCGTGAGTGACCTGGACAAACTCGAAGCGGCGGTGAGCGAGTGCCGCGAGATGATCCGCGAAGCCCATGCCGCGACGAAGGATCTTCGTGCCTCGGTGCGGGAGGCCAGGCAGGAGGTGCGTGCCCTGGCCAAGGACGAGGTGACCGCTCAGGTCCAGCTGGAGGTGTCCCGGCAGCTGGAGGAACTGGGCGAACGGACCGGTGAGGCCGTCACCGCGGCGACGCAGAAGGTGATCGCCGAGTTCGACCGGTTCGGCGAGTCGTTGCTGGGCAAGGAGACGTACTGGCAAAAGGCGAGCGGCCGTCGTTCGGCCACACGGCCCGACACCGATGTAATCCCGGCCGACATTCTGCCCAGTGAAGACAAGGACTGATGCGCCGACAACCGGGCGACGATGGGCGCCATGGCCGAGACCTGCGGCTGCCCAGGCCCGGCGTGGCGGCGCGGATCCGTAGCGGCCCCTCAGGTCTCGCGGATGACGTCGGCGGGATCCTTGTCGTCGCGCAGCCCTTGATAGGAGGCGGCGCGGAGCCTGCCCTCCGGTGTCCACACCGCGAAGGCCACGTCAATGACCAGGTCCGCCCGGACCCACACCGCTCCCCGGGCGTGCTCGCGCGGCACCTCGCCCGCAAACGGGCTCGCGGGCTGCTGCCGGGCGGCCAGCCGGTCGCCGAGCAACTGGAGCGTCTGCCGGGTGAAGCCGGTGCCGACATGCCCCGCGTAGACCAGGCCGGCGGGGCTCTGCACGCCGACCAGCAGGGAGCCGATCTGGCCGGTCCTTTCCCCCTCGCCGCGTCGCCACCCGCCGACCACGACCTCCTGGCGGAGGACGTTCTTGATCTTCCGCCACTCCCCTGACCGCCGCCCTGGCCGGTACGGGGAGTCCAGCCGTTTGGCCACGATACCTTCCAGGCCCTGCTCGCGGGATACCACCAGCAGGTCTTCGGCCGCGTACCCGGTGAAGGAGGGCGGGATCTGCCAGCTGACGTCGTTCAGATCCAGCGCCTCCAGGAGCTCCCGCCTGCGGGCATACGGCTGGTCCAGCAGCGGGTGCCCGTCCGCGTGCAGGACATCGAAGATCAGGTAGCACGCCGGGACCTGCCCGGACAGCCGCGCGGCCTGCACCGCCGACGTCACGTGCATGCGCTGCTGCAGCTGGGCGAAACTCGGCCGCCCGTCGTCGAACGCGACGACCTCCCCGTCCAGCAGCAGCTGCGTGCCGGCCGCTCGCCCGAGCGCGGTCAGCTCCGGGTAGGCGACGGTGATGTCGCGGCCGGTCCGGGAGGCCAGCCGCAGCTGCCCATCCTCGATGAAGGCCAGCGCGCGGACGCCATCCCACTTCATCTCATACGCCCAGCCGGCATCGCCGCGCGGCGGCACACCAGGCGTGGCCAGCATCGGGGACAGCTTGCTCGGCAGCCGGGCCCGGCCCGCGGTGTCCGCGGGTCCCGGCACATTAGGAAAATTCATAGAAATTGCAGCTCAGGATACCGTCCGGGTTCAATGTCCAGCCAGCCGTGCCACCGGCTGATCGCGATGCGGCAAGATCCGGCAGGAGTCATGCCGCATCAAGCAGCAAAAAAGCCAAGAAGGCCGCGAAGCATTGACCGGGGTTTCCCGGTTTCACCTGGCCCAGACAGCCGATCGAGCAGCCGCGGACCCGGGCTGCTGCTCCGGAACATATGCCTTCCCGCCGTGCGTCAGGGCTGGCCCTGCAAGGCGATCTTGGCGACGCTGGCCTGGTAGGTGCCCGAGATGTCCGGGGGCAGCCTGGTGAACCAGATGAGCACGTAGCGGGCGCGCACCGGGCGGGTAAGCGGCATGCGGACGCTACCGCTCGCACCTGAAGCGCTGGCCACCTCGCCCAGGTCCGCCAGCGCGGGGACGTTCCCCGCGCGCAGCTGCAGGCTCGCGCCCGGCAGGCCGCCGAGCGTGATCCGCGCGGCGGTGACCGTCACCCGCCGACCCATATCGATCAGCAGCCCGGTCCCGGACTGCAGGTTTCCGAACTCCGCCGTGGTGTACCAGTCGCTATGCCAGGCCGTTGCGCCGCTGCCGTCGATCGCGAGTGGCGCACTCTGCGGGTCGTCGCCCTGGCCCGGGCCGTCAGGCCCGAACGCCACCGCTCTGACCGGGGCCAGGGCCCGCACCGGGACCACCGTGGGTGTCGGGGCAGCGGTGCTGCGCGCTGGCGCCGGCGACGGGCGCGGCGGCGAAGGCGACGGACGGGGTTTGCTGTGCCGGGCCTGATGGGAAGCCGGAACGCGGTCGGCCGCGGCAACCGCCTTGCCCCCCGGTGGATGGCCTGCGGTTGAGGCCAAGTGATAGGCGGCCCAGCCGAAGATAGCCAGGACAGCCACGCACAGGGCTGCGATCCAGGCCACCCGGTTGCGCGGGCGCGGCCGGGACGGCGCAGCCGGGCGCAAGTCAGCCAGCGCGGCGCTGTCTTCTTCGGCCGACTGATGCGTCGCGTCGAACTGGTGGATCAGCGGAGCGGGATCGACCCCCACGGCGCCGGCCATGGCGCGGATATGGCCACGGACGTAGAAGTTACCGCCGCAGGCGGAGTAGTCGTCCTGCTCGATGCCCCAGATGATGGTGGCCCGGATCCGGGTCCGGCGGCTGACCTCACCGACGCTGAGACCCAGCCGGCAACGCGCGTCAGCCAGCACCTCGCCGATGCTCACGCTCCACCTCCGCTGCCGAGAGCCGCCCACGCCGTCTGGCATATCACGCCGTCTGGCATATGGCGTGTACCTTGCCATCTCCGTCATTGCCCGGATTGTGGCACGGTTACCCCCTGCCGCGGCACCGGGCCACGCCGCGGGTGGCCGGGGATTCCGGCAAGCCAAGGCGCAGCAGCTGCGGGATACCGCCTCGCCGCGTGTCGCGCCCGGACGCAGGCGCAGCGGATCCGCTCCGCTCCGCGCACAGGCACGCCGTGGCCACGCGCCCGTGTGCCGGTCTCCCGCCCGGGAGAACCCGCCGTAACAAGTATCCACGCGCAGATTCGGCAAATTTAGTTCTTTACAAACATTGCGAACAGGGGACGTGAACGGCGCGGGCACCGCAGACGGGTCAGCCGCCGCTGATCGCCTGGCGCAGATCCTTTATCAGCAGGAACAAATGCATGGGGTCGGTCGGGCTCGGATCGAACTTAGCCAGCCGCAGGTAGAAGTCGCGAGCCGTCTCGTTCTTACGGTGGATGAGCATGGCGCGGACGCCGATGACCTCGGCTGCGACAGCGACCCGGCGGAGCGCATCCACGACCAGGGCCTGGCCGAGTCCTTCGCCTGGCACGGACAGGTCAACAGTCCCGTGTGCAGTTCGGTGTCGGCCCGCCGGAGGACCAGCCCGCCGCGGCAACCAGGCCGGCGGTCCTCCGGCAAGCAACAGCCCCGCAGGAGAGCCCCACGCTGGGAGCGGCCGTCCGCGCGTTTCCTTGTCGGTCACGGCCACCGGCCCCGATACTTTAGGGATGGGCGATCGCAACGTGCTCGGCGGCGAGCTGGAGCCATGCAGCAGCGACCCGGTGACCGGGTTCTACCGGGACGGGTGCTGCACCACCGGGCCGGAGGACCTCGGCAGCCACACGATCTGCGCGGTGGTCACCGCTGAGTTCCTGGAGCACCAGCGCCAGATCGGCAACGACCTGATCACCCCGATCCCCCAGTTCCACTTCCCCGGGCTCGTGCCCGGGGACCGCTGGTGCGTGACGGCCGCGAACTGGCTGCGGGCCCATAACGACGGGGCCGCGGCCCACGTGGTGCTGGCCTCGACGCACGAGCGGGCCCTGCAGGTCGTTCCCCTCGAGGCGCTCCGGGAGCACGCCGTCGATGTCCCGGACAGTCCCAGCGACCTCGAGCGCTGAGCCGCACCGCTCGTTCACCGGCACCCAGACGGTCGCGTTCGGCACCGGCAGCTCGTTTACCGAAAAGTCCCTCACCGCAGGCACACCGTGCACGGACGCCGTGTTCGGTGATCCCGACTACGGGGTCGTGAAGGCCTGCTTCCGGGTGTCATCCGGCTGATCGCGGCCCGTGGTGGCGGGCGCCTCCCGCCGCCACCAAGGATTTGTCGGCTATCGGGAGCGATCTCAGCGCTATAGGGATGCAGAAGGAACCATCCCCAGGCACACGCGGCCGCCGCTTGGTTATCGAGTGGATGGCCCAGCTCTGAGACCACAAGGCTAGCGCGGCCGTTGCGACCGGCCGCGCTTGCCCGGGAAAGGCAGGCACCGAGGAAAGGCACCACCACACCGCGCAGACCGGGGGCCGAGCGCCAGTACACTCCTCCCCGGCCGCGCCAGCAGACACCACCGGCACTGGCCCACCCACCCGCCCCACCGCGCCGGGCGGGACCTCGCCGCACGCTCACCACGGCATGCCAGGCGGGCCGGGGACCGATGCACGACACCCCTCTCCGGCCGCGCCACCCAGCACGGATCTGCACCACCGGCGCAGGTGGCCGCCCACCTGTCCTACCCAGCAGGCAGGGATCCGCCGCGCTCTTACCGCGGCGGGATCATCACGCGGGGGTCGTCCGGGTCACCCGAGGTCGCACACATCCGCTATCGCGTCCGTCGCAGAGCCCCGGGGAGCACCCGGTCCGCTCCACGCCTGGACCCTGCGGTTGGCCGGCCCGGCAGGCCAGGCCTCAGGCAAGGTAAATCGCCCAGACGGTCCATTAATTAAAGAATGCGGACATAAGTCGCATCCTGGATTGTCTGATTTGCCGACCTTGTCGTCCAAACTGCGCCAAACTAGATCAGTTCATAATCCAGATGACATTGAGAGATTGCCTTGGATCCCGTGATCTTTACGGCTTCGGCACTGAGTTGGACGGCCTCTTCCGTAGGTCAAGCCCTCATCGGGCAGCTTCTGGAGCCGCCGCCCAAGGGGGCGCATCTAACCAGTAAAACCATTCAGCTAAACAATTGGGTGGTATGGCGGCAGGCTGATAAAAACGTTTACCGTCCTGGCCTGCGAAAAATCCTCAAACAAGTCGCTAAGAACATCATCAGTACATCGTCAGCTGCTTACGAGGCGCTCTCCGCGGATGATATTCAGCTGGTCGTAAATACCGTTGGTGAAGCGCTAATGGCGATAGATTCGCTGAGCATGGATCAGGTCCAGCTGGCCAGCCTCGACTCGAAGCGACTTGCGCACTCCATCAATGCACTTTCAGTACCGTTGAAGCCTTACGCTCAGCCGGTTATGAAGGTTCTTCACGACCAGATCATGCTTGAGTGCTGTGATCACTTGATTGATTACTTCACCAGTAGGCCCGAGTTCATCGCTCGAACACTTGTGGAACAGTCACGAAAAATAGGCAATATGGAGCAAAGACTACCGGACGAAGTAAGTAACGCACGTGATTATGAAATCCGCTACAAGAAAGGAGTGGCCGCTCTAAACGACACTATTAGGGTCTTCGGCCTCGGCCTGCCTCCATCACTTCAGGCATACAAGCTAAGTACGGCCTATGTCAGCTTGTCTGTTAAGGACAATTCAAGTATCGGGGAACATTCGCGAGCTGATTTGGCCCAGTTCAAAACAAGCGTAAGTTTCGACGACATTCTGTCAGCGCATAATCGCGTAGTTCTAGAGGGTGCTGCGGGCGCAGGTAAGACGACTTTGCTCACGCGGCTTGCGCTCCACATATGCCAGGGAAACCTGCCGCCGCAGCTTGATAGCTGGCAAAGATCAGTACCCTTTTTGTTGCGGCTGAGGTCATTTTACTCAAATGGGTCTTTGAGTTTGCCGTCACCTTCTCAATTCGTTGTGGCCACTACGCCGCCGGTATCAAGCGAACCACCGGACTGGACGGCATCTCTACTTGATACCGGTCGCGCAGTGGTACTAATAGATGGCGTTGACGAGATACCAGAAGTTGACCGCCCGCAGGTTATGAACTGGATCGAGCAACTTGTAAACTACTACCCGCAAGCGCGCTATCTGCTAACGTCACGGCCCGCTGCCCTTGACGCCGCGCAACGTGGATTGCTGCAAAATCTCAAGTTTATTTCTGCTCGCCTCGAACCAATGACGCCCACGCAGGTCGATAATTTTATAGACCGGTGGCACGCGGCTGCCCTGGATGCCTCTGCCAGCACAACGGATAGCCAAACGCAAAGGGCTGTCGCACTCAAGGAGTCACTTCTCCGCAGGCGTGCCCTCGCGCGGTTGGCTACCAATCCACTCATGTGCGCGATGTTGTGCGCCCTTAATCGTAATCACAACGAAAGCTTGCCGCCAGGCCGGATTGCTCTGTACCGAGCGGCCTTGGCAATGCTTCTAGGTTACCGGGATGAGGAGCGACGTGTTCCGGTCGGGGAAGTTCAGCTTACCGAGGACCAGGCACAGGCACTACTAGCTCAGCTCGCGCTATGGATGACGCTGAACGGGCGGAGAAACATATCTGAATCTGACGCGCTATTCTCTATTAGAGATGTACTTCCGCGACTGCGCCTCCGGACGGCGAGTCAAGCATCTCTGGAACCGGAAAAAGTTCTCCGTTACCTGCTGGAGAGAACCGGCGTTCTGCAAGAGCCGGGTATAAAAACGCTAGAATTTTTGCATTCCAGCTTTCAGGACTACTTTGCTGCAACAGAACTGATTCGTGGGCATTCCCTGAATCATCTCCTAAAGCATGCGCATGATCCGCTATACCATGACGTTATGATAATGGCCGTCGGCCAAAGTCAAGATGATCCGGAGCGTCAGCAGAAAGTTCTGGGCGGTCTGGTCAACAGAGCGCGGGAAGCTTCTTCGCGGGTACGCGAACTTCCGCAACTTGCAGGTACAGCGACAAGCTCTACGAGACTATCCCGAAGTCTGTGGCTTCTTGCCGCGGCATGTATTGCCGACGTGGAACTTGTCTCACCAGATCTCGCCGATCAAATCCAGACGCAAACCAAAGAACTCCTCCCGCCTGCTGACATCGGCGAAGCTGAGATTCTGGCTAAAGCAGGAGAGTTTGTCATAGACTTGCTTGCAGAAGTTGTCGTCAGCGACAAATTGTCAAGCGAGCAGATCTGCGGCACGGTGCGCGTTGCAAGTTTGATGGAAGGGCCTGCTGCGCTATCCCTGATTAAGAGATTTCGCTGGTCTGCAGACCAGTCAGTGCAAGCACAAATTGTTGATGGCTGGTTCCGATCGCGCAATCCGGAAAGATATGCAGAGGAAATTCTGAGTGATGCGTCCATAGAGGAAGTCGATGTACGGGTTCCGGACAGCAGCTATATTCGCTTGCTGCCAGCTCTGAAACGCCTGCGTCGACTGCATATTGCTTGCTCTATGGTGGGAATCGATCTTTCCGTTCTGTCGCCTCTCCGAGATCTGGTGAGCCTCGATATTTCGGAAATAAAAGTGTCGGATATTACTCCTCTTTCCGGCTTTAAGTTTCTGGAAACCCTAATTCTGAAAGGTGCCCGGATATGGGATCCGTCGCCTCTCGGGGAGATTACCACACTTAAAGCGCTAAATCTAATGGGTACTTCGGTATCTGAACTAAGCTGGATTTCCGGTCTGAAGAATTTGACGGCGCTCGACATTTCTGAAAGTGCAGTCTCGGACGTCGGCCCATTGCGACCACTTGGCCAGCTTGAATCATTGAATCTGGCCGGCTCGCTTGTTTCCGACCTAGCTCCCGTTAAGGTTCTTAATAACCTGCGCTCACTCGACATTGAGCGGACTGGCATACAAAATCTTGGTTTTATATCGCCACTCAAGAATATTATATCGCTAAAAGCGGCTGATACACCTATTACGGATCTCAAGGGCTTGACGGGTCTAAGCGACCTGCAGATGCTCGATGTGAGGAGGACTAAGGTCTCCGACCTTAGCCCGCTGGCAAAGTCCCGGAACCTGCTGATATTGCTTGCGCGTGATACGCGGGTTCGAAATATTAGGCCCTTGGCTCATCTCTCCCGGCTGCAAACAATTGAACTGATGTTTACTCTCGTAGATGATCTTTCTCCCTTGAGTAATCTGGTCAATCTCCGGCATCTTTCAGTCCGGGGTACTGGCGTGACCGATCTAGGCCCGTTGTCTGCTCTTACTAATCTGCGGAACCTGGATGTGCGAGGTACGTCAGTGGAGGATATCTCAGCTCTCAAGGATCTTCCACATCTGGCTAAACTAAACCTTATGGGTACCAGGGTTTCGAATGTTGACGTGCTGGCCCAGTTGTCGGAACTGAAGCTTCTGGACATCGTCGCTACTCCGGTTCGGGATATTAGTAAGCTCAGGGGACTTGATAACCTTCTGATTGAGGCAATTCTTCCCAGTGACGAAGACGATTGAGCTTTTCTTTTATCCCACCCGGTGAAAACCTGGTGCAAAGCGATTTCCCGCTAGACCAAGGCCCGCGGCTAGATAATGGGGAGCGTTCTCAGTCGATTCGCTGAAAACGCTTCCCGTAGTCCTGGGCATGGCACGACGCGGCCGCCCAGCGCGATCGACCATGGCCACAGGCGCGATGATGAACCTCATGGTCCTGGTTGAGCACTGGTCGGTGTTCCGGCGCGGCCCGGACGGCGGGAACCCGTGCCCGGTCGTGACCGGTGCCGGGCTACGGCCCGCCCAGATGCAGGCGATCGCCGCGCACTACGGCCACGAGAGCGCCTTTGTCACCGGAGCCGGCGCCGCCGGTATCCGGTTGCGGTACTTCGTGCCCGCCCACGAGATGCGGATGTGCGTGCACGCCACGGTCGCGGCGATCACCGCGCTCCTCGGAGCTGGGCCGACCGCGGGCGGGAAGACGACCGCGCAGACGGCGTCGGGCGACCACCGGGTCAGTTGGAGCGCCGCTGGGCCGCCCGGGATAACCGACCCGCTCGAAGTGGCCGATCCGCCCGGGGAACTTGATCGGCTTGAGATACCTGGGTCGCTCGAGGTGCCCGATCCGCCTGAGGTGCCCGATCCGCCTGAGGTGACAGTAGAACTGCAGGCGCCGTCGTTCGGGCCGCCGGCCTGGGACGAGGACGAGACGATGGCCGTGCTGGGGCTGCCGGAGGAAAGCGTCGCGGCGGCCGCACCGATCCGGCCGGTCAGCGTGGCCCGGCCTAAGCTGATCGTGCCGCTCAGTGACGCCGGCGCCGTACACACGGCCCGGCAGGATCTGCTGGCGCTGTGGGAGCTGTGCCGCCGGCTGGACACTACCGGCGCGTACATTTTCGCGCCCCACCCGGACGGCCGCCGGGATCACTTCGTGGCGCGGCAATTCCCCGTCGACGCCGGCTACCCCGAGGATCCCGCGACTGGCGTGGCCGCCGCCGCGCTCGCCGCCTACCTGGCCGACGGGCTCTACCCGGGCCAGCCGGCCTGGGCGCGCATCACGATCGACCAGGGGGACGCGATGGGCCGGCCCAGCCGTCTGCGCGCCGCCGCGCTGGCCGGCCCGGGCGGCATCATGCGCACCAGCGTCACCGGCCAGGCCGTCCGCACCGGCCAGGAAGAACTCGACCTGGACGCCCTCACCCGCGGCCGCGACCTGCCCGAGCCCGAGCTCCGCTAAGCGCAGGCGTATCGCCTGGCCGCGAGCT
>Ga0302225_10002038_pt1 | contig 12294 bp, 11 predicted proteins | sample II_Palsa_E3_2_FD_193515 | JGI IMG/M metagenome (GOLD analysis project Ga0302225, IMG submission 193515) | Peat permafrost microbial communities from Stordalen Mire near Abisko, Sweden - II_Palsa_E3_2 | ecosystem: Environmental > Terrestrial > Soil > Palsa > Peat permafrost | place: Sweden...
CCGTCTCTTCGGCATAGCGCTGACGGCCGCCGACTACGCAGCGGTAGCAGTATCCTTCGCGGGTATCCAGTAGATCTCCGGACGAGTGGGAGCACCATGCGGAAACAAGCCCGAGAACTGGGTTCGATAGCCCGCCATCCGGGCGCAGCAAAAGACGATTCTCACGACGCTCGAACTTGGAAGCCGGATGCAGGATCGAAGGTCAAGAACATACTCTATGTGGACGCCTATCCGAAGTTCGGGGGCGGCCAGCGAGTACTATACAATATGGTAAGTCACCTCGACCGGACTCGCTACAAGCCTCTTGCCGCATTGCCGCTGCACAATCCATTTCGCGAGCGCCTGGCGGACGCGGGCATACGCTCGGTCGGCATCGACTTTCGAGAGAGCAATTACCGCATGCCAAGCTTGACGAGGCCACTGTCCGTACCGCTAGCAGTGGCAAGCATGCTCCGCGTCATCTGGCAGATCACTCGACTTGCAAAACGTGAGAAGGCCGATCTCATTCACGCCAACTCGGCGGTGGCCGGCATACATGCTGTGCCCGCCGCCGCCCTGTTGGGTCTACCCATTGTCGTACACGCACACGACTTCCAGACGGCGCGCCTCACTAACCGGCTTATAACTCTCCTCATGCATTACAAGCGGGCCTCGATGATATTCGTTTCGCGGGCGCTGGCCGAGCACTACAGGGCGGACCACCATTCCTATCCTTACCGCGTCATCCATAACGGAGTGGACAGTGCGCTCTTTTCTCCAGATCCTACCGCGCGCCACGCACTTCTGAACGAGCTCGGGCTGCCGCCAGACACCTTCCTCATAGGGGCGATCGGGCGACTAGAACGCTGGAAGGGGTTCGACCTGGTAATCCAGGCATTCGCCATGGTGGTAGCTGAGCATCCGCAGGCCCGGCTACTGATCGTTGGTGATGTGGTCTTCGACCAGCTCAGGAGCGTCAAAGACGACCTTATGCAAGTCGCCCGCGACCTTGGCATCTCTGACAAGGTGGTTTTCACCGGTTTCCGCTCGGATGTGCCTCGCATAATGGCGGGAATTGATGTGCTGGTCCACTGCCCAAGGCACCTTGAGGCGTTTCCCATGATCCTGATCGAAGCCATGGCGTGCGCTCGCCCCATAGTGACTGTGGGCACGGGAGGCGCGGTGGAACAGATAGAGCACGGGCTGAACGGCTTGCTGGTTCCTCCTGAGGATATCGCGGCCCTGGCGAGCGCCATCGGCCGACTGGCTGCGGACCCCGAAACGGTGAGGAAGGTGGGCGCTGAAGGGCGGCGCATCGTCAAAGAACACCTCACGCTGGAGAAAAAGGCAGCCGAGATCGACCGGTATTACGCTGACGTAACTAAGGGCTTTGGGCGGCCGAAGCCGCCATGATCGAGTCAAATTTGGTGCGGTGTGCGCTGATGGATCGCGGCACGGTGGGGTCTAGGTAGGCAGCGGCGCATGCAAGGTACAGCATGTCGATCAAGTCGTTCGGCTCCCACCGGGTGCGGTTCACGAGCCGCTCGCCGAGTGCATCTGCATAGAGTCGCAGGAACGGCATCGTGTCGGCTCTATCCTCCAGACCCTGAAGGAGGACAGGTGCTGTGGCCGCCGGTGACAGGCCGCTGCGCTGGAGTAGTTCTGAGACGGGTGGGTCGGCTACGGCATCGACTAGGGCCCGGGCCCGGGCGGCAGCTCGGCGCCGTGCAACGGGCAGCGCCTGGAACTCTGCGTCGCGGCCTAGGGCGGCTAGTTCCTCGCACCATCCCGTGGTCTTCGTGGGTGCGATGTGCTGTGGGTCGGTGAGCAGGTCGAATTCCGCGGCGACGGCAGCCAGTCGCGTACTGAGCCAGTTCATGCACTCGGGCAGTGTGGCTGGTTCAGACTGTGCCCCGGGGAAGGTTGCGTATTGGCTGTCTACGTCGAGCGTAAACACTTCTGGTTGGTTATGTCCCGCCGCGCTGGCTCCTGCGTTGCTGAGGACCGACGCAATCTCGTCCCGCCGGACGTGCACGGGGTTGCGCATATGCCAGCCGTGCGACAGCTGGAGCATAGTCAAGGCCAGGCGCTTCCGTTTCGCGCCGTACAGCGGCGTGGTCTCAGACAACGGCGGATGACTCCTGGCAGCACTGCTGCACCCGCTAGTTGCGGGAGCAGTCGCTGGTAGGCGGAGTACCCGTCGCTGATCAACCCCGGTGAAGAACGACAGGATCGTGGTGATCGCGGCGGGTTGCAGGAGCCGAGCGCCCGCAGCCCGGTCAGCCCCCGGTGAGGGTGCGCACCACGAGCACATGCGGGCGCGCCCGTGTCCTCCTCGGCTAGCCCGGCGCGCGGGTCCAGCAGGTTGCCCGGCTTCCAGGCCTTGCTCGTCCCAGAGCGGCCTGCATCGCCTCGTCGAATCCGCCGTCTTCCAGCCGGGACGACCACCGCTCGCTGGCGCCGTCGATGAACCCCGGCGAGGCAGGGCAGCAGCGGTTGCAGGCACTCGGTCACGAACTTGGCGATCTTCACGTCCCAGACCTGCGACCACCACGAGCCCGAGCGATGCAATGCAGGAGTCCAAGCGCGTGCGGCACCGCGAGCACTCCCCTGGGGGTGGCGCCTCGGCCCTCTGCGGGCACCGGTCACCCGCGGCTGGACCTACAGCGGCTGGCCGACATCGATCCGGTTGCCGTCGGGGTCGGCGGAGGCCGCGGCGCTGCGGGCGGGGCTCGACGCCGAGCCGGAGCTGAGGCGGCCATCCCTGCCACCCGGGCAAGGGCCTGGCCCTGGGACCCGGACCCGGGCGAGGAGAAGGAAGCGCCCTCGCAGGCGGAGTGCCGCCGCTTCTTGGCTGGCCTGGACGGTGCGCGGGCCGCGGGGCGGGGCTGGGCGCAGGTCATCGACGCGGAGATCGTCAGGAAAGTGACCGAGCGGCCAGGCCCCGCTGGGGCTTGCTGTCGACTGAGGGGCTGGCCGAGGGGCTGGCCGCGCTCGACACGCTGATCCGTTCGCCTGCGGGTCGTTGATTCCGGTGGCTGGCCGCGGCATTCTCTTGTGATGAATACACGCAAGGAAACGAACGAGCTCGGAAACCGAAATTGCCAAATCTTCTTCTTCTCCCCCGCCATGGGGGTTATCCCCGTGGCATAGCACGAGATCGCGACTCGACTCATTGCGGAAACCTGCTCAGCGGACGGGCGCTACCTGATAAGGTCCAGCTTGGGAAAACATTCTTCGGAGAGAGGTGCTGGGTGATTTCGTAATGCCAGATAACTTGACTCGACTGGTGTTCGAACTCCAGACTACTGGTTCACCTGTTTTGATCGTATCCCCTCACCTTGATGACGGTATATTTTCCGCCGGCGCCTTGCTGGCCCATCTCGCTCATTATTGCCCTGTAACGGTGCTGACCGTATTTACGGCGGCTGCGCCGCCGCCTTTCTGGGGTCTCGCCGCTCGACGCCAGATGCATGACCTTGGCGTGACCGATGCCGAAGCTCTCTTTGAGGACCGCCGGGCGGAAGACATCTCGGTCCTCAAAGGCATTGGCGCCGCATGGGTTCATCTCGGCCTACGGGATGCTTTGTTCCGCCGGGTGGGCGAAGCCGCCATGGGACCGCCGGGCACAGGTTGGCAGCCAACCTATCCGACCTTCCGCTTCCATGCTGGCCGCGGTCGAATTGCGCCCAGCGACGCGGGGCTGGCTGCGAAGGTGCGCGTCCGAGTTGATGAGGTAGTCCAGGCCAGAAAGACAGAGGTGGTCTTCGCCCCGCTGGGCGTTGGCCGCCATGTGGACCACCTGATTACGCGCTGGGCAGTGCAGCTCTTGGAACTCCCCACCGTCTACTACAGCGATTTTCCCTACTCGGAAACGGCAGAACCTGATAATTCCTTCATCCGCAATAAAGCACTGGCCCCTCATCCGTGGCTCTCTGGTCGGGACGAGAACACGAGCCGGATGGCAGGATACAAAACCCAGTTCCCTGGCTTGTTCCCGAATGGTGCCCCCACTCGTCCGGAGATTTACTGGATCTCTACAAAAGATTCAATGACAGACGCATAGTCTTCTACCGTCGGCTTGACACTGAATTGGCAGACATCCTGCCGATTGGCTTCCGACATCTTCGCTCGAATCTGCGGGTCAGCTAGTCGCCTCAGTGCAACCGCATACTCCGCTGGGTCCTGGCCTGCTATCACAACGCCGTTGCGGCCGTCAGTAACGATTCCTGTAGGTACGCTATCAGACACAATAACGGGCAGCCCAGCCGCCATAGCTTCGATCACAACCAACGGAAAGGCTTCGTAACGGGTCGGGAAGATAAGTAGATCCGCATCGCGGTAAATCTCAGTCACTGCGGTTGGGGAATGACCCCACGCCAATCGACTTCGTCGACTGGTTTCCCGGCGGGTACCCCGGCGACAATCAGTCTTAGTTCTGGCAGGTCTCGGCATGCTTGGGCCACGGCGGCCATCGCAACGTCAAGACCCTTGCCGTAGTCGGTTTGACCGATCCATATTGCAGTGAGTCCCGCTCGCTTACTAGTCCGGTCAAGTTGGGACAATTGGCTGAAGAGCTTGGTATCTATGGCGTTCTTGATGACAGTGATCGGTTTGTTTAGGCCGTATAGCGAGCGGAGTCGTCGACGAGAGTCGTGTGTACGGCGATGTGACCATCAGCCGACAGTGCCCGTTTCTCCTCGATTGCCCGCAGCCAGGCAAGCGCCCGGGCCAACAGGTGGCCAGGCTTGCGTAGGATGAGGAATCGTTACCTTAACCTGCGGTGTCATGCTCGTAGCATACGATGGTACCGACTTGGCTGAGTTACAGTCCGCTTGTCAACGGCCAAGTTTTTTAGGTCCAGTATGCCGGTGATCTCCGCGACCCATTCGCTGGGCCGGAACTGGCCCGCTGTCATCGTAGGCGGGGGTCCGCTACGCGACAAGGAGCTTAATGGGACGCAGCCTCGTTCTAGTGATCGCTATTCATGAGACTCATCGCGGCGCTGCGAACGCCGCGGGTTGCGTGATAGAGATGTGGGTGCTGAAAGAGGGTACGGGCGGCCCACTGGCTGGAAGTGCTGCGGGCACGGTGTGTAGCGGCGAGCACTGACCCTCTGGACACGATGCCTTCAGCGCGCAGGAAATCTCGGCATTTCAACTTTTGTTTGTAGTTCTCAGGACCCTTACCCATGTCGATTGTGCGGACTCCCACGGCGGCTAGCCCTTCGGTCAACCGCATGGTCTGAAGTAGCCCAGGGGAGTACTTGCTGAAGCGGTGGTCATATGCGGTGAACCAGCCGGCGAAGAGGCCACCTGAACGCAGACCGAACTGGGCGGCAATCGGGGTCTCACCAGAGTAAAGAAATGAAAGCACGCTGCTGACGTGCTCACTGCGAGTGGCGTGGAGGGCATCAAGGAGCCCGACGATCCAAGGACGGTCAAAGCGGTCAATGGCACCGATTCGCCGGTATTGCTCCGATTTCCAGACCATGAGAGTGCGCATCGAGCTGGTGTCACATGAATTGATGACGAAGCGTAGGTCGCCGGCATCACGTCCGAGACGCCGACCGCGACGGATGAGGTCCTTACAGAAGCGGGGTGACTTCGCCTGGATCTTTGCATAATATGAAGCGAATCCGTCGCTGAGGTCAATGGCGGGGGAGGGGGCTACAACAGCATGATAAGGAACGAAGGGTTGCTGACTGGCAACCAGGTGGTCGAACTGCCAGGCCGATAGCTGACATTGTCGAAGAAGCTCCCGGGCATCCCATTCTACACCTGGCACGTGAACGAGGCCTTGGCAAAGCGACCCAGGCCAACCGCAAATTGGGACGCTAAAACCAAGTCTGCGCCTTTCGAATGGGAAAAATCCCACAGTCGACTGGCCATCGACGAGAACGGCGACTCGAGCTCCCGGCTGGAATCGGCCGACAGCCAGAGTGAATTCTGGGGACAGAAACGGGTTGGCTATTGCTGGGGTGGCGCGCTGCATTGCCTGCCATGCAGTAATCTCAGATGCACCCAGCTCGTTTGGGCGGCAAACAAATACTCGCACTTGTCTAACTCCTCTCTGATCATGCCTGAAAGCATTAGGGCCACCCTACTCAGTAAACCTACCCTATCCGACCGTAATGCCTGAGTAGCCGGTCAGCAGTGTGGAACACTGGCGGGTACCGCTTAATGTGGCGGTGAGCCAAGCTCGCGAGAGTGCCTCGTCTTCGGAACGCACTCGCGAGCAATGGCCCCCTGCCCATTACGCCTCTAGATAGGAACAGGTCGTGGCTTCTTAGCGTTTGCTTATAGCGCTCATCTCCTGTTCCCATCTCTATCGTGTGCACACCCATAGCAGCAGTATTCTCTGCCAGCCGGAGAAACTTAATCATTCCAGGCGATCGCTTACGGTAGCGGCTATCATAGGCTGGGAACCAGTCAGAGAGCACCTGGCTAGAACGGATACCGAAGTGCGCAGCAACCGGAGCTTCCCCGGCGTAGAGGACCGAAAGCATGCCGTCGAACCACTCATTATGGATGCTGAACAGATAATCGATGAGATCAACGACCCATGGACGATCAAAGATGTCACTCCGCCTGCTTTGACGATATTGAGCAGATTTCCAGCCCATAAGTATGCGCAACTCCGCAATATCGCGTGAGTCCACCACGAAACGGAGGTCACCGGAATCACGTGCGAGGTTGCGTGCTTTTCGGGCAATATCTTTAAGGAACTGTGGGGATTTCTCGCAAAGCTTCTTCTGATACGCGGCAAATCCGTCAGTGAGGTCAATCACAGGTGCGGGGATCACGGTATCGACGTAGCGATCGAAAGGCTGTTGCCCTTGAACCAAGTTGTCAAGCTTCCACGCTGTTACTTTGCAGGCCCGCAGTAGTTCCTGCGAGTCCCATGACGCGGTAGGTACGTGCACAAGACCTTGACAATCGGACAGACCAGCACCGATTGGCACTGCGATACCAAACCGACGTTGCTCGAATGGGAAGAATCCAACGATCTCCGACCCATCGGCGAGCACGGCGACGCGGGCGTCGGAGCGGACGTTATCGACGGCGATTGCGAAGTCCGGGGACAAGAACGGGTTCGCCAGGGATTCTGTCTGGCGTTGCATAGTCCGCCATGTAGTAATTTCCCCTGGCCCAAGCTCACTCGGGCGCGCCAGCGAAATCTGCATCCAATTAATCCTCTACGATTCGCCGCGACCAGCTACGGCTCATTCGGTACATTTGCTCCTAGCCTCCGCGAAAGACTTAGCGACCGCCAGGCAGTCAGCTCCTGTCGGCTCGATTCCGAAATGCCGGACATGCTCGTCACCATGGCTCGACCTGGGCAGCAGTGTAGGGATTACTGGCCGAAGAATGGAGACCTTGATGGCTCAAGGCTTTGATCAACTGTTGGATGGACCGCAGTTGACTAGCGGTCAATGACCGCTGCTCTGCGACGGTAACCCCCTTCGAAACTGCAGACCAGGACTCGCCGCGCAGTAGGAGCAACATTTCTGCTGTGGCGACAGCACGTCCTCCGCCGACGTCATCATGCAGGTAAACCGAGCGGCTCTGCGAAGTGTGGCTACGCAGAAATTCAGCCATGACGTTCAGCTGTACCATCGTGGGAGCATCTCCCGCCGTTACAGCTAGGCGCAGATATGCCAGGTGCAGGCTGGCCGTAGTCACCTGCTCGGCCACACTAGCTCCACCCAGATTAATGTCGCCATCTACCTGGTACGACTCAGCAAGTGTCTGCAGATCGTAGTCGGTCGGTGCCCCTCCAATATCCAGGCCGACATTCACGGACCGGCCTCCGGGCAGAGCGCTGAGCGGATTGGGCCCGATTTCCCGGGAAGCAACGACGTGCTTCGCGAGTCCGAGTAGGAGAAGCAGCACGAAGGCGAAAACGCTCCGTCGGACTAGGACCTTGCGCGGAAGCAGCCCGCCTACACCCACGGCAGGGCGGGTAAGCTGCGACAACTGTAGAACGCGGGCCTCAGGCATCGTGTCCCCCTCCCTTCGCGTGGCTGGCTGCGCTCTCTAGTACAGCCAAAGTGAGCTCAGCCGACCGGGCCCAGGTATGCCTGGCAGCAACGGACCGCGCCCGCTTGCGGAGGTCTTGCGCGAGATCTGGGTCGCTCAACACCTCATCGAGCGCTCGGACCCATTCGCTGGTCAGCCGAGCCGGGACGATTATGGCAGCGTCGGCGGCTGCCTCTTGGACCGCATCGGCATCGCTTGCCACAACCGGAAGTCCCGCCGCCATTGCTTCGAGGACAGGCAACCCAAAGCCTTCGATCAAAGAGGGGAAGGCGAATACCGTCGCATTGGCATATAGGTCTAGAAGCACTTCATCATCAGCTTGAGTGTACTGGAAGACGTAATTAGACAAATCTAGCTTTTCTATTAGCTCTTCCACCTCGTCCGGAAACCGGGGGTCGCGTTGGCCGACTAGGACTAGACCGAGGTCGGGATGGCTGGCCCGCAATGCTGCCAAGGCCTCGACCAGAACACGTTGGTTCTTATGCGGGCGCCGTGCTCCAACGTGCAGGATGTAGCGTTCAGGTAGTTCGGCGCGGGGATGGCAGGATCGACCAGTAACAGAAAAAAACTGGGCGCCCACACCATGGGGCACGATTGCGTCGGGCATGAGTTCGACTCCGTAGAATCGAGCGATGTCCTGCGAGGTCGCCTTGGAAGGCGCCAGGAGCCTTGCAGCGGAGCGGATAGCTAGCCGAGTAGCAGTCCGGTATGCGAGTGAGAAGGCTGACAACCCATCGCTAGCGGCGTTGCGCTCAAAGATGCAGTCGTGGATCACCGAGACAATGGGAACTCTGCCATGCAGCAGTGGGGTTGTCAGGTGATAAGGCACAAAGACCACATCAGGCCGGAAAGTTAGTATGGCTCGCAGGAGCGGCCACTGGGACCGAACCGATGCCACCGGTACGCGGCAAGCTACCGCTCTGACGGTGGGGCGGGTTATCAACCCGCTCACGTCAAGCCGACTGCTGCCAGGGCTATACAGAAGAATAAGATCGACTTTGCGACGGCTTAGTTCACACATCAGCTCGAAGGTACACCTGCCAATGCCGTGATAGCGATCCTGCATCACCCGACCATCCACCAGGATCCTCAATGGACGGCCAGTCGGCTCAGTGTGGGAGAGGACCTGATCCTCCTCCAAGGGTCCAGTCAACTCACCTATCCCAATCATGAGGCGACCTCATCCCACCAGAGCCCGACCGACAGATTCCGTCGTCGGCGATTTTGCCGGCGAGCCAGCATCGCAATGACGAGTCCATAGAGAAGCAGCGCGACGCCTAGTGTCAGGGCGAATGGTTCCGCCGATGTCGGCTCCGCGGGAGGCGGCCCGCCCGTGGAGATAAACGAACCGTACTCGTCGGGCGACAGAGGAGGCGGAGACTGCAGGTCGAGGGCCTGGGAAGATACGCTCAACAGTCCCGCCGCAAGGGCATCTGGAACGACCGTCGCTGCATGAGCGGTACCGCCATTGCGCGTTACTTCGAGCACAATGTCAGCGAAAGCTTGACCGATTCCGCCACCCGGCACCGGGGTAGGTAGCCCGAGCGGTTCCCCATAACGCCGGACGGCGGCCGCGTATCGGGCAGGGCTGTTCACGGCACCGCCTAGATAGGCTCGTGCTATGGGCCGGTTGGTCAACAAATTTCGCCCTGTGACGGCCGCGCCGCTGGGTAGGATCGGCGGAAGCCCGGCTCGTCGATAGACCGCAGGGGAGTCCTTCGCCAGCATTTTGACGATGGGGAGTGCTCGCACGGTTACGCCGGTGGTCGGCCGATCCACGAGAACAACGCTGTCGAAGAGTTGCTGATACCCACCTCGACTCCAGTTCGCGACCCGGCTCAATGGGTCGCCTGCGATGGCCTTACCGCCCAGCGTCTGATACTCCGAATAGAAGGAACCGCGGCTTCCGTTCGTCACGGTGTAGCCACCACAGCGGGAACCGACTGTGTTTACGTAGGCGCCACCGGAGATGTCGATGATATCCGCGGTCGGGTTATGGGCAGCGGCCAGTACGTACCAAAGCTGGACCGTTTTGTAGACCTGACTGGGGAAGATGGCCAACTGCCGGCCGTTGTCCCGGATCCAAGTCGCCAGCTCGGGGCTCATGTTGCCACTGCGTTCTGTGGCGTCGGTGGGTGCGAGGAGGAAGTAGTGCACACCGTCGGCGAGTGCTGCCGCTCCTACTGCGAAGTCCGCGAAGTTACGTCCTCCCAGCAGGTAGGAGTACTTCAAGGGGTCACCACTTGCGTTGATCGCGGCGCAGGGAGGAAGCGTGGTGGCAATGAACTGGTCGGCAAGCACGACGCCGTCGCTGGTTCCGCTGTAATTGGTCACCCAGCTGACAGCCGACATGCCCGCGAGACCTGCGCAGCAGACGGCGCCCACCGCGTGCGGTAGCCGGGTAACTCTTCGCTGTCGACCTTGGGAGTGGCTCTGAGTCCGGACGGCCCGGCGAACCCATCCGGCGATCACCGCGTCCACGAGCAGCACACTACCGACAATGCTGGCGGGGAGGAGGTAGACGAAGAACTGCTCGTTCAGGGTCCCGACAGCGACAATATAAACGCCGAAGGCATAGCTCGCTGCCAGCCAGGCAGTCAGGAATTTCGCGCTCTGGGCGTTCTTCCTTATCATGCACCATACAAGCGCAACGAAACCTACTGCCAGAACAACGTAGCTGCTCGAATATTGTGAGATTGATCGGACCAGCGCTGCTTCGAGTGAAACTCCCGGGACGTTGAGCCCGGTGATCTGCAATAGGCCGACCAACCGCCTTAGCACCGTAGTCTGAATGTTCACGAAGGAACCGGGCAGGCCGAGTTCGACCGCCCACAGAAAGAACAGGAGAAGGAACGCGACCGCGATGCCCAGCGCGGCCTCCGACCGGCGTATGAGCGGGCGGTTCCTCTCCAGCAATGCGAAGATTAGCGGCACCACGATAAGGAAGATCGTTATTTCGTTAGTAAGCAGGGCAAGGCCACTGAGCAGACCGGTGACAGATATATAGGCCAGGGCTCCGCAGTTCCGCAGTTGCCATGCCCCGTGAAGCACCAGCAGGCTCATAAACAAGGCAACGGGCTCAATCACATTCTGGCGGTCATAGCGTACTAGCACTGGGTCAAGGGAGGTGAGAACGGCAACAACTGCAGTAAGCGCTCGTCGTCGCCGAGGAGAGGCATTGCCTGCCAACCGATAGGCCAACGCTGCGACCAGCAAGACGTCCGCGACACCAACTGAGGCGGATAGCAGGCGTGCCGCGCGGATGGCTGAGGGCAGGGGGGAGGAGGTGTGTCCAGTCAGGCGCAGCCAGCCTGCTTGCAGGAGGAAGGTCAGCGGCGGATGAACGAACAGCGGCTGATTGGTGAGGGTAAGGTGCCACCCCAGAGCCACCTGCTGGGCGGCCCAGGTATAGGCCGCCTCGTCGTAGAGCACGTCTGGGCTAGTAAAAAGGTTGTACAGCAGCGCGACAACCGCAACGCATGTGCAGAACACCGCAAGAGGCCACTCGCCGCGCAGTGAAAGCCGCAACGTCCCCGGATGATTTGGGACTGCGGACGGCGGCGGGGCGGGCGCGCTCAACGGCGCCGCTCGCCAGCATTGACTGGCATTTCTGGAATGGTGTTCGTGTCGCTGATTACCTGGCGGCGCTCCTGCTGATCTACTTCCGGCAGGATCGCGAGGCCGTGCAGCCGGGCATAACGGCTGCGGACAGCATCGACTAGCACTGCCTGGTAGGAGTTGACGCAGCGTTCCCAGCTGAGAGCCTGTGCGGCTAGCCAGGACGCTGCCTGGAACTCCTCCAGCCGTGCAGAGTCGCACGCCAGCCCATGCAGGGCCTCTCGCAAAGCGTCAGCGTTTCCTGGAGGCACGATCAAGCCGGTCGGACCTGCCACATCGCGGACGCCAGGGAGATCGGACGCCACCGGGACGCATCCAGCGGCCATTCCCTCCAAGAGCACCAACCCGAAGGCCTCTGCCCGGGTGTTCGAGGGCAGCACCACCACGTCGTGGGACACGTATTGGCGGTTGAGTTCCGCGTCAGAAAGCCTTCCCACAAAATTTGCATTGGTGGCGGACAACCGCTCCGCAAGCTTCCGATAATTGACGAGTTTAGCCCCTCGGCCCACTAGCGTGAGTTCGAGCCAGGGCTGACCAGCCGCAGCGGCAAGCAGAGTTTCTACTCCCTTGTAGGGACGCATTTGTCCGACGAACAGCACACGCAGCTTCTCGGAAGGGTTCCGTACACGGGTGGGTGGTGTCGCTCGCACGTCCA
>Ga0302225_10002057_pt1 | contig 12240 bp, 14 predicted proteins | sample II_Palsa_E3_2_FD_193515 | JGI IMG/M metagenome (GOLD analysis project Ga0302225, IMG submission 193515) | Peat permafrost microbial communities from Stordalen Mire near Abisko, Sweden - II_Palsa_E3_2 | ecosystem: Environmental > Terrestrial > Soil > Palsa > Peat permafrost | place: Sweden...
AGAATAGCACAAGAATGGCTTGAGCCGCGCGTCTACCTATCAAAAGCGATCCGGCCGAAGATGATCGCTATTTGTGCACTCCCGCCGTCCCGGGCGGCGGCTCCGGATAATCGCAATCCACCCTTCGCGATGTTCCGCCGGCGCGTCGATCAACGCCCGCTCAGGGCGGTGAAGCGTAGTTCGCGCTCGCAATGCGATGGCCGCTATGGCGCGCTTCCCGGTCGTTCCTGAGGCGGCCCCTATAGGGGCGCTATCCGCCCTGAGCGGGCTTTCGTCGCAAGCGATTGGCCTGCGTCCAAGTCCTCCCCCGCGAGCGCCGTTCGGCGCACGTCGATGCGCCATGGCACTGGGTGAATGCCAGCCTTCCCAGCCACGCGCCTTCCCTGTTAAGCAAGGCACGCAAATAGGCACCAGTTGCACCTCAGTGCCACCAGGACAGGGCGGCAGTCTTGACCGGAGCGTCCCACAGCCGGGTCAGCCGCTCGTCTAGCAAGGTGACCGTCAGCGAGCAGCCGGCCATGTCGAGCGAGGTGACCAGCGAACCAGTGAGGTGGCGGGTTACCGTCATGCCGCGGCCCGCGAGAATGCGTCGGGCCGCGTTGACCATCAGATAGAGCTCCATAAGCGGCGTGCCGCCGAAGCCGTTGACGAGGAGCAGACATTCGCTACCCGCGGGCGTCGCGAGATCGCCCAGGATGGCGCTCAGCATCTCTTCAGCGATCGCGTCGGCAGAGCCTAACTTGCTGCGCCGACGGCCGGGCTCGCCGTGGATGCCGACCCCCACTTCCATTTCGTCGGGGCCGAGCAAGAACGTGGGTTTGCCAGCCGCCGGCACGGTACAGGGAGTCAACGCGATCCCGAAAGAGCGAGTACGCTCGTTCACCTCTCGGCCAAGGTCCCTTAGGTCCTTGAGCGCCATCGACTGCTCGGCGGCCGCGCCGACGATCTTCTCCACGACCAGAGTGCCGGCGACGCCGCGCCTGCCGGTCGACCAGGTCGAACTGGGAACGGCGACGTCGTCGTTGGTCACCACCGTTTCCACCTTCCGGTCGCCGGCGACGGCGAGTTCGCCCGCCATCTCAAAGTTCATAACGTCGCCTTCGTAGTTCTTGACGATCAACAGGCAGCCTGCGCCGGTGTCGACCGCCTCAATGGCTGCGACCATCTGGTCGGGCGTCGGCGAGGTAAACACCTGGCCCGGGCAGGCCGCGTCCAGCATTCCGAAGCCTACGAACCCGGCATGCAGGGGTTCGTGGCCGGAGCCGCCGCCGGAAATAAGCGCGACCTTGCCTGGGTTTAAGGCTCTTCGGCGGACGAATTTCCGCTCGGCCCCCAATTCGACGATGTCGGCATGCGCGGCGGCGAAGCCATCGAGGCTTTCGTCAAGCATCGTCTCGACCGCGTTCATCAGCCGCTTCATCCCGCTGTCCTCCATTTTGCCCGACGTTCCAGGTCGCCGGATTTAATCCTTTAGCGCGGCCACCAGGCGCACCAATTGGCGTGCCGTTTCGGCCATCATGGCGTCGACCGCCTGGTTTCGCCGGGCATTCCCCAAATCGGGCACGGTGAGGCTGATTACCCGCATTGCCGCCGATGGCTCGCCGGCGTCGCGGCGGCCCGGATGCGCCCGGTCATAGACAGCCAGAAACGCCTCGCGCTCGGCCGGCGAGAAGTGGCAAACCTCAAAAATGGTCTCCAGATGCTGGGCCGGGATCGGCATCGCATAGACCGGATTCACCAGCTGCGACACGAAAGACCTGTTGGTCCCGAGCGCGATGGCGAGCCGCCCGCGCGTGCCGGAAGGGCGGTTGTCGCACACCTCCTGCAGCACGCGCTTGTAATCGGCGGCGGTCGCGCCGGGAGCGGCGTCATTCATGGCGTCGCATCGCGCAAGTCTATTGCGGCGATGGCCTGCTTGGCCGCTCCGACGTAGGCCGGCGCGACAGACAGCGAGCGCAGGCCGGCGCGCAGCAGCGCGCCGATCACTCTCACGTCCCCGCCCGCGTCGCCGCAAAGACTCACCTCGCGACCCGTCTCCCGTCCATGCCGGGCGACCGATGCGATCAGTCGCAGCACCGCGGGGTTCATCGGGTCGGCGAGATCGGCTACGGTTCCGATGTCCCGGCCTGCGGCGGTCACGTACTGAGTCAGGTCGTTGGAGCCGATCGAAAAGAAATCGGCGTCGAAATGGTCTACGGCGATCGCGGCGGCGGGAACTTCGATCATGATGCCGAGCTTCGGATGACCAGCAGGCAGGTTATCGCGCGCCAGGCTGGCGAGAGCCTCGCCCAGGAGCTTACGCCCCGCCTCGAGTTCGGCTGGCACGGTCACCATCGGCAGCATGATGCGCACATCGCCATGCGCCGCTGCACGCGCCAAGGCGCGCAGTTGGATCTGGAACAGGGCCGGATGGCGCAGCGAAAGACGAATGCCGCGCAAGCCGAGGAATGGATTGCTTTCGCCATCCACGGTGACTCCCGGGATGGGCTTGTCGCCGCCAGCGTCCAAGGTGCGAATGGTGACTGGCCTGCCGTCGGCCCAGGCGACGATCCGGCGGTAGGCCTCGTACTGGGCATTCTCGTCCGGCAGAGCCCCAGGTCCGTGAAACAGAATCTCCGTGCGAACCAAACCGATCCCGTCGCAAATCGCGGGATCGAGCCCCTCAAGCTCGTGAGCGGAACTCGCGTTGAGGTTGAGGGCGATCCTGGTCCCGTCTCTGGTGACCGCAGGGCGCAGACGAAACGTGGCGCTCGCGGCGGCTGCCGTCATTTCACGGTCGGCTTTTGCTGCAAAGATCGCCAACGTGGCCTCAGTTGGGTCGAGCACGACCTCGCCCGTCGCCGCATCAACCAGGGCTTCCCGGCCGGCCATGGCGTTGGCGGCGCCCACGAGGCCCACGACCATCGGCACGCCGCGAGCCCGCGCCAACATGGCGACATGGCTCGTCGAACTGCCTTGCGTGAGCAGGATCGCGCCCCCCCGCGCCCAGTCAATGGCGAGAAAGCGTGAGATCGGAAGGTCGGCCGCCACAACCACGGAACCATCGGGAATGACGGGACCGGTGCCCCCCGGCTCCAGATGGCCGAGCACCCGGTCGCGGATGTCCTCGAGATCAGCCGTGCGGGCGGAGAAATGATCGTCCCTAGCGTCTCGGTAGCCGGCGATTTCGACCTCCATCGCGGCCTCCCAGGCGGCGGCGGCGGACTCTCCCGCTCCAACCCCTTCGAGCGCCGGGCGAACCAGTTCCTCGTCGGACAGCATCGCAACCTGAAAACCGAGCATGTCGGCGGCCTCGCCGGTCGCCCGTCCTGCGAGAGCCTCGACTTCGGCCAGCGCCTGCGACAGCGCCAGTTGCAGTGCCGAGGCCTCCTCGGCTTGCGTGCCGGCGGCCTCGCGCCGCGGCCGCCTGGCCGCATCGAGAACGGCCACAACGCCCTTCGCCACTCCCGGCGCCGCGCTGCGGCCGAACAGGCGAAGCTCAGCCATGTCTCAGATCTGCCGGCTGATTGGTCTCTTCGCCGAAGCCGCCGCGAACGAGCGCAATCAGCGCATCCGCGGCTGCCGCCGCGCCCGGGCCGGACGTGCGCACGTGCAAAACGGCGCCGCGCGGCGCCTTCACCCGCATGACCTTCACCGGGCTCTTAGCGTCCACCCATGGCCCCTCAGCCGACAGCGCGATTTCGACACGGCACGCGAACGTCTTGGCGAGTTGCGTCAGCTTGACCGACGGCCGCGCATGCAAACCGACGGCATTGATGAGTTCCGTCCTGTCGGTCGCATGCTCGGTTGCGGTGTGGTCTTTCATAGCCGGGTCCTTCATTGCGGGGAAAGTTCCTCGGCTGTCCGCCGGACGGTCTCCAGAGGCGAACCGCCAGACGCTTCGGTGGCCGCCATCACGGCGCCTTCGACGATTGGGGCGTTGCAAACGACCACCCGGCCGCGCCGCTCGTCATCGAGCATTTCAACCGCCATCTCGCTATTCGTCTCGGCGCCGCCCAGATCCACCAGAATGGCGACGCCAGCCTCCGACCATGCGCGATCGATCGCTTCCCGGATCGAAGCGACCCCTGTTCCCAGGCCACCGCCCGGATCGCCGCCGGTGTAAGCCAGCTTGACGCTGTCACCCACCATTTGACGCACCATGTCTGCGGCTCCCTCGGCTATCTTCGGTGAGTGCGACACGATGACGATCCCGACATTAGCCAATGCTCAGCCCTCCAACGCCCGGCACACAGACGCGACGATCAACGCCGACGACCGCGCGCCAGGGTCCATGTGGCCGATCGAGCGTTCTCCGAGGAACGACGCGCGGCCGCGAGTGGCCAGCATTGGGATTGTCGCGTCCGCGGCGCTGGCGGCCACGATCGGAAGGCGCACCGACAGGTCCGTCCCGCCTTCCCCGAGGGCCATCTGCACCGGCGCCAGGACGTCCAGCATGGTCTTCTGGCCGGGCTGCGACTTGCCGCGGGACTTGACCGCTTCTACAGCGCTGGCGAATGCAGCGGAAAGATTGGAGGCGTCCGGGGCGATCTCCTTGCCCAGCGCCATAAACAGCGTCCCGTAAAGCGGCCCGGAGGCGCCGCCCACCTTCATCACGAGCTGCGTGCCGATGGCCTTGAGCGCATCGGGCAGCGGTTTCTCGGCTGTCGCTCCGGCGTCGGCCCGTACAGCCTCGAAACCGCGCTTCATATTGATGCCGTGATCGCCGTCGCCGACCGCCTGATCGAGTTCTGTGAGCTCGTCCGCATGGGCGATCACGTCGTCGGCCACGGCCAGAATCAGGCGGTGCAGAAGCGCCGGCGTCATGCCCGCACCCTGCCGCCGGCGGCGTTGAAGAACAGGGGATCGGTCAGGACGATCGCCACTTCGTCGCCTGGTCCGAGCCCGGAGTCGGGATCGGCGAGGGTGACGAAATCATGTTCGCCAAGCTTGACGTGCAAATGGTCCTGATCGCCGAGGTGCTCGACCCAGGTCACCCGACCGGAGGCCCGCTTGCCGTTGGCTTTGCTGATCTGCGCGTGCTCGGTGCGCACCCCGACCGTCGCAGTGCTATCCGGCATTGCAATCTCCGGAAACACGGAGCGTGGCGCAAGGTTGATCGGCGGGCTGCCCAAACGTGCGGCGACGTAAATATTCGAAGGATCTTCGTAAACTTGCCGTGGCGTGCCGACCTGCACCAGCCTGCCGCTTTCAATCACTCCGACCTGGCTGCCGAGAGTCATCGCTTCTGTCTGGTCGTGGGTGACATAAAGGATCGTCGCGCCAAGTTCGCTTTGAATGCGCTTCAGCTCGATGCGCAATTCGGCGCGTAACTTTGCGTCCAATGACGATAGCGGCTCGTCCATAAGGTAGATGGACGGCGAGCGGACCAACGCACGCCCGATGGCCACGCGCTGCATCTGACCCCCGGATAGCTTCGTAACCCGCTGGTCCAATTTGTCGAAGATACGCAGCAGTGTCGCGACTTCGTTCACCTTCTGGCGGATCGTCGGCTCCGGAGTCGGCCTTGCCGGCGAGCGCAGCGGGAAGGCCAAATTGTCGAACACGGACAGATGCGGATAGAGCGAATATTGCTGAAACACGAATGCGACGTCGCGCTGTGCGGGCGAATCACGCGTGACATCCTGGCCGGCGATCCGGATACGTCCCGCATCCGGACGCTCGAGGCCTGCGACCAAACGCAACGTCGTGGTCTTGCCGGCCCCGGTCGGCCCAAGCAATACGACGAACGCGCCATTCTCAATGGTCAGTGACAGATCGGACACTGCGTGCGTTGCGCCGAAGCGCTTCGACACCCCATCGAGCGCGACCTCAGACATGAGCGTGTTCCACCGCTTGCGCATGATCGTAGAGCGCGGTCCGAATGGCTTGGCCGGTGCCGGCGTCGAACAGCGAGATTCGGTCAGGCCGGAATTCGAGCCCGACCGCATCGCCGATGGAAACTTTGAGATTGGCGGCCAGCCGCGCTTTGGCCATGCCGTGTGCGGTCGTTATCGTGACGATCTGGGTGGTGCCGAGATATTCCGTGCCGAAAACTTCGCCCCGCAGCCGGGCGCCGTCGCTCAGGCGCACATGTTCGGGGCGCACCCCAAGGATGAGGTCACGCTTTGTCAGGGCCTCGCGCGGGGCGGGAATGCCGATCTCGGCCTGGCCGACGCGAACGCTGCCCCGGCCCGGCTCCAGCGAGTCGTTGAAGGTCAGCAGATTCATGGGCGGCGAGCCGATGAAGTCCGCCACGAAAACCGAGGCCGGTCGGTCGTAGACTTCGCGGGGCGTGCCCAGCTGTTCGATCACGCCATGGCTCATGACCGCGATTTTGTCGCCGAGCGACATCGCCTCGGTCTGATCGTGCGTCACGTAGACGGTCGTTGCTTTCAGCCGGTCGTGCAACCCGCGCAATTCGCCGCACATGACATCGCGCAACTCCGAATCCAGAGCGCCAAGCGGCTCGTCCATCATGAACGCCATCGGCCGGCGCACGATGGCGCGCCCGAGGGCGACGCGCTGGCGGTCGCCGCCGGACAGGCCGGACACCGGGCGGTCGAGCAGGTCGGTGATGCGCAGGATGCGAGCGGCTTCCTCGACCCGCGTCTTGACCTCAGCGCGCTTCATGCCCATCGAAACGAGCGGAAAGGCGATGTTTCGCCGCACATTCATGTGCGGGTAGAGCGCGAAGAGCTGGAAGACGAAGGCGATGTCGCGCCCCGACGCGCGCTTGAACGTTACGTCCTTGCCGTCGAGCAGGATGCGGCCGTCCGTTGGCAGCTCAAGGCCGGCGATCATGCGCAGCGTCGTCGTCTTCCCGCATCCCGACGGTCCCAGCATGACGAAAAACGAGCGATCTTCGACCACGAAGCTCGAATTTTGCACGGCGACGAAGCCTTGGAATTCCTTGTGCAGCCGCTCGACGCGAATCTCCGCCATGGCGACGCCTCACTGCGGAAAATGGCTGACGACAACGAACCCGAGCGTGCCGCCGAGGATCGTGACGAACGAGTACGTGTAAAGATCGAGCGAGAAGGGCTGCGTCAGCATCAGAATACCAAGGCCGATGACACTCATCGCGCCGTTCTCCCACGGCCCGCGCCGGAGCCAGCGCGTCCATCCCAGCGGCTTCATGTCCGGCCGCCCGGTCATTTGCGCACCGCTCCGAACGTGATCCCGCGCAACAGGTGCTTCCTCAGAGCGATCGTGAAAATGACGATCGGCAACAGAAACAGCGTCGTGGCCGCTGCGACCGCCGGCCAGTTTTGGCCGCCTTCGCCGATGATGAACGGGATGAAGGGTGGCATGGTTTGGGCGTCCGAGCTCGTCAGCAGGAGATTGAACGCATATTCGTTCCAGGAGAAAATCAGGCAGAAGATCGCGGTCGCCGCGATTCCGGTCACCGCCTGTGGCAGCACCACTTTCCGAAAAGCCTGCAGCCGCGTGTAGCCGTCGACCAGGGCGGCCTCTTCGTACTCCCGCGGGATTTCATCGATGAATCCCTTGAGCAGCCAGACTGCCAGCGACACGTTCACCGCAGTGTAGAGCAGGATCATGCCAATTCGCGTGTCGTAGAGGCCAAGCCAGCGGTACATCATGTAAATTGGGACCGCGACCGCGATCGGCGGCATCATGCGCGTCGACAGGATGAAAAAAAGCAGGTCGTCGGCCAAAGGCACGCGAAAGCGCGAAAACCCGTAGGCGGCCAGCGTGCCTAAGAAGGTTGCGAGTATCGTCGAGCCGAAGCCGATGATCAGCGAATTGAGAAAGCGCTCTACGACCCGCGACGGGCCGGCGATCACCATGTCGCGGTCGCGCGCGATCTTCTCGTACCACGTCTGGGGCGGCGGCAGCTTGGCGATGAAATCGCGCGACTGATGCGTTTGCACCGTGAACAGATCGACAAATCCTTCGAGCGTCGGCGTGAAGAACACCTTGGGGGGATAGGCGATCGCGTCCGCCTGCGACTTGAAGGCGGTCGCACCGATCCAGGCCAGCGGCAGAATCGTGAACACCGCGTAAAAGACCACGACCACGGCCGCGATCCGCCGCGTCAGCGGGGAGGACTCGGAGAATGGGCGCGGCGACGGTACGACGCTCATTGCTGCTTCACCCAGTTGAGCGCCCTCACGTAGACGTTCGCGGCGCCGAATATCGTGACGAAGAGGATCACCGCGAGGGCCGAGGCATAGCCGGTCTCCCATTTTTCGAACGCAGCGCGTTTCAGCGTGATCGAGACCAGCTCCGTGGTCGATCCCGGTCCGCCGGACGTGAGGAGATTGACCATGTCGAACATTACGAACGACTGGATCGCCTGGAAAAGCACGGCAAGCATGAGGAAGGGGAGGACCATTGGCAAAGTGATCGACCAGAATTGCCTCAACGGCGACGCGCGATCCACTTCTGCCGCCTCGTAGATGTAGTCGGGAATGGAGCGCAGCCCGGCAAGGCAAATCAGCATGACATAGGGCGTCCACATCCAGGTGTTCACCAGCACGACCGTCCAGGGCGCCAAGGCGACGCTTCCGATCATTGTGAACGAACTCGGGGCAATGCCGGTGAAAAAGCCGATCAGGTAATTGAACGGCCCGATCTGCGGCTGAAACAGCAAGGTCCAGAAGTTGCCCACGACCGCCGGGGACAACATCATCGGCAGCAGGATGACGGTGGTCCAGAAGCTGTGGCCGCGGAATTTCTGGTTGATGAGCAACGCGAGTCCGAGGCCGATCAGGACCTGCAGAGCAATCGTCCAGAAGACGAAATGCGCCGTGATCTGGAAGTTCGCCCACAGGTCCTCATCGGTGAGAATATCGACATAATTGTCGATGCCGATGAATGCGGCCGGCGCGGGCAGGTTGGCCATGAAGCCGGTGAATGAGAGCCGGATCGCCCAGATCAATGGAAAGATGTTGATCGCTAGCAAGAGGAGCATCGTTGGCAGGATGAACAGCCAGGCGATCGAGCGGTCCGACAGGCCGCGCAGGCGTCTGGCGACCGGCGCGGCCGTTCGCATCGCCATGCCGTCGACCAGCGTCGGAGTGACGTTCGTTCCGCTCATGTCGTCCGCTCGTGGGTCATCGGGTCCCTCCCCCGGCCGCCGTGCGGCCGCCGAGGGGGAGATTGGGCTGTCGCCCGACGAAGGGCGCAACGCGCTCCCGATTACGACGGATTCTTGCCTTCCTGCTTGAAGACCTTCTTCCAGTCTTTGACGAGCGCGTCGAGCGCCTGCTGCGAGGTGCCCTTGTTGGCCACGACATAGTCATGCACGCGGTTCTGCATGTCGAGCAGCAGCGGGATATAGAGCGGTTCGGCCCAGAAGTCCTTCATTATATCCATCGACTCAACGAAGGAAGGCGCATAGTCGGCGCTCTTCTTGAAAGCGTCCGACTCCAGCACGGCCACCGAAGCGGATGCGCCGCCAAGATCGGTCCATTTTTGTTGAACCGCCGGTTGGGCGAACCATTTCACATAAAGCAGGGAGTCTTCGATGTCCTTGGAGGCGGCGACCACGGACAAGCCCTGGCCGCCGAGTTGGGTCCATCGACCCGCCGGGCCGGCTGGATTAACGAAGAAGCCAATTTTGTCTCCGCCGACGTTAGGGTCCTTCGAGAGACCCGGGAAGAAAGCGTACCAGTTCATCTGCATCGCCACTTGGCCGGACTTGAAGGCGTCAAGACCCTCCTGCATATAGGCGTTCGTCAGGCCCGGCGGCTGGCAGCAATCGAACAGTTCCTTGTAGACGTCCATGCCCTTGGCGGCGCCGGCGGAGTTGACGAAGCCGTCCATGTGGTATGGTTCTTTGGGATCCATGTAGTCGAAGCCGTAATTGTACATCGCGTTGGTCACGCCCATCGTGATGCCTTCCGAGCCGCGCTCAGTGAAGATATAGGAGCCGTAGACCTTCTTGCCGTCGATCTCCTTGCCCGTGAAGAACTTGGAGACCTCAAGCAGCTCGTCCCAGGTCTTCGGCGGCTCGAGTTCGCGATTGTATTTGGCCTTGAATTCGGCGCGCAGCTCCGGCTTGGCGAACCAGTCCTTCCGGTAGGTCCAGCCGACCGCGTCGGCCATCGCCGGCAGACCCCAATAGTTGGGCGTGCCCTTGGGCCATTCCGCGTAGGCCAAGACCGAGGCAGGCACGAACACGTCCATCGAGATCTTATTCTTGTCGAAGAATTCGTTGAGCTTGATATACCACTTGTTCTCGGCGGCGCCGCCGAGCCACTGGCTGTCCCCGATGATCAGGTCGCACTCGCTGCTGTGCGAGTTGAGCAGATTAATGAAATGGTCGGCGTAGCTCGTCCAGGGGACGAACTCGTGCTTCATCTCGATGCCTGTCTCTTTGGTAAAATCCTTGTCAAGTTCGACCAGCGCATTCGCCGGGTCCCACGCCGCCCAGCACATCGTGAGCGACTTTCCTTCAGCCCACGCCGATGACGTAGCCCCGAGAGTCAGCGCCAGCGTTCCTGCGGCGCATGCCAGGGATAAATTCGTATTGATCCTCATCGTTCGCTCCTCCTCTTTTGGCCGGGCGCTGCCAGCCGCTACTAAACCGCGCGTCAGCTGCGGGACCTCTTAACGCTCGTTGGAGGTTTAGTAATTCATGGCTCACTGAGCATGTCAACTGAATTGTTCTGGGCACCGTTTCGAATGCGCGATGATCGCCAATGACGTCTCTGTGCGATGCCGACCGTCACCCTGATATAGTCGCGCGTCGCGCCGCTTCGTGTCGGACGGCCCATTATGCATGATCACGCGAACGGCCGCGGCGACATCGGGCATTCGAGTTTCGTCATGACAGGCGAGACGCCGGTCGCGCTCAATGCGCCGGTCAGTTTTCGGCTTCCTGTGACACGAGAAATCATCGAACGCTTGCGCGATGAAATCCTGCTGACGAAAACCGAACGCGCGGCGCTGCGGTTGCTCTAGGCAACGCCGATAACGCCTCGAAAGCGCATGGCGGTGCTGGCTGCCTGCTTTGCGAAAATCAAGACTTTTGCTCGCGCGGATTCGGGCCGAAAATCGGCGAGTTTTGAGAGATTGTCGGCTGGCCGGACTCGACCCGAAGCGGAGTTCGTCGCGACCTATTGAACGGCAAGAGTCGACGTATTGCGGACATTGCGGATCGCGTCGGTGCACGTCGCAATTGGGTCGAAACTGGCCGAGTTTGATTGAGTTTTGATTCAGGGTTGGGCTCATTCCTCTCCCCACCCGCCTCCATGAGCACGACGTAGCGCGCCATCTGGTCGACCTCGATATTGACCTTGTCGCTCGCCTTGCCCTCTGCGTTGGACCGCCACCACTCCGCGAACGCGGAAAGAGTGCATGGGTTGGACCGACCGCTCGACCGATGCGAAAAGGAGTTGCTGTTCAGCGAGCCCGCCGCCACTAAGGGCCGCTAAGCGCCGAAGCGATCCCGGAAGTTGCGCGCAGCGAATGCCGGAGCGGGTTCTCTTTAATATTCAGGCGCGCCACCCGTCCACGCTGCCGACCATATGCCACATCAGCGCGTCTAGACTGTCGAGCATATCCTCAAATTTGGTTCGTGTATTAACGAAGGCAGCCCAACTAAAACCGGTGTGCGTCCGAACCGCGAGGGTTGCAGTTCCGGGCAACGAGCCCGTATGCCAGCAGTTACGGACGCTATTGACAAAAAGCCCTTTCGCGTAACCCGAATTGGCGTGGGAGGGAGTCGTCATGATCGTGAGAGTCTCCGGGCTCAGCAACGGGTTGCCTCTGGACCCGTCGATGCTCGCAATAAAGCGGATAAGATCTAGTGGCGCAGCAATCCATCCTCCGTGGGAGTCCATTCTAGATATGTTTAGCTCGTAAGGATCTTCGCCGGCGACCTGGCTGTAGTACTTAACCTCGTTTGCGGCTCTCTCTTCAAGTGTATTGCCGGCGATTTGCATATCCGATATCCCAGACGGACCGAGCAAAGCGCTTATGATATATTGATCGTACTTCTGGTTCGTAATTTTTTCAATCACCCGACCCAGAAGACAATATCCAAAATTTGAATAAGCATAGCGGTATCCGGGCTCACAACGTAGAGGCTCAGTCTCCAAAGCCCAGTCGGCGGCCAGGTGGGCCAGCCTTTCGCGTTCCGCAGGAGTCGGCCCTGCCGCTAGCGACTGCGCGGCCATTGGCATTGCCCTGAGCACTCCGGCTACGCCGAGCATCGAGCCAATCCGCAAACGACCGTCGAGTCACGCGAATGCTCGTCAGCTTCGTCCGGACGGGCGAACAAGATGGATG
>Ga0302225_10002059_pt1 | contig 12222 bp, 9 predicted proteins | sample II_Palsa_E3_2_FD_193515 | JGI IMG/M metagenome (GOLD analysis project Ga0302225, IMG submission 193515) | Peat permafrost microbial communities from Stordalen Mire near Abisko, Sweden - II_Palsa_E3_2 | ecosystem: Environmental > Terrestrial > Soil > Palsa > Peat permafrost | place: Sweden...
ATATTGACATGGCTAGAGTCGATGCTCAAAAGTTTCTTCCACTCAAAACCCATTGGTTTCACATCATGGTATCGCTGGCGGGTGGGGAGCAGCACGGTTACGGGATCATGCAGGACGTCCTGAATCGCACTACGGGAAAAGTGCGGTTGTGGCCGGCGACGCTGTACGGATCGATCAAGCGGCTCATCGAGGCGGACCTGATCGAGGAATCCGACGAGCGCCCTGCCCCGGAATTGGACGACGCGCGGCGCCGCTATTACCGGCTGACGGCCCTGGGCAAACGCGTGTTGGACGCGGAATGCGAGCGTTTGCAGGAATTGGTTCGCAGCATTCGAGTGAACCGAGGCATGGTGACGGAATGAGTTTCGCGTGGCGTATTTACCGGCGGTTGGCTCAAGCGTTCCCGCACGAATTCAAATTGGCATACGGCGCAGAGGTGGCGCAACTCGGGGAGGACGTGGTGGAAGAGATTGCCAAGAGAGAGGGAGTGGCAGGACTCATCCGCCTAATCGCGGACATCGCGATTCGCGTGCCGCTCGAATACCTGACCGAAATGCGCGGCGATATGCGATACGGGTCGCGGGCGCTGATCAAGTCGCCCGGGTTTGCGCTGGTCGGTATCATTTCGATGGGACTCGCAATTGGGCTGACGACAAACGTGTACAGCTCGAAGTGGAAGCTGCTATTTCGTGATCTGCCGGCAGCGGCGAATGCCAAACACTTGGTGATGGTTCAGGAGTCCACGGATGGTGATCTCGCCCGTGTGTCGTATTACTACGTCGAGCAGTATCGAGAACAAAAGAGCCTGTTCGCCGGGGTCGCCGCATTTCAGACCGGTGTCCCGTTCAATACCACTTTCCAAGGCGATCTGAATGCGAAACCTGAGCGCGTGTTCGGGCAACTTGTATCAGCCGATTACTTTTCCGTGCTCGGCGTCCAACCCCAACGTGGGCGAGTGCTCAGTCCCGAACTCGACAAAGTGGGCGAAGCGACCGCTGTAGTGATAAGCGACCGTTTCTGGCGCAATCGTCTCAATTCCTCTCCCAACGCCCTGGGGCAAACGCTGCGCCTGAATGGACAACTTGCCACCATCGTGGGAATTACGCCGAAAGGTTTCAATGGTGCCCTGGGCGTGAATCCCGCGGAGCTGTTTGTCCCGATTACCGCGCCCTCCGCGCTCGCTCCGGAGCTTGCCAACGACGTTTTGCACCAACACAATGCCAAAGAGTTCCTGGCAATCATGTGCCTGGCGCCCGGGGTCACGATTGAATCCGCGGAAGCGGGTCTCGACACGATCACACGTAATCTCGACGAGCAGGATCCTTCCTCGCTGATGCGCACGGACAAAGGCCGACGCGTAACGTTACTTCCAGCAGGCACCAACATACCGATGCCCCGGAACTTGAAGCCGGTGTTGGTTGGTTTTTTCATAACGCTGATGGGACTGGTGATTGCACTTGCGTGCATGAATCTGGCGAACATGCTGATCGCGCGCGGCGCGAATCGCCGAAAAGAGTTCGCTATTCGGCTGGCGATCGGAGCGAGCCGTTTTCGTCTGATACGGCAGATGATGGCGGAAGGTATTTTGCTTTCGCTACTCGGCGGCGTGGCGGGACTTGCGTTGGCGTATGGCCTCTCGATATTGAATTCTCACTTCACTGCCCCGACGACGGTGCCGTTCGAATCCGATTTCAGCCTCGATTGGCGCGCCGGAGTTTTTGCATTCGGACTGGCGCTGGTGTGCGGCGTCGGATTCAGCCTCTTGCCTGCTCTGCAAGCCACGAAAGCGGATCTGACTCCGGCGCTGAAAGAAGGCTCGGCGCTGCAATTGCCGGGTTACGGCCGTTTTGGCCTTCGCAACCTATTGATGGTCGCGCAGGTTGCGGCTTCGCTCATGCTCCTGCTGATAACAGGGTTTCTGGTGATAGGCATCAGCAAGACCAGCAGCATTCAAACCACATTCGATCCGAGTACGATGTATCTTTTGTCCATCGATCCGGTGCGCGACGGCTACGCTCCCGAAAAATCGCAAGCCCTGTTCGAGAAACTTGCCGAACGCTTGAAGGCTTCCGGCCCGGTGCGCAGCATTGCGCTGGCCGCGGATGAGCCCTTTTCGGCTAGAGATGATGATGAAGGCGTCCCGCTTATTGTGGAAGACTCAGGGAAAACATCACCGCTGCAACAATCTGCGATCGAGGAAACCGTGGGCGCCGGCTATTTTGCCACGCTGAGCGAGCCGATGCTGGCTGGACGAGAATTCGAAGAGCGCGATCAACGGAGCCAGCCCGACGGATCTAAGACTTCTTCTTTGCCCGCAGTGCTGAACGAGTCCGCGGAGCACAGGCTGTTTGGAAACGAGAACCCGATCGGAAAGCGCGTTAGGGACCAGAAGCAGTCCTACGAAGTAGTGGGCGTGGTTCGGGACTTGAAGACAGGAATCGGGATCAGCCAGTCGGTGATTTATTTGCCGCTAACCTCACGCGATTTTGCGCGGCCTCCCGCCGGCGGGATCACGATTATGGTTCGGTCGGATGCGGGACCCGACGCGCTGAGCGCCATTCGGAACGAGATCGCTTTCATCGATCCCAATCTGAACATCTTCAACGTCCAAACCCTCAGCGAATATCTGGAGCGCAGCCGGTCGTCCACGCGGTTCGCGGTCCAGACATATGGCGGGATTGGCGTGTTCGGGCTGGTGTTGGCTGCAATCGGACTGGCCGGGATCACGGCTTACTCGGTGGCGCAAAGGCGCAAGGAAATCGCAATTCGCATGGCGTTGGGCGCAAGCAGGTCGCAAGTGCTGCGGCTGGTGCTGCGCGAAGGCACTGCGCTGGTGGGCGTCGGAACTGTTCTGGGATTTGTGGGCGCAATAACGCTGGTGAAAATACTCTCGTCGCTGACGAGCATTTTTGTGCAGGCGTTCAGAATTGGTACGAACGATCCTCGGTTACTCGTCGGCGCGCCAGTGCTGTTGGCAACGGCAGCGATGCTTGCGTGTTATATACCGGCGCGCAGGTCGGCTCAGATCGATCCTCTGAAGGCGCTCCGCGAGGAATAGACCGCTTCCCCGTTTGTCTGCGGCGACACGCATTGGAACCAAACCCAAACAACCGTTAGGCTTGCATCTTACGCGGGATTTTCAGCATCGAAAAAAATACGGTAGGATGATGCGTGCAACGAGGATGATTATGAAAAGCGGAGCGGGGACGAAAGTGGGCTTGATGTGCTTGTTAGCGGCATGCGCGCTAGCTGCGCCGGGAGTGTTGCGGGCGCAGGAGACGCCGGGGCCGTTGCCTGCGCCGGCACCGCAGTTGGAACCGCTGGAGCCGGCGGCGTCGCGTTCGCCAGAGGTGTCCGCTAGCAGCAAACCGATACCGCCGCGCACGAGTATTGCGGGGGCTTGGAAGCTGAATACCGACGAGAGCGACGATGGCCGCAAGAAGGTGCAGCAAGCGCAGTCGAAGAATCAAGGAAACGGCGGGGGAAACGGGGGCAACCCGCGCATGGGAGGCGGAGGCAACCCTTATCCGGGCCAAGGCGGGGGAAATCCTTATCCAGGACAGGGAGGAGGAGGAAACGGGGGCGGCGGGCGCCGCGGTGGCCCGAACCAGCCAAGCGACATGGACCCTGGGACGATGCGGGATCTGACCGATCCGCCAGAGACGCTAAGCATCGTGCAAAAAGATACGAAAGGCGTAGAGGTGGATTTGACGGACGACAGAACCCGCAAGTTCGCCTTGTTTACCGACGGCCGAAAGATAGCGAAATCGAAAGACGATACGTATCAGGAGATTGCGGCGAAGTGGGATGGACGAAGTTTAGTGACGGACGAGAAAACTCCGCGAGGCGGAAATTTTTCGCGGACTTTCGACCTGGCTCCTAATGGGCAGCAGCTTTACGAAACGGTGCGGATGGATGCGATTGCGTACGGAGGGGCAAAGTCGGGACCGCAGGTCTATATCCAGTATGTATATGACGCAGAGCAGGCGGAGACGAAGTGATCCTGGACGCGAGTTTAGGCGGATTTGGCGAGTTGGGTTACGACGGATCGCTCACGCGGGTCGAAGAGAATGTAGTCGGAGTCAGAAATAGTGCTTAGGAAGTCGAGGCGTCCACGAGCTTCCTGAAGTTCGTCAATATTTTCGATCCAAACAAACTTGTTATCGGGGAGCTTCCGGAAAATCTGGTAGGGGGCCGTCATATTAGCTTTTTCACCGCGCTTTCGGGATTTTTTGAACCCAAATGTAACTTTTGCAGTCTGGGGCTCCGGCAAGGGAACTTCCATACGCTAATCGCTGTAGGTTGGAAGGGACTTTGTATTAAGCACGTTTTGTCCGAGCTTGGGCTGCTCGAGCTTGCGTTCGCGCATGTAGAGGAACAGCGGCAAGGCGAGCGAGACGCCTACAAAGACTAGGGCTACGACCGGCTGCCAGCGACCAGCGATGCGCAGCCGTGAACTCTCACTTCGCATGAAAACCAGTAGCGTCGCGGCGGAGACGAATACGTCCATGCCAAAGAAGGCGCTGATGCGATTGGCAAAGAGCTGGTGGAAGAACAGAGACATATGCAGGCCGTTCTGCAGAAGCCACGGCACGAATTGCCAATACGGCAGGACTGCGCCGAGCAGGCACAGAATGAGATAAAACGTCTTCGGTTTCATGGGTCCCTTCCCGGCGTGCCGCTTAGAGTAAGCGGGTGAATTTTTCCCGAAGAGCCGGCAGCGCTGCTTGCTATACGTGGCGCTCAGCTCAAAAGTCTCATTGAACCGGAGATAGAACCTGCCATTAGGCTCCCAAATGAGTTACTTGAGTGCGGGCTGCGGTGAAGAGGAAGCGGCTGCTGTGGTATAATTGGGTTCCTTTGCTCTCCGTTAACAACATCTCGATGCGTTTCGGCGCCCGAATACTGTTCGAGGACGTTTCGTGCGCGTTTCTGACCGGGCGGCGCTACGCGATTAGCGGGCCGAACGGCGCGGGCAAGACTACGCTGATGAAAATCCTTACGGGCGAGATAGAACCTTCCAAGGGCGACGTTACGCGGCCGAAGAAGCTGGGCGTTTTGAGCCAGGATCAGTTTGCGTTCGATGAATTTCGCGTGATCGATACCGTAATCATGGGGAATAAGGCGCTTTGGAAGGCGTTGCAGGAGAGGGACGCGCTTTACGAGAAGCCACACGACCAGTTGACGGACAAAGATGGGATGCGGCTGGCGGAACTCGAAGGGATCGTCGGCGAAGAAGGCGGCTACACGGCGGAAGCGGACGCGGGAGTGCTGCTGGACGGGCTGGATGTGGACGATACGCTGCACGAGCGAAAAATGGGAGAACTGCAGGGCGGACAGAAAGTTCGCGTGCTGCTGGCGCAAGCGTTGTTTGGAAGTCCGCCGGCGCTGCTGCTGGACGAGCCGACCAACCACTTGGACTTGGATTCAGTGCACTGGCTGCAGGATTATTTGTGCGAATACGAAGGCGTGCTGATCGTGATTTCGCACGACCGGCATTTTTTGAACAGCGTTTGCACGCACACCGCGGACATCGATTACCAAACGGTGATCATGTACAACGGCGGGTATGACGATATGGTGGTGGCGAAGACGTCGATTCGCTCGCGCATCGAATCGGAGAATGCGCAGCGGGAAAAGAAAATCGAGCAATTGAATGAATTCATCGCGCGGTTTTCGGCGGGTACGCGTTCGGCGCAGGCTACTTCGAGGAAGAAAGAAGTGGAGCGGCTGCAGACGACGGAGCTGGCCAGGTCGAATATCGCGCGGCCGTACATTCGTTTTCAGATGGACCAGCATTCCGGGCGGCATCCGCTGGAAATCAAGAGCGTGGCGAAATCGTACGACGGCGTGAAGGTGATTTTGCCGTTTTCGGCGAGCGTGGCGCGCGGAGAAAAAATCGCGCTGACAGGGCGCAACGGCGCGGGCAAGACTACGCTGCTGAAGTCGCTGGTACGCAATGCGACCGGATACATCGACGATGTGGACAGGCAATTCCCTGTCGATGGCGGGACGGTGGTATGGGGACACAATGTGGCGGTCGGTTATTTTGCGCAGGACCACAGCGATTCCATCGTGAAAGGCACGACAGCAGTGGACTGGCTTCATCAATTTAAGCCGCAAGCGACGCAAGAGGAACTGCGCGGAGTGCTGGGGCAGATGCTGTTCAGCGGCGATGATGCGCTGAAGCCCACCAAGGCGCTATCGGGAGGCGAGTCGGCGCGGCTGATTTTTTGCAGGCTGATGCTGCAAAGGCCGAACGTGCTGGTGCTGGACGAGCCGACGAACCATTTGGATTTGGAGTCGATCAACGCGTTGAATATCGCGCTTCAGAAATATGACGGCACGGTGCTACTCGTAACACACGACTACGACGTGATCGACGAAGTGGCCACGCGGATTTGGCACTTTGTCGCCGGCGGCAAGGTTGAGGACTTCAAGGGACCGTACTCGGAATATCTTGTTTATGCGCAGGAAAAGGCCTCCTAGGTACGCCGCAGTTTCGCGGGAAAAGATTTGCCCAGAGAGTAGACCCGTTTAGCACTGTTCCTCCCAATGTCGCCCAAGTAGTCCATCAAGCCATTAATTTTCAATTACTTAAGACTGGCATTGGATTTGCTATGAGTGTAGTGGTAGAAATTCAAGCGAGCGTGTCTATGGGCACACTCGGAGGCACGACAAAATGAAGAAACTAATGACATTAGCCTTGGCAATCATGGCAAGTGGCTGCCTTTTAGCGGCCAATGCCGACTCCACGTCGCTAGACAGCTCGGCGAGCAATGCGAGCAATAACTCGGGGAGCGCGACGCAGAATATATCGTCGAACCCGGCTTGGGCTGCCGCGCTTGCGGGCTCGAATTGGATTTCCTATGCGGACACAGGTAATCCGTCCGACCCCGGTTTCGTGGTAGTGCCGAACGGAACAAGCGTTATGTTTACCCAGACTTTCGATCTAACAGGAACAATTACAAGCGCAACGCTTACCGTATTGGCCGATGACACGACGTCGGTGATCGTGAACGGGACGACAATTTTTGCCGCTAATCTCGGTGGCTCCTATCCGACCTGCTCTTCCGTAGAGATTGGCTGCCTGGTGACGACTGAAGGGACTTTCAACATCGCGCCGTATTTGGTCGATGGAGTGAATACCATTTCGTTCGACGTGTACCAGGAAGCGGGCAGCTCGTACGGTCTGGATTACGCCGGGACGATAACGACGACTCCAGAGCCGGGTGTTCTGCTGTTGCTGAGCTCCGGACTCGCTGGTCTGGGTTTCATGAAGACGCGCCGCAAGCTGTTTAGCTAGTCTTTGCTTTTAAAAATTGCTGAAAGAGCCGCCTTTCGAGGCGGCTCTTTTTTTTGGCGGTTGCTGTAAAGCCGAAAACCAAGTCCCCTCGCTAGAAAAAAGACGGAGGTGTGGCACGTGGCGAAGTAATTTGGTGACGTTGCAAAGAGCAGATCCATGGCCGGTGGCGAGGTGGGTGGACAACCTAGGGATTTCATTCCTGGTGTAAAATGGGGCAGCGGGGGTGACACAAATGGCCGGAACAATTTCTTTGCAACCACCGATCCAGGCTCGGAGCGTTGAACGAGCCTATGCCGAAACCGCGTCGATTCCCTGGTACATATGGTGCTGCGTGGTGTCGGTGCTATCCGCGGTAGTTGGAAGCGCGTGGGATATTTCCTGGCACGAAACGGTCGGGCGCGACACGTTCTGGACACCCGCGCATATGCTGATTTATTTGTCCGGAGTGCTGGCCGGGATTGCGTGCGGATATTTGATTCTTTCCACCACGTTCCAGAAAGACTCGCGATTGCGCGATGTTTCCGTTTCGATGTGGGGGTTCCGAGGGCCGCTGGGTGCGTTCATCTGCGCGTGGGGCGCGGTGGCGATGATTGCTGCGGGGCCTTTTGATAATTGGTGGCATAACTCGTACGGGTTGGACGTAAAGATTCTGAGCCCGCCGCACGTGCTGCTGGCGCTGGGAATGATCGGCATCCGTTTTGGCACGCTGGTGCTGGTGCTGGCGGAGATGAATCGGGCGGAGGGCGCTTATTACCGCAAGCTGGAGCGGATGCTATTCCTAGCCGTAGTTTTCCTGATGGGCTTGACGGTTGGAATCATGCAGGAAATGACCAACCGCGTGCTGATGCACGGGGCGAGGTTTTATCTGGTAATGATGATTGTGGCGCCTATTTGGATAGCAACGGTCGCGTGGGTTTCGAAAAATCGCTGGGCGGCAACGATCATGACGGCGATGTGGATGGCGATCCACCTGGCTTTTGTGTGGATACTTCCGTTGTTCCCGGCGGTACCGAAGCTGGGACCGGTGTACCAAAACGTAACGCATTTGGTGCCGCCGGATTTTCCGATGCTGCTGATCGTTCCGGCGATTGTTTTTGATCTGTTGCGGCGGCAAACGGCGATGTGGAGCCGGTGGAAGCAGGCGGCCGCGCTGGGAGCTGCGTTTCTGGTGAGTTTCGTCGCGGTGCAGTGGCCATTCGCTGATTTTCTGCTGTCTCCGGAGTCGCGGAACAGAATTTTTCAGACGACGAATTATCCTTACTTCATACCGTCCACGTCTCCGTGGGTCCGAAACGTTTTCATTCACACGGACCATACGCCCGGGGCGTTTTGGCTGCGCATGGCGATCGCGCTGGTGGCGGCGATTTTGATGGTTCGCCTCGGAATGTCCTGGGGGGAATGGATGCGGCGGATTCGCCGATGAAGAAAGATTTCCAGCGGCGGCTGTTGATCGCGGCGGTCATTTTGTTGGGCGCTGCGATCCCTGTGCTCGCGCACGTGGGCAGCCCGGACGTTTTTTACGAGGGCGACGCAGGCCCTTATCATCTGTTCGTCACGGTGCGAATGCCGCAGGTGATTCCGGGCGTGGCAGAAATTCAGGTGCGATGCGAAAGCGGTGGTGTGAATTCGGTGCAAATCGTTCCGTTACGGTTGAGCGGATTGGGTTCAAACTTCCCGCCCACGCCTGATCTGGCAAAGGTTTCCAAGGACGATCCGCAATTTTTTACCGGCAGCCTTTGGCTGATGGAATCCGGCGCGCTACAGGTCCGGGTAATGGTGGATGGCGCGAAAGGCAAAGGCGAACTGTCGGTGCCGGTGGCTTCGTTTGCGCAACGCACATTCCCGATGGACAAACCGCTAGCAGGATTGATGGTGGTAATGCTGCTGGTGCTTGGCATCGGAGTGATTTCGATTGCGGGCGCGGGCGCGCGCGAAGCAAGCCTGGAGCGCGGCGAAGTTCCGGGGCCTTCCAACGCACGCAGAGCCAAAATCGTGATGGTGGTGACGATTATTCTGGTGGCCGGCCTTCTGTATCTGGGGAAATCGTGGTGGGCGCTGGAAGATTCGGATTATCAGGGGCGCGTAAATTTTTACAAGCCGCCGACAGCGGAGACCACGCTGGAAAACGGAAACCGCCTGGTGATTAGGGCCAGGGGACAGAATCCGAAATGGTCAGACAGAATCAATATGGGCGAGGTAGTTCCGGACCACAACCACTTGATGCATCTGTTCCTGATCGAATTGCCGGGGATGAATCGGATGTGGCATTTGCATCCGACGCTCCTGAAGGGTGGCGCGTTTGCGGATGATTTGCCGACGATGCCGGCGGGACACTATCAGGTTTTTGCGGACGTGGTGGATTCGCGGGGATTTCCGTGGACGCTGGTGGGGACTGTGGATTTGCCGGAAATAAACGGCAAGCCGCTGAGTGGTGACGACTCGAGCTGGTCTGGGGAGGCGCTTGCCTCGGCGCCGGGGAAGGACAACACAGTTTCACAACTTGCAGACGGCGGGAGGATGATTTGGGAGCGCGGCCCTGGTCCGCTGAAAGCCAACACGGCCATGGACTTCAAGTTCAGCGTGCAGGATAAGGACGGAAAACCGGTGCAGGACTTGGAACCGTACATGGGAATGGCGGGCCACGCGGAGTTTGTTGATTCAGACCTGAGCGTCTTCGCGCACGTGCACCCGGCAGGGTCTGTGCCGATGGCTTCTCTGGAGATGGCGCAGGCGGGGCTGATGGGTGATGCGTCTTCAATGCAAAGCGGGATGGCGATGGCGCCGGCGCCAGGCTCTATGCCCGCTGAAGTGAGTTTTCCTTACGGATTCCCGAAGGCCGGAGATTACCGGATTTTCGTACAGGTGAAGCGGGCGGGGAAGGTGGAGACGGGAGTGTTTGACGCGCAGGTGCAGTGATTTACGAAATTTTGCCACCAACTAGTCGCGTGACACTTTGGCTTTTAAACGGGCTTAAGTACAAGCAAGAGCAGATCCCTCGCTTCGCTCGGGATGACAGGTCTGTGGAATGTAGCGATGCGAGTCGCTTCGCTGCAAGAAGACATGGCACGCTACGAGCTGTCGCTTCGCTACCTTCCTTAGCAGGTCGAAATCGACACAAGCGGATTACCATCGTCTCTACAGGTTTTACCGGATGGCAATGCGGCTTCAAGTGTTTATATTAGGCGTGATGGAAATACGAGCGTGGATGGCGGCTTTGTCCCTTCGGGAGTGACTGCACACGGTGGTCCTTGCGGGCCTTTGCAGTTTGACCGCACTGGAAGCCGCCCTTGGCCGCCAGCCCATGCGTTTGCGTCCGTGCTTCAACAATGATGCCCCGCGTGCCGTGCTATAGTTTTCGTCCGGAGCGTAACTCCAGAATTTGAATTATGCGAGTGAGCAACTAACATGCTGCCTCGGAGCCGCGCAAAACTTGCCTTCGTCTCAGCTGTAGCTCTGGTGCTGATCGGAAGTTTAGCGGCCACCATCACCGTCGCGCGCCTTTCCAACAGCGCAAAATGGGTGGCCCACACGTACCAAGTGCAGCTGGCGTTAAACAATGTCGAATTCGTCCTCTCGGAAGCGTCGCGCGCACGGCTAAGCTACGTGAGCTCCGGTGATGAGGTCTACCTAGCGAGCTTCGAGTCAGCCAACAATAAAGCGGCGGCGGATTTGCTTAACATCCGGCAATTGACGATGGACAATCCGCGACAGCAGGAATTGTGCAGCCAGCTTGAGACGATTGTGAGCCGGAGAATGCAGGTATTGAGGGCGGCGATCGACTTGCGGAAGACGGGAAAGATAGACGATGCCAAGCAGGCGCTATTCACGCGCGATAACGTGGTCATCGGCCAGGATATCGACAATGTAATGCAGCAAATGGAACGGGAAGAAGGCATGCTTTTCCAGCGGCGCTCGCGCCGGTCAACAACCCTTTTCGTGATTTTTCTGTTTATCGTGGGCGCGGCGTTCGTGGTGGCAGTGGCCTTCTTGTGGATCCATTATCGTTTGCTTCTTGAAGAGCTTGGCGCACGGGAAAAAGCAGAGGCCAGCGCGCACCGGTTGAGCGCCCGGGTACTGAGGCTTCAGGACGAGGAACGCAGACGGCTTTCACGAGAGCTTCACGACGGATTAGGGCAGAATCTTGTGGCCGCCAAGCTGGCATTGTCCAATCTAGCGAATTCGAAGCCGGATGACGCGGTGGTGGCCGATTGCCTTAGTTTAATTGACGAGTCTTTGGCGGAAGCTCGCACGATCTCCTACCTGCTACACCCGCCGCTGCTGGACGACATAGGAATCGCTTCGGCGGCGCGCTGGTATTTGGAAGGATTCTCAAAGCGCAGCGGAATTGAGGTTTCCGCGGATATACCGGATAGCGACAGCCGAATGCCGCGCGCGATGGAACTCGCTTTGTTTCGCGTTTTACAAGAGTCCTTAACCAATATTCACCGGCACGCCAAAAGCTCCCGCGCCGCAGTTTCGCTGCACTTGCTGAAGGATCGCGCGGTGCTTTGCGTACGGGATTACGGCCAGGGAATTCCGCGGGAGACGCTGGAGCGTTTTCTCCACGATGGGACTCATGTCGGTGTAGGACTGGCGGGGATGCGCGAACGCGTGGCGGAGCAGAACGGACGGTTTGAGATACTCTCAGACGAAAGTGGAACGGCGATCGAAGTCGGCATGCCCCTCTTGGCCGATGACAACACGGAAGACGGCCAAGCCGCAGCGCTTCCCAGGAGTTAATCTTTCAAAGCTGTAAGTCGCGGAGTAAGTGACAGCCGGGGGTACTGCGGCGCGACGGACGAACGGGAAATCTTTCGCAGCCGTCGCGGGAGAGAGTTTATGCAGCCAAGGCGAGACAATGCCACTTGCCGCCGATGGCCTTCAGCTGGTGCACTCGACCGTCGTCGGCATGAAGG
>Ga0302225_10002062_pt1 | contig 12207 bp, 9 predicted proteins | sample II_Palsa_E3_2_FD_193515 | JGI IMG/M metagenome (GOLD analysis project Ga0302225, IMG submission 193515) | Peat permafrost microbial communities from Stordalen Mire near Abisko, Sweden - II_Palsa_E3_2 | ecosystem: Environmental > Terrestrial > Soil > Palsa > Peat permafrost | place: Sweden...
GTGTGGTTGCCAGCGGAGCGATCTCGGCGAATGGGCACGGCAACGTCAGCGTGCGGGTCCCAGGGGCGGAGGAGATGTACTTCACCGCTGGCCCCTCCCTGCACGGTCATCCGGCCTCAATGGTGGTGCGGGTAGGGCTGGATGGGACCCTGCTGGAGGGCGATCTGCCGCCCATCCAGGGCGCTGTGGTCGCCATGCATACGGCGATGTACGCCGACAATCCCGAGGTCGGCTGCGTCCTGCATACCCATTCGCCCTACGCGACCGCTTACGCGGTCGCCCGCCGACCCATCGGGTGCTGGGTGGAGGCATTGGCCATGTTCGGCCTTCCCGGTGGCGTTCCCGTGGCTGGGTATGGGCCGCGCGGGTCCGACGAAGCCATCGCCAGCATCCGGGCTGCGGTGACTCCCGGGGTGCCGGCGGTGCTGCTGGCCAATCACGGGGTGCTGATCTTTCACCGCACGCCGGACCTTGCCGTCCTGGTCGGCTCGGTAATCGAGGAGGCAGCGCAGGCGGGCATTAACGCCAGCGGGCTGGGCGGCCCGGCCGAAATCCCCGAAAGCCTCCGGGCCGCGGCCCTGCAACGTGCGATGACCTTCGACAGCCGCGGAACCATACACGCCTGACTGTCGTGTGGCACGAATACCGCGCACAACAACAGGTCACACGACACGCGGCACGAGAGTGCGTCGCTAGGCGTATGGCAATCTTGCCGTATGGTCGTTTCCGGTCTCGGTGTCCAGCCTGTAGGCGAAGATAACTTCGAGCCGTCTGTCCGGTTCCTCGCCGAGTGGGTGAGTGATGGTGAGGGCGAGGCGCGCAAGTATCTGGCCGATCATGCCGAACCGGCAGGTGCGAGCCTTATCGCCGCGCATGGTCACGCTGTCGTCGGATACGTCGCGATCGTGTGGGAGTCGAACTATGCCGGCTTCCGGCGCCGCGGCATTCCGCTGGTCCACCAGCCTGGTGTGGCCCGGGCCATTCCGCCGGCAGGGCGTTGCCACACTGCTGATGGACGCGGCCGAGCAGCTGGCCCGCGACCGGGGTATCGCCACGCTGGGCATTACCGCGGGCCTCTTCGACGAATATGGTCCAGCTCAGCGGCTTTATGGACGGCGCGGCTATATCCCTGACGGCCGGGGCGCATGCCAGGGCCAGCGACCGCAAAGCAAAGGGATGCGGGTCACCATCGACGACGACCTGATCATGTGGCTGAGCAAGGATCTCCTCAGCTGATACATCAATACCGCTCAGCGGCAGAAGAGTTCGTCCGAGTAGCTGAGTGCCAACCAAATTGACCTTCTTGGTGGGGCGCTACATAGCGTGCACGCTTATGTCATCTGCCTGATGGCTGGAAATAGCGCAGGATCTGGAGCGCGTAATAGATCTCCCGCGGTCCGCCGGGAGCCTGGGCAGTTCACCGTCGCGGCCACCAGCTGAATCCACCGCCGGATATCCGGCCCAAGATATACGCAACAACGGGAGGGTCAGGTCAGCGAACTTGGGTGTACTGGCTGCGGTCCAGCTGCACGACGTTGGTGTAGTCGCTGCCCTCTGGCTCTGCGACTGGCTCTGCGACGCCGGTGTACTGGCTGCCGTCCAGTTGCACGACACGGAGGCTGCGCCCGGAGAGCAGTTTGCGCAGGTGCCGCATCCCGCTCATGCCCGCGAGCGCGACAGCTATGGCGGCGGCGAGGATCGAGCCGCCGAACAGCGCGAGCCCGCCGGCGACGTGTCCCAGTATCATCATGACCACTCCGGCCAGCAGGGCCACCGGCACGGCCGCCACCAGCAGCAGCGCCAGCAGCGTCACGGCGATCACGGCCTTGGCCGACCTGTCCAGCGTCCGCTCCGCGTACCGACCGGTCATCACGCTCACCTCTCAAGGCCCGGAGCTCTTCAAGGGTCCGCGCCCGCCAAACTAACACGATATGTCGCGTTCTCTGTGTCAACGCTCCTCTCGATCAGAATCATCCCGTGACCGCCCGGCGCGCTGATCGTGGGGTGGACAGCCTGCCTCCGGAGTATCGCAGCGCGGCCCGGGCTCCCGTCGCTTCATAGCGGACGCGGTCACGCTGGGCGGTAAAGGCGCCAGAACGGTCAGGCGTTCCGGGCGGTTCACCCTGGCAAGACCTCTGGGCCGTGGCGCAGTCACGGCCGGCCAGCTGCCGCCGGTCGGCTTGCCGGCACGGGCCGCAACGCCCGGTGGAAACTACGCCGATACCCCGCGCCACGCCAGTTGATCTAACTGAAGCGACGGTCCGGCGCGCTCGCCCGGACGGCGGCATGTGCGGACATCGGCTGGCTTAAGATGCCGCGCGCCGTACTTGGGTGACAGACCTACTCGGAAGTTACTTCTGCCGCTTGACCAAGACTCCGTCCGAGATCGGTGATCGGGTCGGTGGTCCCGGCCGGGACGGGGGTACCGACGTGGGGAGGCCTGCCGCCGCCAGGTTGAGCAGGCACTGATGTGCAATCTGTGCCCTCCGCCCTGTGCGATCAGCGGCGTAGTCGAGCGTTGACTGCGCAACGTTGTCGTCGCCTGCTCGTTGAGCACCACGTCGTTCCTCGTGATGACGGCGACCGGGACGGGATCCGCCGGGTGTGTTCGGTCCGGGGGCTTGGGAGCCGGGGCCCTGGCATCCTTGGGTTATGGACAAGGCGCTGGCGCCCGTGCGCGATCTCACGGACTCTGATCAGAACCAGGCAGTGCTCGATGTGGCCTCCGCCCTGGTCGAGGGCCGCGCGGCGGCGGAGTGTGTCGCGGGCAGCCACGGTCCGGCGGTGGCGGCCGAAGCGATTGCTGCGGCTCGCTCGCGCCGGCGGCTGGGCGAGCTCATCGGGCCGGTCCACCTGACCGTGGTGTGGGCCATGTACGGCGAGACGGGCCGCATGGTTCCCCGTGCAGCGCACCCGCACGGGGAGGACTTCGTACGGACCAAGGTCCGCCAGCTCGATTGGCTGACCGGCGGCCTGCCCGGCGTCACGTGGAGCATCATCGCCTGCGACGACGGATGCCCGGACCGGCCCTCGAGTGCCGACCTCATGACGGACATCGCGGGGGCCGAGGGCTACCCGAGGAAAGGTCATCGCAGCGTGACGGTGCTCAGGCTGGCTGAGGTGATCGGGGGTGACATCTCGATCAGCCCCGCATTCGACCGGCTGGCCTCGACCGAGCAGTCCCGCAAGGGCGGATCGATACTGGCCGGGCTGGCCGCCGCGGCCGGGACCGATCCGAGGCAGGCGAACGGCGCCGGCCGGCATGTGGTCTGCTACACCGACGCGGATCTGTCCGCGAACCTGGCCCAGCTGGGCTCGCTGGCGGCGCCGGTGGTGGCCGGTGACAAGGTGGTCGGCGCGCTTGGCCAGCGTTACGGGATCGACGGGGCGGTGCTGGTCCGGGCCGACGGGCCGGTCACCGAGCCGCACAGCACCGGCGACAAGCCGGACAAGATCATCGTCCTGTTCCGCCATTTCGTCCGGGCCCTGCTCATCCCGCCCCTGGCCCACGTGCTCGACACCCAGGCCGGCTTCAAGGCCTTCGACGGGGCCGCGCTCAGTCCGGCCATCCGGCAGATGACGTCCTTCAACGAGACCTTCGACGTCGAGTTGCTCATCCACCTCGCCCAGCACTACGGACCACAGGCCCTGGCAGTCGAGCCGATCGTCTTCACCGAGGACTACGCCGCGACGAACTTCCCCTCCGTCGAGCCCGGGCCGCGCCACCTGACGGTGATTCACCAGGTCGTTGAGCTCTACGACCGGCTCGTCGCACCGATCGCCCCCGCCACTGGCGAGGCGGCCGACCTGCTCACCCTGATCAGGACGCTCGACCTCAATGACTATGTGACCTTGATCGAGCACCTTCGCGCCGAGGACCGGGACGACCCGACACTGTTCGACCGGCGATGGCCCGTGCAGCACCTTCGCGACATCCTCCGCCGCTGACACCCGCTATGCGCATCCGCAACGCACGCATTCGGCACGATCGCGCCTCCGGGAACGAGCGTCATCGCGGCAGATGAGCGTGTTCGCTGGGGAGGGGCTCTCGCGGTCCGTGTGCGCGTGTGTGCTCAGGCCGGAGTTCGCGGAGCCGGCCCCGTGGCGGCTTTCACGCGAGCCCGTTTTTTGCCCAGACACTGCGCCTGCATCCGGCCGCCGCGAAAACGCGCGGAACGCGCCACGCGCGGCAGATCCGGGCGTTCTCAACTGAAGGCTGTGGTGCATAAATCAGCCTGTTACACAAAACCTGCCCAAAGCTCCAGTACCGGAAGATATAGGCTCCTTTTGGAAAAGGATCTCGGGTAACACGCGGCGCGGGCTCTATTCCCGCCTGCCGGCCGGTATCTCTGTAGCGGCGGCCGGACAGGGGCTGAGGTGGCGTGGGCTGGTCTCGCCGCGCTTGAACAAGGAGCCCGGTGTCTGGGGAAGAATGCCGGGCAGCTTGCTCTGTGTGTGGGGCGCAGGTAGACCCGAGGACATGGTCCCAAGCGCGTCGCCAGCTCCTGCACAGCCGAATCACCTGGGACCAGCTCATCCCTTCCCCCCGCCATTTGAAACTTGAAGCCCAAATCGGGCAAATAGGAGTTGTAGGTCACAGCGTTTTATTCCGGATTCGGGCACCTTCCGCTTCCGGGCTGAATGCTGCATGGTGGCTTCAAGCACCCAGCGTGCGCAAAGTTGCCAAAGTTGCCAAAGTTGCCAAAGTGGCCCGTCGCCCTGACCCTGCGACACGTGCGCACGCCGATGCTCAGCCGCCGCTCTCGCGGCGGCGGGCATACGCCCATGGGTGGACGCCGAGCACGCCAAGTGCACAACCGAAAGGTCATCTTGGCTACCAAGAAGACACCCAACCGCAAGTTCTCCACACTCACCGTCGCGGCAGCAGGCTGCGCGGTCGCCATGGCCGCCATCGCCTCGGGCGCAGCAACCAGCGCCGCCACGGCGGCCAGCGCAACCGGGCCAGCCGCCGCGGCCGAGCCACACCAAAGCGCCGTCCTGGACGCCTACACCAGGCCGCTCACCGCCGACTACAGCTTCGGCGCGCTCGAACACCTCTGGATGGCCGTAGGCGGCAACGGCAGGACCGCCTCCCACGCGGCCTGCATCGCCGAGCATGAATCAGGCGGCAACCCCAATGCCATCAGCCCCACCAACGACTGGGGCCTGTGGCAGATCCACAACGGCGGGCCCCGCATGCTCAACCCGGCCGCGAACGCCGCGGCCGCCGTCCGCATGTCAGACAATGGCCGCAACTGGGCAGCGTGGACAACCGCCCGAATGTGCTAGCGCGACGGCAGTAATCATCAACGGGCGCTTCCTCCCATTCGGCTCTCCGTAATGGATAGGCAACGCTACCAAGAGGCGGCCGCGGGATCTTCCCCGCGGCCGCCCTCTATACCCACCGCCTGCGCGATCAGGCAAGATCACGGCAGCGGCGGCACCAGGGCGAGCAGTGCATCCTGAGTCCACAGCGCATCGCCCGCGGCGCGCCAGGCACAATAATCTTTCACTTGCGTGTACATCTACAACTAGGGCTAGGCCATAAAGCAACCTCCGATCGCGGCAGAGCCCATAACTGGCCATTCTGTGCCACCGGGCAGCGGCGGACTTGCCATCGACGAGAAGCGCATAGTCAGCGTTCTCTGAGCGATATGGCTTCCTCCAGCGGTATGACAGGCGGCAATCACCGCGAAGGACGGCCCGCGTTGGCTGAACCGTGAGTGAGTATGCGAGGCGGCGCATAGATATGCGCGCGGGCACTGCACTCTATTCGCATGAGCGGTCGTCTCAATCGAGGGATCGTTGGCCAGGACGACCCCACCGGCGCGCATCCCGCGGCCAGCATGACCGGTGAAAGGTCGATATCAAAAGCCCGCAGTCCAAGCGAACGCAGATGAGCCGTCACGCGGCCAGTCCCGTAGCCGATATCCGTAGGCGGCTCGCGTGGCGGTCAGATAACCGGGCTCCGGCTTCGTCATAACGAAAGACGGTAACGCTCACACCGAGAGGTTCACGCTGATCCAGCAGGGTAGGAGACCAGCCCGAACGTAGCCGGTTCAACCGGGCGGCGGCGGGAGCTCACCAGCACAAAGACGGGACGCGAAGCTGTCCAGCACCAGGACCGGATGATAGGTTCTCGCCAATAATCTAGTTATACAGCCGACATAATCCGGAACCCGTGTCCTGATGGAGTCTTGCCCGCCGAGGAGGCCCCGTGGCACTGCCAAACTTCCTGGTGATCGGTGCGCCGAAGGCGGGTACCACGGCGCTGCACGCAGCCCTCGCCAGTCATCCGGCGCTCTACATGTCGCAGATCAAGGAGCCAAAGTTCTTCCTCAGTGACGGGCCGCCACCCACCCGGGGCGGCCCCGGTGACGCGCTGACCTACCGTGAGCACGTGTGGAAGCGGCAGGACTACGAGGCGCTCTTCGATGCCGCTCCGGACGGAACGCTGCGCGGCGAGTCGACCCCGCTGTACCTGTACGACCTCGATGCCATGCGCCGAATCCGGGATCTGATCCCGGACGCCAAGCTCATCGCGATCATCCGGGATCCGGTCGAGCGCGCCCATTCGAACTGGACGCATCTCTGGTCGGCCGGGCTTGAGCCAATCGGCGACTTCGTCCAGGCGTGCGGGGAGGAGGAGCGCCGCATCGCCGCGGGCTGGGCCTCGTTCTGGCACTACATCGGCCTCGGGCGGTACGGCGAGCAGCTCGAGCACATCTTCGCGATGTTCCCCCGTGAGCAGGTCCTCGTTATCCGGTACCGCCAGCTGGTGGATGAGCCCGCAGCCACCCTCGACGGCATCTTCGATTTCCTGGGCGTGGAAAAGGGGCTTGTCACCGAGATCCCGCGGCAGAACGTCACCGCGCATCCCGAGGCGACGCTCGCGCACCGGGCGGTCGCCCAGACCCTGCGAGCGGGCTCGGCCGTGGGCCGGTTCCTTCCGGGTTCGGCGGCGGCCGGCCTGACGGCCAGGATGGAACAGTTCCTGCAGCGCGACAACCGTGAACGGCAGCCGCTCAGCTGGCAGCAGCGCCAGGAACTCATCCCGCGGTTCGAGGCCGACCTGGAACTTCTCGAACGGGTCCTCGGCGCGGACTTCAGTGACTGGCGGACGCCGCGTGACCGTTCCGGTGGGATGGTCGGGGCCCGGCCGGAGGGACAGTCGCAGGCCAAGAACGGCCGGCCCGTCGAGCCGGGCGGAGACCAGGCTTCCGGGGGCCCCGGCGATGGCGCACAGGAGCCCAGGGAGGCGGCGTCGCCGGGCCCGTGACCGGCGGCCGGGACAAGCGCCCGGCGGGGGAAAGATGACCAGCCCGCACGGGCGGGCGAACCGGACTACTGTAGCTCGGTGCGCAGGTCGTGGGCGCCGTCGGGCCGCGTCATCTCGTAGTAAAGGCGCTTGCGGCCATCCGGTAGTGACAGCAGGTCCAGGTACCGAAGTCCTCCGCCGTGATACGGCGACCACGCGAGTGGCTCGGTGCCCACGGCGGCCAGCACCGTAGGCTCGGTGCCGATAGCGACACCAGTCCGCTCCTCGTAGTTTTCCGCCGCCGTGGCCCGGCCGTCGTAGTAGGCCACGATCGTGCCCCCGTCGAAACAGACCGATGTGACCCGCGCGCCCCGCGAGTCCCAGTGGCCCGGCCGCCCGCCGAGCGCGACCCCGTCCCATGTCCAGGTGATGCCGTCCGTGCTGCAGGCGTATTCGGTGACCATCTGGTCGGCCTCCGCGGGGTCGTCCAGCGGATGGCAGGTGGCCCACATGTGCCACTCGTCGCCGCGCCGGACGATCACCGGGTCCTTGACGCCCGTCTTCGAGTCACCTGGCAGCACGACGTGACTGCGCCGCGAATCGAACTCGGAAGGGTGGGCCGCCTCGACCACCTCGACCCGCCAGTGCTTCGTGCCCGGCGTCGCACAGCTCAGGTACAGCCGCCAGGAACCGTCCGGGGTCCGGACCAGATAGGGGCGCTCCAGGGAGTCGGTGGCCATTTCTTCCTTGTAGATCATGGTCACCGGGTCAAAGTGCTCTCCGTCGGTGGAGCGCGCGACCGCTACGGCGTACCCTCGGCCGTGGCCCAGTGGCCGCCGCAGCCGGTAGGCGAGGAAGATCTCCCCGTCCGCGAGCACTGCGGAGGGGCCGCCCGACCAGTACCCTGCTCCCTGGCCGGGCGCGTCTACCGCCACTACTCCGGCGCGGGGGCGCGGAAGGATAAAGGCGCCGGGCCGCGGCGAATCAGGGTGGGTATCTGGCGCCTCTGGAATGTCATCTGAGCCGTGTTCACCTGAAAGCACACCAGCATGATAGGCAATTGACGTTCCCCGCGACGGCGCTGCGCTGCGGGTTACCAAGCGAGATTGACTGCTGCTCTTTGTAGTCGACAGGTGCGATGCCGTATGTGCTGGCGCTGGCCGGCCTGATCACTGGCCAAGCGACCGGGACCGCCATGTCACCGTTTGCGGCTGATGACGGCTTGTGACCGGAGGTTCGCTACTTAGCGTTGCTTGCCGCGGGGGTTCTCGGTAGATCGCATGCCTGTGACAATGGGAGCATGAGCGACGGCGAGCGTGGCCTCCTCGGAGGCCTTGACACCGGCCCGGAGGGGGAAACCAGGGAAGCGGCTGCGCACGGTGAGGTGCGTGATGAGATGCCGCCGGTGACCGCGAGCCGCGAGGCGCCGGAAGGCATCGCGCCGGTACCTGAGTATCGCAAGACCCGGAAAAGCGGCAGCCGGCACAACGGCCACGCTGCCTCTGCCGATCACACCCGGCCCGATAACCACAGCAGCCAAAAGGCCAAAGACAGCCACAACGGCCAGGACGACGCCGCGGGGCCCAGCCCCGAGGATCTTCCCCCGCTTCCCGCGAAGCGTTACCTGGACCGGGAGGAAAGCTGGCTCCGGTTCAACCAGCGGGTGCTGGAGCTGGCCGAGGACGAGAGCGTCCCGCTGCTCGAGCGTGTCCGGTTCCTGGCCATATTCGCCAGCAACCTGGACGAATTCTTCATGGTCCGGGTGGCCGGCCTGATGCGGCGGATGGCCGCGGGCCTCCCGGTCGAGGGGGTCAGCGTCCAGCTTCCGGGCCAGGTGCTCACCGGGACCCTCGAGCTGGCGGGCCGGCTGACCGCGCGGCATGCGGCCTGCTTCACCGACCGGATTCTGCCCGCTCTCAGCGCCAACGGCATCGAGCTGCTCCGCTGGAAGGAGCTGTCCTCGGACGAGCGGGCCAACTTGCGGGAACTGTTCCGCGAGCGCATCTACCCGGTGCTGACGCCGCTGGTCGTGGACCCGGCGCATCCGTTTCCCTTCATCTCCGGCCTGTCTCTCAACCTGGCCGTCATGGTCGCCGACCCGCGGACCGGAGCAACGATGTTCGCCCGGGTCAAGGTTCCCCCGCTGCTGCCCCGGTTCCTCGCCGTCTCCCCGCAGCGGTTCGTGCCCATCGAGGACGTCATCGCCGCGCACCTGCACCAGCTGTTCGCGGGCCTGGACATCGTGGAGCGGCATGTCTTCCGGGTCACCCGGGTCCGGGACCTGGAGGTGGACGAGGATGTCACGGAGGATCTGCTGCAGGCCCTGGAGCGGGAGCTGCTCCGGCGGCGCTTCGACCCCGCGGTCCGGCTCGAGGTGGAGGACTCGATGTCCAGTGACGTGCTGGACCGGCTGGTCACCGAGCTCGGCGTGGACCGGCGTGCGGTGTACCGGGTGCCCGGGCCGCTGGACCTGTCCGGCCTGAACGCGATCGCGGACCTCGACGTCGGGGAGCTCCGGTACCCGCCGTTCGTGCCCTCATCGCCCGCGATCCCTAAAGACACGGACATCTTCGCCGCCCTCCGTGAGCACGACGTCCTGGTCCACCACCCGTACGAGTCGTTCACCACCAGCGTCGAGCGGCTCATCGAGGCGGCGGCGGCCGATCCCAACGTGCTGGCCATCAAGCAGACGCTGTACCGCACCAGCGGCGACTCGCCGATCGTGGACGCGCTGATCGACGCGGCCGAACTCGGCAAGCAGGTGGTCGTGGTGGTCGAGATCAAGGCCCGCGGCGACGAGCGGGCCAACATCGCCTGGGCCAGGAAGCTGGAGGAAGCGGGCTGCCATGTCGTCTACGGCTTCGTCGGCCTGAAGACCCACTGCAAGGTCCTGCTCATCGTCCGGGAAGAGGCCGATGGAACGCTGCTGCGCTACTGCCATATCGGCACCGGCAACTACAACCCGGCGACGGCCCGGCTGTATGAGGACGTTGGCCTGCTGACTGCCGATCCGACCGTGGGCGAGGATGTCACTGACCTCTTCAACCACCTCACCGGGTACAGCCGCCAGGACTCCTACCAGCAGCTCCTCGTCGCGCCGGAATCACTGCGCGCGGGACTGGTCGGACGGATCGCGCACCAGACGGATCGCCAGCGGGCCGGAAAGTCAGCCCGGATCCAGTTCAAGTGCAACGCGCTCATCGACGAGGTGGTCGTCGACGCGCTGTACCGGGCGTCGCAGGCCGGAGTGCCGATCGACCTGTGGGTCCGCGGAATCTGCACGCTGCGCCCGGGCGTGCCGGGGCTGTCGGAAACCGTCCGCGTGCGCAGCATCCTGGGCCGCTTCCTGGAACACTCGCGGGTCTACGCCTTCGGTACCGGGGAGGACGGCGAAGCCGACCCCGACGCGCGCGGCGAGGTGTGGCTCGGCAGCCCCGACATGATGCACCGGAACCTGGACCGCCGGGTGGAAACGATCGTCCGGGTCACCGATCGCGGGCATGCCCAGGAACTGCGGCGACTGCTGGAGCTGGGCATGTCCGACGAGACGGCCTCGTGGTGGCTGGACGCCGACGGAACCTGGACCCGGCGGGACCGCGGGCCCCACGGTGAGCGGCTGCGTGACATCCAGGCCATGCTGATCGGGGACCGTCGCCTGCGAGCCGCCGATGGCTGAGCCGTCGGCTCCCTCACCCCGGCCGGGAACACCCTCCGGTGGCTGGCTCGGGCCGGACGTGATCGAGGCCGCAGGCGCGATCGTCTGGCGGCGCGGCCCGGACGGCCTGGAGGTGCTCCTCATCCACCGCCCACGGCGCGATGACTGGTCGCTGGCCAAGGGCAAGCGCGATCCGGGCGAGCTGCTGCCGCAGACCGCCGTGCGCGAGACGGTCGAGGAGACCGGCCTGCGCCCGGTCCTTGGCCGGCGCCTGCAGACCGTGCAGTACCTGGCCAGCGGGCGGCCCAAGTGGGTGCACTACTGGGCGGCCGCGCACCCGATGAATGGCCGTGGCCTTGCCTCGTCGTTCACCCCGAACGATGAGGTCGACGGGATCGAGTGGCTCAGCCTCCCGCGCGCCTACGAACGGCTCTCCTACGCCGACGACGCCATGGTGGTCGACGATTTTGCGAAGTGGCCCTACCGGACGGCCGCGCTGGTCATCATGCGGCATGCGTCCGCGGGCGATAAGCGCGACTGGGACGGCGACGACCTGCTCCGCCCGCTCGACCGCAAGGGCCAGGCCGAGGCGCTGGCCCTCGTCCCGCTGCTCGCCTGCTTCGATCCCGTCCGCATCGTCAGCTCGCCTGCGGTCCGCTGCACCGAAACGGTGGCGCCCTACGCCGCGCACATCGGGGCGCCGATTGAGGTGGACCGCGCGCTCACAGTGCCTGACCTGTCCCAGGCTTATTCAGCACGAACGAGCCCTGACAATCCGGTCACCGACGTGGCGCAGCTCCTCGCCGATGGCGTGCCGACACTTGTCTGCGCGCACCGGGAGAACATCCCGCAACTGCTCGGCGGGGCGTGTGAATATCTCGGGGCCAAGCCGCCCAGCGACCCCTCCCTGCCCAAGGCCGGTTTCTGGGTGCTTCAGGCCGGGGAGAGCACGCTCGCCGGGCTGGAGCGCTACGAGCTGCCGCGCCGCGATTGACCTGGCGTTCCGCGGTCGCCTGCCGCCGGTGGTGCCGTCCGGTCCGCTAGCTCACCGTTGCAGGCCTCGCGGTCCTGAGTAAGGCCATCTTGGGTAGGGCGGTCCTGGGCCAGGCCATCTTGGGTGGGGCGGTCCTGGGCCAGGCCATCTTGGGTGGGGCGGTCCTGGGCCAGGCCATCTTGGGACTGAGCCGGCTCAGCAGTATCACGGGCCTCCTTGGCCTCTCCGGCCTCAGCGGCTGCCTCTCCGGCCTCTCCGGCCTCTCCGGCCTCTCCGGCCTCAGCGGCTGCCTCTCCGGCC
>Ga0302225_10002067_pt1 | contig 12196 bp, 12 predicted proteins | sample II_Palsa_E3_2_FD_193515 | JGI IMG/M metagenome (GOLD analysis project Ga0302225, IMG submission 193515) | Peat permafrost microbial communities from Stordalen Mire near Abisko, Sweden - II_Palsa_E3_2 | ecosystem: Environmental > Terrestrial > Soil > Palsa > Peat permafrost | place: Sweden...
CTCCGGGCAGATCCGCCGCCGCCGGGCAGTTCGGCGTCGTCAGCGTCATTTTGATTTTCACGCCGCGGTCGTCGTCGACGTCGACGTTATAGATTAGTCCCAGCTCGTAGATATCGGCCGGAATTTCCGGATCGTAGACGGTCTTCAACGCGGTCACGATCTCGTCGGTCAAGCGCGCGAGTTCGTCCGCCGGGATGGCGGAGGAAGGCGCGGCCACGCTCGCATCGGCAACGCTTCCGGCAACCGTCGCATCGGCGTTCTCGCCGGCCGTCCTATTGGTTGCTGCATTTTCGGCGAGCGCGGCGTCGGCGGCCGTCTCGGCCGCTGCCGGTTTTGTTTCGTCGGTCATGCGAAAAAATCCTGTGCCTTGATTAAGGCCTGCGCGAGAAGATCGACCTCGTCGCGGGTGTTGTACATCGCGAAGGACGCGCGGCAAGAGGCGGTGAGCCCGAAGCGCGCGAGCAGAGGCATGACGCAATGAGTGCCCGCGCGTATGGCAACGCCGGAGCGGTCAATAATGGTCGCCACGTCGTGCGGGTGCGCCCCCTTTATTTCGAACGAGACGATCGGCCCTTTGTCCTTGGCCGTGCCGAAAATGCGCAGCGAATTGATTTCGCGCAATCGGTCCTGCGCATAGCGCGTCAGCCCGGCCTCATGGTTCCTGATCCGCGCCTTTCCGACCGACGCGACATAGTCGAGCGCGGCGCCAAGCCCGATGGCTTGTACGATCGAAGGTGTGCCGGCTTCAAATTTGTGCGGCGGGTCGCCATAAGTGATGCGATCCTCGAACACTTCGCGGATCATCTCGCCACCGCCGTTGAACGGCGGCATGGCGGCGAGGTGATCGTATTTGCCGTAAAGGACGCCGATGCCGGTCGGCCCGTATAGCTTGTGGCCGGTGAAAGCGTAAAAATCGCAGTCGATGTCGCGGACGTCGACATTGCAATGGACAGCGGCCTGCGCGCCATCGATTAAAACCGGCACGCCGCGGGCATGTGCAATGCGCGTGACCTCTTTGACCGGCACCAGGGTGCCGAGCATGTTCGACATGTGGGTGATGGCCACCATCTTAGTGCGCGGGCCGATCAGCTTTTCGAATTCGTCGATCAGGAAATGACCCTCGTCGTCGACCGGCGCCCATTTGATGACCGCGCCCTGGCGCTCGCGGAGGAAATGCCACGGCACGATATTGGAATGGTGCTCCATGATGGAGAGCACGATCTCGTCACCGGGTTTGATGCGCTCGCGGCCGAAAGTATAGGCGACGAGGTTGATGGCCTCGGTAGCGTTGCGGGTGAAAATGATCTCTTCCTTGCGGCCGGCGTTGAGGAATGCCGCCACCTTTTCCCGCGCGCCTTCGTAGGCCTCGGTCGCCTCGTTAGCGAGATAGTGCAGCCCGCGATGCACGTTGGCATATTGCGTCGTGTAAGCTTGGTGCATGCGGTCGAGCACCGCCTTGGGCTTTTGCGCCGAGGCGGCGTTGTCGAGATAAACCAGCGGCTTGCCGTAAACTTGGGTGGCGAGGATCGGAAAATCCGCGCGGACGCGATTGACGTCGTAGACGCCGTTGGTGGCTACGTCGTTCATGCGGCCGCCTCGCGGGCGCTCCGCGCCTTCAGCCACGCCGCGACCTGTTCCATCAACGCTTCGCGCAATCCCGCATGCTCGACCCCTTCGACCGCTTCGCCCAGGAACGCCTGGATCAGCAGCGCCTCGGCTTCGCTGGGCGGAATGCCGCGCGCCATCAGATAAAATTTCAGGTCGTCATCGATCGCGCCCGCGGTCGCGCCATGGCCGCACTGCACATCGTCGGCGAAGATTTCAAGCTCGGGCTTGCTGTCGGCTTCCGCGTTCTCGGAAAGCAGCAGTGCCCGCGTCATCATCTTGGCGTCGGTCTGCTGCGCTCCGGGCCGCACGATAATTCGGCCCTGAAACACGCCGTGGGCCTCGTCGTCGAGCACCGACTTGAAGACCTCGCGGCTCTGACAGCCTGGCGCGCCGTGTTGGGCGACGAGCGTCGCATCGGCGTGTTGCCGGCCCTTGATCAGCGTGGCGCCGCGAATGTTGGCGACGGTATTTTCGCCGTCGAAATTGATGAACAGCTGGTTGCGCACGACGGCGCCGCCAGTGACGAAATTAAACGCGTTGAAGCGCGCTTTGGCCCCGATAGCGACCGCAAGGGTCGAAACGTGCAGCGCATCTTTGCCTTCGCCGACGATCTTGACGTGATCGACATGAGCTTCGTCGGCGACGAACAATTCGAGCGCCGAGTTGACCTGATAGTCGCCGGCCTCGCCCTCGTAGCTCTCGATGAGCATGACGCGTGCGCCCCGCTCGACAACGACCAGCGAGCGGATGAAATCCGCATTCGGCTTTCCCGAAGCGACGAACAGAAGGTGCAGCGGACGCTCAATGGTGGAGTTGGCGGCGACGCGGATCACCGCGCCATCGCCCATCAGCGCAGTATTGAGCGCAACCGCCATGTCGTCCGGTGCGGCGAGCTTGCCAAGATGGGCCGATAGCGCCGCATCGTTATTGGCAAGGGCGTCGGCCAGCGAACCGATGGTGAGCCCCGCTTCCAATGCGCCGATGTCGGATAACTCAGGGACAAACGCCCCATCGACGAACACGAGCCGGCGCGTTTCGACGTCGCTAAGCCATTGCCCCGCTGCTTTCGCGCGCGCCTTCGCCGCCGCGTCGGGCGGGCCGGCGAGCGGCTTCGCTTCGCGCATGAGTGCGCGGAGGTCGGTATATTTCCAGTCCTCGACGCGGCGATGCGGCAGGCCTTCGCGGGCAAACAGATCGAAAGCGGCGGCGCGCTGATCGGCGATCACGCCGGTGCCGGGCAGCCGCGCGCGCGCCTGCGCAAACTCCTGCGCCAGCGCGGTTTCCGCGGCGGTCTTTATGACTTTTAGCTCAGCCATGGCATTCATGTCGCGGCGGGACTTACGCCGCCGCTTCTTCCTGATACTCGGCGTAACCGCGCGCCTCGAGTTCGAGCGCCAAATCCTTGCCGCCGGCTTTGACAATGCGGCCGCCCGAAAGGACGTGCACGACGTCCGGCACGATGTAGTTGAGCAGCCGCTGATAGTGGGTGATGACCACAAACGAGCGCTTGGGACCGCGCAGCCGGTTGACGCCCTCCGAGACGATTTTCAGCGCGTCGATGTCCAGGCCGGAATCGGTCTCATCGAGCACCGCGAGCCGTGGCTCAAGCAGTGCCATTTGCAGGATTTCGTTGCGCTTCTTTTCGCCGCCGGAAAAGCCGACATTGACGCCGCGGCGCAGCATATCCTGGCCGATGCCGAGCTCCTTGGCGACCTCGCGGACCTTCTTTAAGAATTCCGGCGTCGACAGCTCGGCCTCGCCGCGTTTCTTTCGCTGCGCATTAAGCGCGGTGCGCAGGAACGTCATGGTGGCGACGCCCGGGATTTCCAACGGATATTGGAAGGCAAGGAAAAGGCCCGCGGCCGCGCGCTCGTCCGTCGACATCTCGAAAATATTCTTGCCGTCGAGGGTGACCTCGCCTGCCGTCGGCTCGTAGCCATCCTTCCCGGCGAGCACATAGGCGAGCGTCGACTTGCCCGAGCCGTTCGGGCCCATAATGGCATGCACCTCGCCGGCATTGATCGCGAGGTTGAGACCTTTGAGAATTTCTTTGCCGTCGATTTCGACGTGCAGGTTTTTGACTTCCAGTAACGCCATCCTGAAAAGCTCCAAATTTCAATATCCGCGTTCTCTAACGGCTGCCCCAGCGCCAGCGCCATTCGCCCTCGGTCTTGCGGCGGCAGATGACGAAGAGAAAGGCAAGCACCAGCGCGTCAAATCCGAATATCGCTGCAAGCGACCAATAGTGTTGCTCCGTCAGATGCAGCCCAAGATTGACGCCTACCATCGCGAGCACAGTCGCAATCGTTACCGCCCATCCCTGCCAGGTGATCGGCGTGGCGCCGAAGCCGTAGCGCTTCGGTCTAAACCAATACTTGGTCATGATGTTTGGCCTTTAGCCGACGCTGCCTTCCAGCGAGACCGAGATCAGCTTCTGCGCCTCGACCGCGAACTCCATCGGCAATTGCTGCAGCACATCCTTGACGAAACCGTTGACCACGAGCGCCGTCGCCTCTTCCGCCGAGAGCCCGCGCTGTCGGCAATAAAACAGCGTCTCCTCGGAAATCTTCGAGGTCGTGGCTTCGTGCTCGAACATGGTCGAGGAGTTCTTCGCCTCGATATAGGGCACCGTATGCGCACCGCACTTGTCGCCAATCAGGAGCGAGTCGCAATTGGTAAAGTTACGCGCGCCGGTGGCGCGGCGGTGCGACGTGACAAGCCCGCGATAGGTGTTGTTGGAATGGCCGGCGGCGATGCCCTTACTGATGATGCGGCTTGTCGAGTTCTTGCCGAGATGCAGCATCTTGGTGCCGGAATCGACCTGCTGATAGCCGTTAGAACTCACCGCGTGAATTGTCGCCGCGGAGGATGCAGCTCGGATATTTCCAGGTGATTGCGGAGCCGGTTTCCACCTGGGTCCACGAGATCTTGGCGTTTCTGCCGCGGCAATCGCCGCGCTTGGTGACGAAATTGTAGATGCCGCCGCGACCGGCGGCGTCGCCCGGATACCAGTTCTGGATGGTCGAATATTTGATTTCGGCGTCGTCGAGCGCAACCAGCTCGACGACCGCGGCGTGCAGCTGGTTCTCGTCGCGCATCGGCGCCGTACAGCCTTCGAGATAGCTGACATAGGAGCCCTTGTCGGCGATGATCAGCGTCCGCTCGAACTGGCCGGTGTTTTTTTCGTTGATGCGGAAATAGGTCGACAATTCCATCGGACAGCGCACGCCAGGCGGCACGTAGACGAACGACCCGTCGGAGAACACCGCCGAGTTGAGCGTGGCGAAGAAATTGTCGCTGACCGGCACGACCGTTCCGAGATATTTCTTCACCAGTTCGGGATGCTGCTGCACCGCTTCCGAGATCGGCATGAACAGCACGCCGGCTTTGGCCAGTTCGGCCTTGAACGTGGTCGCGACTGAAACCGAGTCGAACACGGCATCGACGGCGACGCGGCGATTGCCGCCCTCGCCCGGGGCGCCCTCCGGATCGTCTTCGTTCGCGGGCTTCTGAATGCCGAGCAGCGCTTCGCGCTCGCGCAGCGGAATGCCGAGCTTTTCGTAGGTCCGCAGGATTTCCGGATCGATCTCGTCGAGCGATTTCGGTCCGGCCTTTTGCTTCGGCGCTGAGTAGTAATAGAGGTCCTGGTAATCGATGGGACCGTAATCGACCTTCGCCCATTTCGGCTCGCGCATGGTCTGCCAGCGCTTATAGGCGTCGAGCCGCCACGCCAGCATCCATTCCGGCTCGTTCTTCTTCGCCGAAATAAAGCGGACCGTATCTTCCGAAAGGCCCTTCGGGGCCTTGTCGGATTCGATCAGAGTCTCGAATCCATACTTATATTGATCGACGTCGATCCGGCGAACCTGATCGACGGTCTCTTGAACTGCCGGCACTCGTCCCTCCGCTCACGGTTTCAAGGACCGCGGGTTGGATTCGTCGGTTATGGTTCGAAGTTCTGTCTTAAGGGAACCCCAAATGCCTTGCGGCGGTTAATTCTGCCGTCCGCGCAGAGTCTTAAGCGGCGATGCCGCGCTTGTCCTTCAGGCCCTTAGATAATGCACCATAGGCCTTTCTCCAAGCGTTTTGGAATCGTTCTACGTCCGCGTCCGTGGTGGTCCAGCCGACGCTGACGCGCAAGGCCGCCTGGGTTAAAGGCGGCGCAAAGCCCATAGCTTCAAGTACATGGGAGGCCTGGACTTTTCCGGACGAGCAGGCGGCGCCCGAGGACACCGCCACGCCTTCGAGATCAAGGGCAATAATCGCGGTTTCAGCCTTAACGCCCGGAACCGCAAACATCGTCGTGTTCGGCAGCCGCCGCGCGGACGCCCCGAAGATCACCGTATCCGGCGCGACGGCGCAAAGGCCCTCCTCGAGCTTTTGCCGCAACGCCAACATACGAGATGTTTCGTCCGGCATTTGAGCGCGTGCCGCCGCCGCGGCCGCTCCGAAGGCGGCGATGCCGGGCAAATTTTCCGTGCCGCCGCGCAGCCCCCGTTCCTGCCCGCCGCCGCGAATGAGCGGATCGGGGAAATGGATGCCGTCATGCCTGCGAATAAGCGCGCCGACGCCCTTCGGGCCGCCGATCTTATGCGCTGAAATCGCCATCAGGTCGGCCCCGAGCGCGCTGATGTCGCAGGCGATGCGCCCGGCCGCTTGCACCGCATCGACATGCAACAAGCCGCCGGCTGCCTGGACCAGCGCCGCCGCTTCGGCAACAGGCTGGATCACGCCGGTTTCGTTGTTCGCGAGCATGACCGAAACCAGCGGGCGAGCGACTTTGGCCAACGCCTCCGCCAGCGCCGTAAGCCTCAGCTGCCCGTCCGGTTCGACCGGAAGCTCGTTGATCGCCCCTGCCGGAAAGCGCCCGCCAGCGCGGACGGAAGGGTGCTCAATGGACGAGATCAGCAATGCACCCCGCGGCGTTTTCTCCGTGGCGGTTTCGATGAACGGCGTGAGCGCCAACGCATTCGCTTCGGTGCCGCCGGACGTGAAAATCACATTGGCCGGCGCGGCGCCGACCAGTTCCGCCACTTGCGCGCGCGCTTTTTCGATAAGACGGCGCGCAGCGCGTCCTTCGGCGTGCACTGACGACGGATTGCCAATTGCGCCCAGCGCATCGGCAAAGGCGCGCCGCGCCTCTTCGCGCAACGGCGCGGTAGCGTTCCAATCGAGATAAGTGCGCTCGGCCATGTTGTTTGTGCTTGTTGCTTCAGGGTTTTGGTCGCAACCGCCACCCGGACACGCCGGCTGCACGCCGATCACGCGTATCAAAATCCGAGCGGTGATAGACAGTTACGGGCGCTGCCTGACGCGGTCAAGCGCCGAGCGTTGCACTGCCAATGCGGTCTTCGTCGGCGTCGCCGCTCGCGGACAACGCCTAGCCGTCGCCAGCATGGAACGCTTGCTTTTCGCACCCGGCCTTGTGGTAGAAGGCGCGACCCCATTGTTTTTGCCGGGCGCGTCCCCATCTGCGAATCGAAAAACTGAAATGGTTGTAGGGGCTTACGTTCGGTTGCCGGCGCCGTCACAAGGTGCGGGATTCGCACGCGCCGCCCGCTAAATCGAGGTTTAATCCATGCCGGAAGTCATTTTCACCGGGCCGGGCGGTCGCATCGAAGGCCGCTATCATCCTGCGCGGCAAAAGAACGCGCCGATCGGCATTGTGCTGCATCCGCATCCGCAGTTCGGCGGCACGATGAACCATCAGATCGTCTATCAACTTTACTACGCGTTCGTGCACCGCAATTTTTCCGCTCTCCGCTTTAACTTTCGCGGCGTCGGCAGAAGCCAGGGCGGATTCGATCACGGCATTGGCGAACTCTCGGACGCCGCCGCCGCGCTCGATTGGGCGCAGTCGGTCAATCCGGAGGCGCGCAGTTGCTGGATCGCCGGCTTCTCGTTCGGCTCCTGGATCGGCATGCAGCTCTTGATGCGCCGGCCGGAGATTGAAGGTTTTATTTCCATTGCGCCGCCGGCCAATCTTTATGACTTTTCATTCCTCGCGCCCTGCCCGTCGTCCGGCTTGATCATTCACGGCGACAAGGATGCGGTCGTGCCGCATCGCGACGTCACGACGCTGGTCGAGAAGCTCAAGACCCAAAAGGGTATCGTGATCGAGCAAAAGGTCGTTCCCGGCGCCAACCACTTCTTCGACGGCAAGATCGACGCGCTGATGACCTCGGTCGGCGCTTACCTCGACAAGAGGATCGGCACCAAGGGCGGCCGGACGACGACGGCCGCATGAAAAACGGCCCGGATATTGCCGGGCCCATTCTGACTGGAAGACTTCAGAGAACTACCGCTCTTTATCGGTCACGCTGTTGCCGCGTGCGCCGCCCCCTCCCGCGCGGCCTCGCGAAAGGATAAAAGGATGACAAAGACCGCAAAGGACTAAAGGCACAGGGAGGATGTTATGAGGAATTTTGCCGCCAACGTGCTGGCAGCCGCCATAGTGTCGTTGGCCTTCGTCGGCCACGCCGGAGCGCAGGGCAAAACCGTCGGCGTGTCGTGGTCGAACTTTCAGGAAGAACGCTGGAAGACCGATGAAGCCGCGATCAAGGCGGCGATAGCGGCGGCCGGCGGCAAATACATTTCCGCCGATGCGCAGTCTTCGGCGCAAAAGCAATTAGCGGACGTCGAAAGCCTCATTGCGCAAGGCGCCAACGCGCTGATTGTGCTGGCGCAGGATTCGTCCGCCATCGCACCCGCCGTACAGAAAGCGGTCGACGAAGGGATTCCGGTCGTCGGCTACGACCGGCTGATCGAAAATCCAAACGCGTTCTACATCACCTTCGACAACAAGGAAGTCGGGCGCATGCAGGCGCGCGCGGTTTTTGCCGCCAAGCCGTCCGGCAACTACGCCTTCATCAAAGGTTCGTCCGCCGACCCAAATGCCGACTTTTTGTTTTCCGGCCAAATGGAGGTCCTCAAGGACGCGCTCGCCGCGGGCAAGATCGAGAATGTGGGCGAGGCCTATACCGACGGCTGGCTTCCCGCCAACGCACAAAAGAACATGGAGCAAATACTGACCAAGGCGAATAACAAGGTCGATGCCGTGGTCGCTTCGAACGACGGCACCGCGGGCGGCGCCATTGCGGCGCTGGCGGCGCAAGGATTGGCTGGCAGCGTGCCGGTGTCCGGCCAGGACGGCGATCACGCCGCGCTCAACCGCATTGCGCTTGGCACGCAAACCGTATCGGTGTGGAAGGACGCCCGCGAGCTCGGCAAGAAGGCGGCGCAGATTGCGCTCCTGCTCGCCCAGGGCACCAAGATGGGCGAAGTGCCCGGCGCGATGAAATTCTCCGGCGGCCCAAAGAAAGTCGAAATGAATTCGCTGTTCCTCACTCCGGTCCCGATCACCAAGGACAACCTTGACGTCGTTATTGAAGCCGGGTGGATCAAGAAAGATGAAGTGTGCCAAGGCGTGAAGCCCGGCACGATCAAGGTTTGCGGTTGATTACGCGGCCGCCGCTCTGATCCGGAAATGAAAGCCGGCCGATCGGGTGTTTCGGGCGCGTTTTTTCGCGCCACCGAACTCGACACGCGGCTTCTGGGCATGGTCGGCGCTTTGCTGCTGATCTGGATCGCCTTTCACCTTCTTTCCGGCGGCTTTTTTTTGACACCGCGCAATTTGTGGAATTTGTCGGTGCAGGCGGCGCCGGTCGCGATCATGGCGACAGGCATGGCGCTCGTCATCATCACCCGCAATATCGATCTGTCGATCGGCTCGATGCTGGGCTTTCTCGGGATGATCATGGGCGTGATGCAAGCCGATTTCCTGCCGAGGCTGCTGGGCTTCGAGCATCCGGCGACCTGGGTGATTGCGCTCGCCGCCGGGCTCGCGCTTGGCGTCGTTATCGGTGCGCTCCAGGGATCTTTGATCGCTTATCTCGGCCTGCCGTCCTTTATTGTCACGCTCGGCGGACTTTTGGTGTGGCGCGGCGCGGCATGGTGGGTGACGAGCGGCCAGACGGTCGCGCCGCTCGACTCCCGTTTCCGACTGATGGGCGGCGGAACTGAAGGCTCAATCGGCGCCGCCTGGAGCTGGGCCGTGGGCGTTCTTGCCTGCGTGGCGCTAGTGCTGGCCCAAGCCCACGCCCGCGCCAGGCGCAAGAAATTTCACTTTCCGCTGCGGCCGATGGCGGCGGAGGTCTTCCTTGGCGGCGTTGCTTGTTTGCTCATCCTCGGAGCGGTAGCGGTCGCCAATTCCTATCCGTGGCCGATTGGCAGCGTGCGCCGTTATGCGGAAGCAAATCACATCGCCCTGCCCGCCGGCGGGCTGTTTATCGCGCATGGCATAGCCGTTCCGGTGCTCATCGCCATCGGCATCGGCATCGCCATGACCTTCCTCGCCACGCGCACGCGTTTCGGGCGTTACGTTTACGCCATCGGCGGCAACCGCGAGGCGGTCGAGCTGGCCGGCGTCGATGCGCGCTGGGCGATCATGAAGCTCTTCATGCTCATGGGCCTGTTGGCCGGGATCGGCGGCGCGGTTTCGATTGCGCGGCTCAATGCCGCCACCAATTCCGAAGGCACGCTCACCGAATTGCTGGTGATCGCCGCCGCCGTTATCGGCGGCTCATCGCTCGCCGGCGGCGTCGGCACCGTGGCGGGAGCCATGCTCGGCGCCATCCTCATGCAGTCGTTGCAGTCGGGAATGGTGCTCGTTGGCGTCGACACACCGTTGCAGAACATCGTTGTCGGCATCGTCCTGGTGCTCGCGGTGCTGATCGACACGTTGTACCGGCGGCGCACGCGGAGGGCATGATGGTCACGACCGCCAGTAACGTGCCTCTGGTCGAAATGCGCGACGTCTCGCTTTCATTCGGCGGCGTTCGCGCCGTCGACCGTGCCTCGATTGATCTCTACGCCGGCGAAGTGGTGGCGCTGGTCGGCCATAACGGCGCCGGCAAATCGACCCTGATCAAAATTCTATCGGGTGCTTATCCGCGGGACTCGGGAAGCATTCGCATTCGCGGCGCCGAAGCGACAATCGCCAATCCGCGCGACGCCAAGCATTACGGCATCGAGACGATCTACCAGACGCTGGCGCTCGCCGACAACATCGACACCGCGGCCAATTTGTTTCTCGGCCGCGAATTGCGCACCAAATGGGGAACGCTGGACGACATCGCCATGGAGTCGGAGGCGCGCAACGTCTTGGGCCGCCTCAATCCGCACTTTCAGCGATTCAAGGATCCGGTAAACGCGCTCTCCGGCGGCCAGCGCCAGTCGGTCGCGATTGCGCGCGCTATTTTGTTCAACGCCCAAATTCTGGTGATGGACGAGCCAACCGCCGCGCTTGGACCGCAAGAGACCGCCCAGGTCGGCGACCTGGTGCGGCAGCTCAAGGCCGCCGGCATCGGCATATTTCTGATCAGCCACGACATTCACGACGTGTTCGATCTCACCGACCGGATTTGCGTGATGAAGAACGGCCGCATTGTCGGCACGGCCCGCGTGACGGACGTGACCCAAGACGAGGTACTGGGAATGATCATTGCCGGCATCTGCCCACCGACAGCGATTCCGGGGCCGGGCGCGATGGCCGCTACCCGATTAAGCCACTAGGCCACATCGCCGGCGCGCTCGGTTTGATGTCGGTTTCGGGCCAGGCAACGCGCTACGAAAATGGACGGAAATTAATTTCCCGGCCACCGCCGCGCAATCCAGCGCGCCTTAATCTCGAACTGGCGTTCTGGGATTTTCCGAGGCTTCGGCCCGACAACCAAAGGAGTGTGTCATGAATTTTCAGACATCAAAGACACAAAGCCGGTTGCGTTTCAGTTCGGCAATCTCCCGTGTCGCTCTTGCCGTCGCGTTGACGTTGTCCGCAAACGGCGCAATGGCGGCGACATCGCAGGTTCATAGGACGATCAAGCCGGCACATGCCGTGCATACGCGTCAGGTGGCGGCCGCTAAATACCGTCAGTTCACGCCACGGCAATTCAATCTCCAGGATTTCGTCGCGGCCACATTCGGCGGGTTTGCGGTGCCGCTCGTGGCACACGCATCGCGGGTCGCCGGCGCGCATGCCCCGGCTGCGTCCGGTTACGACAATTCGCCGGCGATCGCTGATAGTCCGGCGCCGGTCATCGTCGATAACAGCCAGTCCCAGGCGGCCATTGACACGACGGACCAAGCCATCCAGCAGATGGACCAAGACATCTTTCAGATGGACGAGACCGTCGATCAACAATGAATGTACGCCGTGGGCGTAAACGTGAGACGAGGGCGCCTGGTTTCAATTCGGCGCCCTCTTCTTTTTCAGCGGGCCTATCTTGAAAAGAATTCCTCGGTGCCGCGATAAACGACGCGGCCGCGCAGGATGAGAAGCGCGTCGCGCACGCTCGCCAGATGGCAGACCGGCCTCAAAATGCGGTAGGCTTTTTTGGACTATTGACTTGGGCCGCCAGTCCTCGGCGCTGATTCGACAGCAGTAGTTTGGGCCGCAGTTTTTTTGGCCTCTGAATCGGCGGGACTGATTTTAGTTTGCCGGCCAGATTTGATTTCACGGGAGAAAAAACCGTCGGCATCTCTGAGAGGAAGCTGCTCGTGCTTTAGCCCGTTTGCCTCACGAATTGCT
>Ga0302225_10002078_pt1 | contig 12151 bp, 15 predicted proteins | sample II_Palsa_E3_2_FD_193515 | JGI IMG/M metagenome (GOLD analysis project Ga0302225, IMG submission 193515) | Peat permafrost microbial communities from Stordalen Mire near Abisko, Sweden - II_Palsa_E3_2 | ecosystem: Environmental > Terrestrial > Soil > Palsa > Peat permafrost | place: Sweden...
CCTCGGGATCTGGCCGAAAGGTCAAGGCGGACTTTTGCGGCGTTACCAAGTCCCAACTCTCCAGATCATGTCGGCTTCGTAATATGTGGAAAGGCTGGTCATCTTCAGCCTGTTTAGCCAGGTAATGTGCTGCCAAAAAGGTAAAGCTCCCTGTTCCGGACGAGATACCACCGTCTTCCAGCGGGAGGGCCAGCTGAAACATGAAGTTGCGGACATAGAGACAGAACATATGCAATGGATATTGATGGTCGGCAACCTTTCTTCGATATAATAGGGCAGTTGGATGAACGATGCCGCGATCGCTCTCGACCACGTCGATCGTTCGGAATCCGCTGGACTTCCGGGCAGCTTCTTCGATCCGCAGTGTGGTAAGAGCCCTGCCATATCCCGAAACGTCATTGTTGGGCAATGCGGAAAGGGCATTCTTTAGAAAGGCCTGATAAACAAGAGCCGGGGTGTATGGCAATGGAGTGGTATCAACAGTGATTTGACCATCGCTTAGCTTTCCGCCAAATCCACCATCCTTAATCTGTTCGAATAGGATCAATTGTCCTAATCGCCGGCTTTGTATACTACCGTCACTCGAACTGAAAATGAATCGCTTATTGCCCGGGCGAATATCTGAAAAGATGCGATGAAGTCCCAACCAAGCACCCATGTTTCGCTCATACTCTCCGAATTGGCTATTGCATGCGTCACACTCTTCCGCCCAAATCCAATAGGGATTGCACAGCAGCTTAGAGAACCGGTGGGGATCGTGGTCAAAAGTCGTCGTTTCAGCGTCCTGGCCACAGAAGCGACATTTCCACGTGCGCCTCAGAGGTAGATTGGGGCTCGTCGTCCAATCCATTGGATATTGGAGATAGGGTTCGTAGACTTCGGTAAACTGGTCGTAGATCTCGATCTCTTGCTGAGGCAATTTATACATCATACCCGAAATTATTAACAAAAATTAACCGTATCATACCGCATCAAATCGTATCATACTGTATCATTGCGTACCTTTATGCGCCCCTGCAATTACTTCTTCATCAAGCCTTCCAGCAACTATACCTTTTTCAAGGTCATTGACAGTCAATGTTTTTAATCCGGCCGATTGCTTACCCGAAAAAATCCGAATTAGACCTCCTATCATATCTATACCCTCTCCCTTAAAGTAATCAGCTGCCATAAATTTTGAAACGTCGACATTAAACCTTTTTCCATACTCAATAAGCAAATCACTAGCATCATCACCATACACCCCAAGATCATCGTACAGTCGTGTGCAAGGAGTTACTTCATTTTCATGTACCCCGACTAGTTCAACTGTATTATTACGCAGCAATAAGGCAGTCGCAACCGGTTCCTATTTTGCAAGGTTGGCGGGCATATTTGCCTACAAATTCCAACTGTATTCGCTTCGGATAGGGGTAAATAAGATCGTCAAATTTTTCTTATTCCATGGTTTTGGAAGGGAATTGATACGATTTTACCCTGAATAGGACTGCCTCATTTACCGAGAACGGGGCAGTGTTACCAGTGAACGTGATGTGCTCATGGGTGTACTGCGGTTTTATCGGTCTGATTGAACAGAAAGAACAGGAACTCCCCATCTGTTGAAGCGTCTTTATGAAACGTACCGGCCAAGTTATAGGCTACAGGCTGCTGAATACAGGAAACATATCACATTGCGAAATCGATACCCGGCTCCTTGTTAGCCTAGCCCTTCATTGCATGGCCTCATCTGTAATAATCGCCCATAATCACCCGTCCGGCAATCTCACACCCAGTGATGCAGACATGGCACTTACAAAAAATGTCAGCCACGCCTTAGCTCTTATCGATATAACGTTACTGGATCACCTAATTATTACAGTCGATGACTGGTTTTCGATGGCGAATGAAAAGTTGCTATAACTCTAGTTTGAACGTCTGGACCACCTGTTCCAAGTGATGCCGATATACAACTCACTATGCAAAAAAAGAAGGCCTTGCAAACTATTGTTTCCTCCGGCGGGTGGCACTCAATGGCCATAGGGGGGTGGCTTTGATCTAAATACTCGCCTTATTAGCTTTTACAACTAAATAGTTGACAAAAGCACTAGAAGCAACCAGCATAAACAAAGCATCTTCTTGGTCAAGATTCGGTTCGTCGGTCAAAGCATGCCTAATTCCATCACCATCACTCGTGTATCCATAAATTTTCAAAAAACCTTGCTCCAATGCTGGATGGATTGGAATAGCTTTCTTCAAGTCTTTCAAAGCCATTGCCAAGTCAGCCTTTTTATTATTTGAAATTTCCTTACAAATGGACTCAATTGCAGATATAGATTCCTTGATGGAGTTTCTATAATCTGGATTTTCTCTATCAGCCAATTTATTTAAAGCAGTATTGAGGTGAATACTTGCCCCTTTGTACTTCTTTTTATCGGCTGTATTATCGATCGCCTTTTCTATTTCACGTATTTCCGTTTCGCTGGTTATGGGTGCAAGTATTTCCTTAATTATTCTATAGCCGGATAGTTCACGCTTTAAAACGAAATTAAGGTCGTTTATGAAGTTTTCCCGATGCATTGGTAATTCTCGGCCTTGAATTACAAAATCGATAAAATCATATTTGTCCAAATAATTCCACGAAAACCAATGCTTACGCATTTGATTAACAAGCGAAAATTTATCATGAGGCATTTGATCGGTCGGAAATTTCAAAAAGGAGAACCAGATTGCATGAAACAAATCGTAATATCGAGAATAAGCCATTGAATTAGTTTCCTCTTTAATCATGGGCTGGTAAATATAGTGATCTAGCACGTTCCAAATGCTATTAGCCAACTCCGCATCCATTGAATCAACTTGAATCGTAGTTCTCAGTTCCCTTTTTCCAATTCTTTCAGAAAATCGGCTACTCATATCAAATTTAATTAAGTGTTATCGATCTGTATATTCACGTAATCAACCCTTTTCAAATTTAGCAATTATATAGCGGAAACAGGGAAAAGTTGCACATTCTTTCCACATGCCAAGTCAAATATCACACGCTACCAGCGTCAACTTGTCCTTCGTTCAAGCTGCACCCTACTGGTCTTTAAAAGTTACCGCATCCGGCTTCCTTTAACCATCCTCTCCAGCTTCGCCCGGCCTAATGGCTTTTTCCCGGACCTGAAACTTGTATAATCGCATTGCGAATTTGTCAGAACAACATTAGGATTATTTGCCAGCGCAGGGTTTTACTATTTATCAATGCTCAGTATAATCTAAACGAAATTATGTAGATTAGATACAAAAACATTCTGAACATGGAGCAGTCAAGAATTATTTATAAATATAGGAATTGGAGTATTGACTATCACAAGAACTGTCTATTAAAGAATCAGTTGTATTTTTCAAGCCCTAGGGAATTAAATGATCCATATGATTTTAAAATTCATTCAGACTTCTCCCTGTTAGACACAGACTATAAAAAACTACAATATATTGATCTAGGAATAAATAACGCTTCAAAAGAACAGCTTCAGAAAATTGGAAACATCAATGCTTACAAGAAAAGGATGTTATCTTTTATGAAATTGAACCCTGAACAATTCCAATCGGAACACGACGTTATGGAAACTGCAAGATCAAGTATCCGATTCGGTATTTTATGTTTTAGCCTGAAATGGAATAGCATTTTGATGTGGACGCATTACGCAAATAGTTCCAAGGGATTCTGCTTCGGACTAAATAGGGAAAAGATAGAAGCCGATAAAATCGGCATGTCTGGATTAGTAAAATACCAAAATGAATTTCCTTCTATAGATCCTTTAGATACTAACCACATGGAAAAAATAATCAAACAAATGCATTTCAAGGCTGAAGTCTGGAGTTATGAAGAAGAATATAGAATTTCTATAATTAAAGAGCAGGCGCTATGGCCCGCCGATAGATTGTATGCGTTCCCGGATGAATACTTGGAAGAAATCATCTTGGGGTTAAATATTTCAGAGAAAGATGAAAACGAAATTTTAAGAATTGCAAAGGTTAAGAACGTTCCTGCTTTTAAGATGGTCAAAAAGCATAACTCCTTTGATATTTACCGAAAACCTTGTAAATATGAGTACATAGTATGAGGTTATTTTCAAAATCGAAGTGAATTATATTAGGCTCGATACCTATAATTGGCTTTATGTAGGAAACGTAGGATTTAGAGGAAAGCGCCAACAATGGCAAACTAGCATATCCCTGGATAAGAATTTGAGATAATAGATTTTTTCTAGCCATTGTAAGAATACTGTAAAGGGGTTAACTCTGTGAATTTAGCAAAAACTCCCGGCTAATCAAATGCTTCTTTCCAACCCGGTTCGTCTTGACAGCCCCCTCCTTTATCCATCGCCGTAACGTCTCCACCCTAATATTAAGCATTAGGCTTGCCTCAGAAACCGTCAAAAAAGGTTTCCGGGTCAGTTCATCCCAATTCACCGGATCATGGCTTAATTTCAAAGGCTCAACCCTCATAAGCGCCTTTGCTGCGCCCAGTTTCTTATCCCGTTCATCTTTCTTATAGCCTACCGTTACAGGCGTGAGAACAATAGCGCATCCGGACGATCGTGGCTACTAACTCCTAGTGAGCTTTTTAATTAACAATATCAGGATCTTTCAGCTTTTTAAGAATAAAGTCCTTCAACTCCGCATACTTCGATTCTCCCATTGCTTTAGCTGGAAACAAGTAGATCGTTCCGGTCTCGCTATTCAAAGTTATGTGAGTGGGTGATATAGATGCCTTTCGAATGTTCTTCCATTTTTCAATAACTGTTTCGTCCTCATTGACCACTTCAAAACACTGAGAATTTAGATTCAGATATTGCTTTTCATACTTAGATAGTTGCCTCAAATATTCGTTCACGCTATTTTTCCATTTAAAATATTTTCTTGCTCGCATTGAAAAAATAATCAAGCATACAACAACGACCATATTTGTCAAGGAGAATAAAACTACCCATTCAATCTTGTTAGAAAATGACAGCAGGTAAAATAATCCTGAAAATAAGATAAAAATGAAGGAGGTGAGTAGAACTGCCTTAGTATGCTTATATGAAAAGACGCTGCCTCTTCCCCTAGTGAAATAGAGCTCTTTTATCGATTGCATTCCATTGGTTAGCTCAATGGAAAAAACGGTGTCCGGGCTCGAATATTCAGCAGAAGGCTCCATTTAACAGCTATTTACCCACTAAACTAATGAAACCGGTTAACTTATGCAAAGTAACCTGGTTAAACATATGCTTCCTCCCCACCTTCTCCGATTTCACCCTCCCAGCCAATGTCCAGCGCCTCAACGTCAGTGACGATACTTTCAGCAGCAAAGCCGCCTCCTTCAGTGTCAACCACTCCTTTGCCTGAACGAACCGAACTTGTTCTCCAGTAATAAACGCCTTAGGCTTCCGTTTAACCATCGTTTCAACCTCCACTCGCTGGATTGCCTTCTCCCGTTGTTTAATCTTGTATAATCGCTTAGTACAACAGTCAGAACACGTCTGGCTAGTCGTTTTCTTTGCAATGAATTCCTGCTTGCAATAGGCGCAAATCTTGACAATTCTCAAATTCTTAATTAAGCGTTTTCATAGACCGCGCTTTCATCTTCATTGAATGTTCTCTTTTCAGGAAAGCGAAAGATAAATATCGCCAGCAACAACGGTATTGAATAAGATACAAAAACAGAAAGCCCCATTTCTTTTATGGCCGGCGGAGTATGCATGTAGTGGAAGTAAATTAAGCAGGAAACGATTTCACATAATAACGCAATACCGGCAGCTATGAATTTCTTGGCTATTAATTCCCATGCCTGCTGGTTCATATAGGCCACTGTCGCAAAAAGCAATAGGAAACTCGGAAAAGTATATACCAATCCGGCCAATAGGCCGATCCAGTAAAACTCATTGAACGTCAGCCCTATTCCGTAACTGTTCGTCCAGTACCATACTAAAGGTCCGGTCACTGCACAGGTAATCCATACTTGCAGAGCATATAGAAATGGATGTTTAGTGTTATGGGATTGAGTCATATTTATGGCTGTGAATTTAACAAAATCTCCCGGCTAATCAAATGCTTCTTTCCAACCCTACTGGTCTTAACGGTCCCCTCCTTTATCCATCTCCGCAAAGTCTCCACCCTTATATTCAACAAAAGGCAGGCTTCAGAAACGGTCAAATACGGCTTCCGGGTCAATTCCTCCCAGTCGACGAGATCGTGCCTTATATTCAAAGGCTCAACCCTTATAACCGCCTTCGCAGCACTCAGTTTCTTATCCCGCTCATCTTTTTTATATCCTTTACGATTACAGGCATGAGAACAATATCGCGTCCGGACAGTTTTTGCTGTAAACTCCAGCCCACAATATTGACAAATCTTGGGAAGTCTAATATTACTACTCATGGTGGGGTTTTGGTGTTTGCTTCTGTTGAAAAGGGAGCTTTTAAGAGCGATTAGCTGACTTTGAGAGCGTTTCGCTGCTATAATTTCCCCTTATGCAACCGGAAGGTCCCCTAAAAACAAGTGTAGTGTCCAGATTAGTAACAAAAAATCGGCTACTAAAGGCAAAAGAAAGTAAAGAAAGGCAGAAGAAACTCTGTGAGAATGAATGGATAAGGAATACAAACCGTATAAACTGTGCATTTCCGCTAGTGCGCTCACTTCCCAATACAAAACTTCGAAAAAATATAATCCAACCGATCCTCACTCGTTATCTCCCCCGTGATTTCCCCCAGATAATGCAAGCAATGCCGTATGTCCAGCGACAGCAAATCCCCCGGCAGCAACTCATCCAACCCTTTCCGTATCGTCCTTAACGACTCATCCACCTTGCGCAACGCCTCAAAATGCCGTGCATTCGTGACCATCGTCCCATCCGTTGCTTCCCCTTTCAGCACCAGGTCCACCAATCGCTGTTTCAGCACATCGATCCCTCTATCTTCCTTCGCGGAAATCAACACCTCCTCGGGAAACCGCACCTGCACCGCAGTAGCAGTAGCCACACCCACGATGCCCGCAACCCCGATAATCGCCTTTCCTTCCGTCGGCAAAAAAGTTCGCATTTTGCGAACTTTCCCAGACCCCTTGCCCGCTTCGCCCCCGGCAATCCCATCGCGTCCATCGCCCGCACCATTCGCACCCCTGCTTCCCTCAGCCTTCGCACCGTCCGGATCTCCGGCATCGCCCGCACCCTCAACCTTCGCATCCCCTGCCGCCGGCAATTCAGTATTCATTTTGAATACTTTCTCAGACCCCTCACCCGCGCCACCCGCAACCCCAGCAACGCTGCTACCCCCGTGTCCCGCCTCCCCCTCAACCCCGCCAGCAGCCGCACCCGCACCTCCCATCACCCCCGAAACGCCACCATCGCCATGGGCCGCCCCCACATCCACCTTATTCCCCACCAGCAAAAACACCTTCCCCTTCGCCAACAACTCAGTTCGCATTTTGCGAACTTCCTCCCCCCCATCCTCATGAACATCAAAAAGATAAATAACCACATCCGCCTGCTCCATCTTCTCCAAACTCCTCCCCACCCCAATCTGCTCAATCACATCCGTCGTATGCATCCTGATCCCCGCCGTATCGATCAACCGAAAAATAATCCCTTCAATATTAAGCGTCTCCTCGATAGTGTCACGTGTCGTCCCCGCAATAGGCGAAACAATCGCCCGCTCTTCCTGCAGCAGTGTATTCAGTAAAGTCGACTTGCCCGCATTCGGCTTCCCCACAATCGCCACGGACACCCCGTTGCGGATCACATTGCCCAGCCGAAAGGATTGCAGCAGTACGGAAGTCGTCGCAGCAGCCTCATCAATGAGATGATACAGTTGTTTGCGGTCTGCAAATTCAACATCTTCCTGCGAGAAGTCCAGTTCCAGTTCGATCAGTGCGGATAGGCTGATCAGTCGCTCCCGCAGGTCGCGCAACGCTCTCGAAAACCCACCGCGTACAGTATGAAGCGCTGTGCGCGCCGCGGCAGCCGTCTGGGCGGAAATGAGATCAGCAACAGCTTCAGCCTGGGCCAGGTCCAGTTTGCCATTTAAGAACGCACGTTGTGTAAACTCTCCTGCCTTCGCCAACCGGGCCCCCTGGTGCAACAAAGCAGAAATCACCCGCTCCAGCACAAAGGCGCTCCCATGACAGGAGATCTCGACGACATTTTCTCCGGTATATGAGCGTGGAGCGTAGTACAGCGACACCACCACTTCATCCAACGCTTCTTCCCCCTCCTTCAGCACCCCCACATGCAGGGTATGGCTGGCCTGCTGCAGCAGGTCCTTCGCCGGCCATAGCGCCGCCACCATCCGGATCGCCTCCGGGCCACTCACCCTGATCACGCCGATAGCGCCCACCCCCGGCGGCGTCGCCAGCGCAACGATAGTATCCTCCCATCCGGTCAATTTACCTAACATGGTACAAAGATAAGCGTAAGCCGCCTAAGCCCCCTCAGCCGCAGAAATCAACGGATCAATATCACCGTCCCCTTCCGTAACACTGTCCGACCCGAAAAATCCAGCCCCATCGCCGCCCAAACATACACCCCCGCAGGCTGAACCTGTCCTCCCCTCGTCCCATCCCACCCCATGCCCTGGTTGCTCGTCGTAAAGACCTCCTGCCCCCATCGGTTGAAGATCGAGAAATACTTAAAGTCGCGGATTCCGATCGCATCGACCTTCAATACGTCGTTATGCCCATCGCCATTTGGCGTAAAGGCATTGGGTACCACAATATTCGAGCTCCCCACAACCGCAATGATAATACTCCCCGTACCCGAACAACCATCATTCGTCGTCGCCGTCACCGTATAGGTAATGTTTCCCGTGATCTGGGCAACGGGGTCTTGCACAGCAGCATTATTCAATCCCGAAGCCGGCGACCACACATATTGCGTAAACCCGCTGTTATTCACGTCGATAGCATCCAGTGGCACCGGTTGGCCCGCCAGTACTGCGGTATCATCTCCGGCAAAGACGACCGGAGGCGGCGTCACGTACACGAGTTGACTGGCAGGCTGGACAGATGCGCAACCATCGGACCCGAAGACAGTCAGGGAATAGGTGATGCTCCTGGCCGGCTGCTCTACGATAGGATCCGCAGTCGTCGGGTCGCTGAGATAGGTGGCCGGCGACCACTGGTAAGTTACGCCCCCGCTGCCCTGTAGCTCAGTAGATTTCCCGGGGCAGATCGTGTCGGCGGCGCCAGCACTGGCCGTCGGGGCCGGCAGCACCGTGACAGTCACCGATCCCGTTTGGGTACAAACGCCCAGTACCGCCGTCAGATCGTACGTCGTCGTCACCGCTGGATCAGCGACGGGATCGGCAATCGTGGCATTACTCAATCCATCGACCGGTGTCCAGACAAAGGTGGCGGCATTCGAGGTGACCGGCAGCGTCGTTTGGGTACCCTGGCAAATGATAACCCCGGCCCCCACGGAGAAAGTAAGGTTGTTATTCATGGGAACGGTTACCACCGCCGACGTCAGGCAGCCATTATGATCTTGGACGGAGATAGTCTGGTTCCCTGATGCTACATCGGAAAATACAGCATTACTCCCGTATGACCCGCCATTGATCGAATACGAAAGAGGAGGTGTGCCTCCGCTGGTATTGACCGTCACCGTTCCGTCGTCGTTCAGACAGGAGGCTGGCACCACGGGTGTGGCAGTAATGGTCGCACCCACCAGATCGTCGATGCTGACCACTGCCGTCGCAATGGTGCTGAGGCCTAGATCCTGTACGATGACAGTATACGTCCCCGCACCAACATTAAGAAAGACATTTGAAGTGTAGTAATTGATCCCGTCGATCGAATACGTATAGGAGCCCGATCCGCCGCTGGTCACCGTTACTGTCAGCGTCCCATTGGTATTGCCGCAGGTAGCATCCTGCACAGCGGTCGATATATTAAGGCAGCCGTTGCTGACGAAAACCATATAATTGGTAACCGAATTGCCCAGAAAGTCAGTAACGGTCACATAATATTGATCAGCGATCAGACCTGGATAAGAACCCGTTGAATTAGCCGAACCCCCATCAAGAGTGTAAGTATAAGGAGGTTGCCCCCCCGATGCGATCGCCGTAATACTCCCGTTAGATGCACCGCAACTCGTCGCTGTCGCCCCCACCGTCATCGTCAGCTGCCCTATCGCATCCGCCGACACCAGCAACAGCCCGCCCGCAAGGGCAGCCAGACGAATGCTCCATAAAAGAAAAGAAAAACAGCGTTGCGGCATGTGGCGGGTCTTCTCCACTAAAAATAATCTTTATTAACGAAACACCCATTCACACTCAATCCACAATAGCCCGAAACCCGCCAACCCTCACACAAAGCCCCGCTTCTAAGTTCGGCCGCACCCTCGCGCGTCCTCTTCCAATCGCCCCAGCCGCCGCAACGCTCCCCCTCACTCCGTCGGAATCTGAAAGGTCACCGGCTGCCGCTTATAACTCTTCACATACCGCCCATTCTGCACCGCCGGCGTCCACTGCCCGCTCTTTTTAATCACCCGCACCGCTTCCTCTTTCAGCCCTCCTTTCTCGGGACCACTGATCGCCTCCACATCGCTGATATGCCCATCCTTGTCAACAATGAATTGCACCATGACCGTTCCCTGTATCTCAGTGCTCATCGCCTCATCCGGATAATGCAGGTTCTTATTGAGAAACCGCAACCATGCACCGGCGCCCCCTGGAAAGCTCGACTCAATCTCCACCGATCTAAAGATGCCGTCTTCATCCTCCTGCTTCTTCGGTGCCTCCACAACACCCTTCTGCCCATCACCCACCGTCGGCGGGGCATCAATTCCAACATCAGTCGCTCCCTTCACATTGTCAAGCCCGATCTTCATATCGTTCGCCTGATCATTCTCCGGCGGCTTCTCATCCGGCTTCACCTGGTTATCGGGGACGATCCTTGTCGTCGGCATCCTGATCGTCGCCACTGGCGGCGCCACCCTCGGCGGCGGTATCACCGGCGGCACAACCTTATCCGGCTCGACCGCAACCAGCACAACCTCAGTCGGATCCTTCAGGGGCCCCACCTTCCCCTTAGTCCCACCCGCCACAAAATAACCGATGCACAACAACCCGACCACCGCCCCTGTCGCCGTCATCGCTTTCTTAATCCGTCGATTGTACGTCTTACGCAGCTCATACGCACCATAATCCTTGTTCCTCCCTTCAAAAAGGATATCCAGGATATCCGCGTCTTTGATTTGATTTGGTTCCATAAAAAAGAGTTTACAATAAGATGCCCTTCGCGACCAATTCCATAACGGTTATCCATATCCCAGCACATACACCCAAAAAAAATCCCTCCGCATGCGGAGGGACTCTCAAATAATTATCGCGTCAATCTATTGCGCTTCCAATTTAAACACGATCGGCTGTTTCTTATAAGATTTCACCTGGCGTCCGTTCTGAACCGCCGGCGTCCACCTACCACTCTTCTTGATAACCCGGACTGCCTCTTCCCGCAGACCGCCATTATCAGGACCCGCGATAGCCTGCACATCACTCACGTTACCTTCCTTGTCCACGATGAACTGTACCACCACGGTACCCTGGATCTCATTGTTCACCGCATCATCAGGATAACGCAGGTTCTTGTTCAGATAACGCAACCATGCAGCGGCCCCACCGGGGAACTCCGACTCGATCTCCACCTTCGTAAAGGTCTTGTCATAGTCTTCGTCATCCTTTTTAGGCGCTTCCACCACACCTTTACCGGCATCACTAACGGGGGGAGCGGCTATCCCGTCATCCTTCACCCCTTCCTGGTTGACCGTACCGATCTTGGTGTCTTCCAGCTTTTCCTGTTCCGGTGGCTTTTCTTCAGGCTTTACCTCTTTATCAGGAACGATTTTGGGCGGTGTAAACTTCGCCATCTCTACCTTCGGCGGCTCCACCTTGGGAGGCGGCGGAGGAGGCGGCTCTTTCTTTTCTTCCTTGACATCCTCGAGTTGTACATCTTCCACGACCATCGCTTGCTTCTTCGGGCCGCCGTTCAGATTGGATATCAGATATCCGGCGAACAGCAACACGATGATGATTAGCGTACCTGCAATCGCCCTGACAATGCGCTTGTTGTAGGTCTTCCGCAAATCATAAGCACCGTACTCCTTATTCCTCCCCTCGAAGATGATGTCCAGGATGTCGGCATTTAGTAT
>Ga0302225_10002096_pt1 | contig 12106 bp, 9 predicted proteins | sample II_Palsa_E3_2_FD_193515 | JGI IMG/M metagenome (GOLD analysis project Ga0302225, IMG submission 193515) | Peat permafrost microbial communities from Stordalen Mire near Abisko, Sweden - II_Palsa_E3_2 | ecosystem: Environmental > Terrestrial > Soil > Palsa > Peat permafrost | place: Sweden...
AAAACGGTATGCGTAATGGACGGCGACAGCGGACCCAGCGTCATGTCCGACGACATGCCATTTCTCAATATTGTGTTCCGCCCGGAGCTGTTCAATCTGTTCGGCAAGGATCTCCAATTGCTTTGGACCGTAGGGGATCTGGGGGCTTCTGCCAAGGCCGGGCAAGTCAACGGCTAAACAGGTAAACCGGTCTCGCAGCCTGTCGATGATGCCGCTCCAGAGTCCGCTGCTAGTTGGCATCCCGTGGATAAATAGAACGGGATAGCCTGTGCCGCGAGAAAAAAAATACATGCGCGACTCCTGTTCCCCCAAAGCAGCTTCTAGTCAGACATTCGGGTCGGTGGCGACATCAGTTTGCAGAGCCGGTAGAAAGCCCACCCGCCAACTCGAAAAAATCCCAGAAGTACGGCAAAAACAAATGTCGAGAAAATTCCGTTGGGTCTCCAGCGCGAATACGCCAGGTTCATGCTCCAAGCCGGGCTGATGTACACGGTTCCCGAGCGCCGTATTCCAATCCGATTCCGGATCGGCGGCTGGTAAACAATATTTTCGATTCCGCTGTTAAAAAACATCGCCAGCTGCAGAACGCGACTGCTAAACGCGATTCTGGCGCGGAGCGGCAGGCTTCCTCGTTTTCGGTACTTTACGATGAGGTTGGAGGCTTCGGCGGCATGCCGCAGACCAGCGGTGACTCCATTTGCGGTAATGGGATCCACCATCGACGCCGCTTCGCCAACAATCAGCCAGTTCGGGCCGGCCACACCAACGTGGACGCGAGAGCGGAAGGAAGTTACCTGGGGTGACCCAACCGGGCCGGCCTTTAAAAGCCCCTCGAAACGTGGAAATCTTTTCAGTTGTTGTTGAAAAATTTCATCGACGGAAATTCCTTGTTCGCGGTTGGCCTTCATAGCCGCACCGGTGGTCACGTAACCAACACTGACGGCACCAGGATGGATGGGAATCTCCCAAATCCAGTCGAGGTATTCGGTCGGTGCGGGTTCCATATACAGCGTGGTCCCTTCGATCGCATCGGAAACGGAGAAGTATCCCCAGATCGCCACTTTCGGCGGGCCGCTGTGAACAGCGCGAAGATCGAATTCGCGCGCCAGTAGAGATGTTGCGAATCCCGACGCGTCGATAAACCAGGGCGATGAGAACCGCTCGTCGCCGGCGGTATGGACCGCAGAGATTTGCTTTCCGGTTCTCTCGACACGGACGACTTTGTCACGAATGAGAGTGACTCCGGAACCGATCACCCGCTTCAGCAACTCCTCGTCCAGGCGTGAGCGATCTACGTGCAATGTGCGCAACTCCACGTGGAATGGCGCCCGTGCGAGCCAAGGAACCGGCACATAGTCTTCGGGGGCGCCCTCGCGCAATCGCAGGATCACGTGACGCTTCCAGGTGCCCATTTGCGACCTGACCACTTCGTCCATGGGCAGACCTAAGGCCTTCAGTAGGTCCGGGCTCGACCAATCCAGCGACTCTCCGACCGGCTGGCGGGGGGTCTCCTCCGGCTCGATGCAAATGACTTTGAGTCCCGCTCTTGCAAGATGTAAGGATGCTGCTTTCCCAGCCAGACCTCCTCCGATAACGGTTACGTCGCAAGTATTGGCAGCCTGCTGATCGAGCATAGGTTCGGGTACGAAGCGAGTTATGGATCGGCCTGATCGTTCCGGTTGGCGGGAACCGTAGCATTTTGGGCCTGAGCGCAGCCATAGTAGGAAAGAATTAGGGGCACTCGGCAGCCGGTGTGGGTTCACGTCGCGGGTTCAACAACTCGACTGCTGGCCCGTGTCGGCCGGCCCAAGGGTGGGCTTTCGGGCCACCAGTACTCGTAGAATCAACAACTTACGATCCAGCGGGTTCTGCGGTCTCAATTCTAAGGTGGGAATTTACGGGGTCCTTCCTGGTTGGCCTTCCGGCGGCTTGGTGCTTTCGTGCTTCACCTCACCGTAGTGTGCCGCAAGCCACGCGCGCAGCTCTTTCGGATCGTAATTGAACGGCCCCATCCCGCCGCGGTACGCGATGCGTCCATTTTCATCGATCACGTACAGCCGTTCTGGCCAAGCAGAGTACGCGGCTTCCGCCAAATTGGTCATGTCGTCGATGCCGAACGGCACCGGATACTTATAACGCTTGATAAAATCGTTGGCGATATACACGCGCTGCTCCAGATTCTTCGGCTGCGCATAGCACACATCATCTTTCAGGTTGGATTTCATCTGCCACTCATCGGTGGGATGCGCTTCGCGCACGTAAATGGTCAGAAAATCTGCATGCCCTTTGTAGTCGTCATAAATCTGCGCGATGTCGCCGACCTGGCGACGAAACGGCGGTCAAGTAAAGCTCCCGAACACCAGCACCAGCGGGCGGCCGTTGGTCCGTTCGCGAATATGGAAATGTTCGTTGCCGTCCAGCGCCACGAGGCGCGCATCCGGCGCGTCGTCGCCCACTTTCAATTTGCCCCGGTGCATGTGTGGGAGGGCATATCGCACCATCCCGTACGCATCCTTCGGACTTCCGGCCATGACCGAAAGCCCTATGAACGCGCCGACAAGCAACACCAGCAGAATTCCGATCGTCCATTTCCACCAAACTTCCATGCGCTCTTTCCCCTGATCGTCTTATTTGTCGAAGCGGCACATCGTATTAATTCTCGGCAAGCGCCCTTCACTGGGTGCGCGTTAACCAATTTATCCGTTTGCGGAGGTGGTCTCCCTCGACGTGATCTCGTATCTGAAGTTGTCCGGATCGAGGCAATCGAGCCGGCCCTCGGAAGTCTCCGCCTGGGGGTACATGAAAAATCCGACCGGAGCTCCATTCGATCCGGGAAGAATGACGTCGTGCGCGAAGTTGTACGCCATCCAGTTCATTTCCCAGGCTCCAAACAGGCGAACGCGCGAGTTTCGCACCGCCTGGTCGTCCAACGGACGGTTTCCCGGCGGCTCCTCCAACACCACCTTTCGCACGTCTGCAGGGTCAACTGGAACCCAGCCGAAAGCCGAAAGATAAACTTCAGCGCGGCAATGCTGTGCTTTAGTCACCTTGTCGGAGGCAGTGCCGAGGCTTTGCGACCCGGATACCGTACACATCGCGAGCCGGGAGGCCAGCGGCGCGCGCAAGTCCGACGTATAGTGCATTGAGGTCTGCGCACTTACCGCCCCAATCCTTGGTCTCCAGCATGAAACGAATGTCGCCGACGCCGCACCCGCGAGTCTTTGGATTCCGGAATGTGTTGTCGACAATCCATTCATAAATTGCGCGGGCTTTCTCCACGTCGGTATTCGCGCCCTTAGTAATTTCTGTAGCTGTCGTCTTCACGATGCCGTCGGTAGGCAGCAGCTTTGTCGCCCGAAGGAAATACTCGAGATCAGCCCGGTCCTGATTCCGAGCCTTGCCGGCTGCAGAGAGATCGACAGCGAAATTCCGGGTCGCAACTGAGCTGATAACTGTCAGGGCAGGCTTGGCGCCGGCCGGAAATTCAGCGGCAATGATTCCCAGAGCGTCGCGCTTGGCTTCGACCATCTTCGCGGTACCGCCGTCGGCATGGAAGCCATTCGACAGCGTGTTCTGAAAAGGCGTTTCGCGGATCAACGCTGCGGGTACCCAAATTCGGGTCCCTCCAGAAGGTTTAAGGACTTCAACACGAGTGATCACTTCGAAGGTGCGCCAGCCTGCTGGTGCACGCACCTGGCTAAAATCAACTTTCGAGAACGCGAGACTTGCCGAAGCGCCTCCCATAGTTTGCAAAAACTCGCGACGCCTCATAGCCCACCTTTTTCGGTATGCATTCGCTCGATCTTCCGAGCTAGCTAGAATAGCAACTTCAGCGCCAACTGCACCACGCGACCGGGCTGGGCCGTCTGTATCTGGCCAAAATTTGGCGAACTGATGTCGTTGTTCGGCAGCTCGAAGTTCACATTATTGAAGATATTAAAGAACTCCGCGCGAAATTGCAGGTTTACCGCCTCGCGAATCGGAATCATCTTCAGCAGCGAGAAATCCCACTGTTGGTAGGCCGGGCCGTTCAATGTGTTGCGCCCAACGTTCCCAAACTGTCCTATCGCCGCCTGTTGAAATGCGCCGGTATTGAACCAGCACTCTGGCGTTCGAACTGCCGCACCACTCGAAGCGCAGGTTCCCGAGTTTGGATCGCCGACCAAGTTCGGCCTGCTGCTGTAAAATCCCGAGATTTCGGGCGCGCTTCCTTGCAGCGACGGATTGCTCGAATCATAGACCGTGAACGGGGTGTTGCTCATAAGGGTAGTAATCCCGTTCACTTGCCAATTTCCCAGAATGTGTCCGTACCAGCTCTGTGGATGACTGAACCATGGCAAGTTCCACTGATAACTCGCCACGAAGCGATGGCGAGCATCGAACATGGACCTGCCGTGCTCGGCCGCCAAATCAAACGGATTCTGCGCCAGATCATTCTCACCTGCAGTGCTCTGGGAAGCAGACCCGGTGATGTTGAAAGTGGAGGCATCGTCAAGCGTTTTGGAGAAAGTGTAGGAAATGAGCGCCGACAATCCGTGGCTGAACCTCTTGCGCAAGCTGGTCTGCAATGCGTTATAAGTCGAATTGGCGATCCCGGAAATCAAGCCCACCGAGGAAAACGCGCAAGGTGCAGTTCCCGTAAGCGTGCAACCCGAATAGAGTCGCCGCTGATCGGCGTTGTCCTGCGTCGAGACGTTCGGAATGTACACCGCGGGATTGGCCTCGATAAATCGAGGCAGTTTCGTTCCTTTGGTTCCAATGTATCCGACCTCGAACAGCCAGTCCTTTCCAAAAGCGCGCTCCACGTTCAGGTTCCAGTCTTGCGCATACGGCAGTCGCAGGTTCGGATCCAGGGTTAGCAGTGTCATCGGCTGCGCGAAGCTGCCATTGAACGGATTCTGCCCGTTATAGGGATCTCCGAAATTGGGCACGCTAATCTGCGGAGTCTGGAGATACGGTGGAGCGCTGATCGGCGTCTGCAGCGGTCCGCCCTGCCCGGTGTAGTACGGATCGTAAAAAATTCCGTAAGCGCTTGTCACCATGAGCTCCCCCTTGCCGGTAACGTCCCACGCCAGTCCCAGCCGCGGAGCAAAAGCATCCCTCTCGGTGGGAATGAGTCCGTCTGGGACGCCTGGGTCTCCCGGATACAGCAGACCTGTCGGCGCTGTCGGAAACACCGTCGACTGCCGGCCGGGAATCCACAAATTCTGTTCGTTATGAATTTCCGTGTAGGGCGAAGGGACCTCGTATCTCAGCCCGTAGTTGACGGTCAGCCGCGACGTGAGGCGCCAGGTGTCCTGGGCGTACAAGTTGAACGCATGCCCACGCAGCCCTCGATAAAAGTCTCCTCCTCCCTGGAGAAAGAACACTGGCTGGCCGAAGAGAAAGCTGGCGAAAGAGTTGTTCACGGGGAAGGTAGAGAAGACGAAGAAACCGTTGGTGGCAATACCCTGCAGTACGTTGATCTGGTCGTATTGGTAGCCGCCACCGAACTTGAACTGGTGCCGGCCCTTTATCCACGTCAACGAGCCCGAGAAGTCATAGGAATTCTGGTAAGTATTTCGCGGTCCAGTGATTGGATCGCCGACCGATGCATATCCGCCGACCTGCACAAAGGGCGGCCCTATCGCGGAGTCCAGCGTAGGCGGATAAGCAAAACCGAGGCTCGCCGGATCGGTATGGTTCAAATGCTCGTCCAGCAAAAACTTATTCCTCAAATACGACACTCGGAAAATTCCCAGTAGTGACGGTGTGAACGTATGCGTCTCTTGCGCCACGAAGTTCTGATCCCGCTGATCTTCCCCGACTGGAAAACCCGGAACGTTCGCGCCCGACGTCGATAAGGGATCGATCTGGCTTCTTTGGCCGAAGCTGTACCGAAAACTCAATATGTCGCGCTCTGTCAGATAGTGATCCAGCCGTACTCCGAACTGGTCCGTATTCCCCACTAAGCTCTGGGTTCCGACGTAGGTGAACGGTCCGGAATTGGCGAGTGGGTAGAAGGGCAGAATATTTGCGGAGATCGGATTGATGAAAGGCAGCTGATTGTTGGGTATCGGCTGACCGGTGAATTCGTTGAAGAGCTGGCCGTTCTGACTAATTTGGCCGGTCGAATTGTCGATGCACAAGCCTTGCGGATTGAAGGTCCCATTATTCAGCGGACATTGATCGGCAAAATTTCCAGTGCGCTCTGCATTTGAAGGAACCGTGGTCCGCGTAGTTTCTCCTTGTCGATTGCGCAGCCCTTCGTAGTAACCAAAGAAAAACGTTTTGTCTCGGCGGATCGGCCCGCCAAAGGTCCCGCCAAACTGGTTGCGCTTCAGCGGTTCCACGCTGTCCGCGAAGAAACTCTTAGCGTCCATTGCGTTGTTACGGAGGAACTCCCAGGCGGCGCCGTGGAAATCATTGGTTCCGGAGCGGGTGATGATATTGGTAGTCGAGCCGGTGCTGTGGCCAAACTCCGCGTTCGCGGTGTGCGTGAGGATACGGAATTCCTCAATAGCATCCACCGGTGGTTCCAGCACAAAGCCGCCGTCGACGGTATTGAAATTGTTCGCGCCATCAATCAGGAATTCGTTGGACTCGGGCCGCTGTCCGTTCACTGCGTACGCTTGCCCTTCGCGCAGCGTGCCTCCGGCCGTCTCCAATCCTGGAGTAATCGGAACCACGCCTGGTTGAAGGAGACCCAGCTGCGTGAAATGCCGCCCGTTCAGCGGCAGATCCAGAACCTCACGCTCCCCGATCGTTTTCCCGAGACTGGTAGACGTGCTTTCAATAACCGGGGCATCGGCCTTCACTTCGACTTGCTGCGCGGTGCTACCGACAGACAGGGAAATCGCCACCGCGGCAGTCTGGTTCACGTCCAGCGAAATTCCTTCTTGCACATACTTTTTGAAACCGTTCGCTTCGATTTCCAGGCGATAATGGCCAACCGGCAGCTGTACCAGCAGGTACGCCCCTTGGGCATCGGTCGATGCCATTCGTTGCAGTCCGGTCTCCGTGTGGGTGGCGGTCACTTTCGCGCCTGAAACGATGCCACCGGTTCGGTCCGTTACGGTACCGTGCATACTCGCAGAGATATCCTGCGCCGGCGTGCTCCTCGCGCAAAGAACGACGAGCATACAGACACAGATCCACTTGGCAAATGCGTTCATGCGGTTCTCCCTATCTTTTCGATTCTGCTTGGTTCCGGGGTAGGTCCGGTCTTGAGAAAAACAGCGGCGAACCGACGGGCTCCGCAGAAAATGGCTAAACACATCCACAACACGCGGAAGGCGGCTACGCGCCGCGGGACCAGATGACATCGACGGCTTACCTCGGATTCACCACCTGCGTTGGCAAGAGCGAGCGCACACCCCCGCCCGTCGGTCGCAAATACGCATTCGCACCAGATCGACTTCCCAAATTTGTGACTAGAGCTTTGCGGACCACCGCCGCGAAGCACACCCGTAAAAACTTTGGCGAGAATACGGACCGTAATGGCGACAAGCAATACTAGAAAAGAACTAGGCAGCCAAGTCAGACATGTCGCGGTGAGTTGGTTTCAAGCCGACTTCGCACCTGAAGGTTGGGAAGCCAACCTAACCGGTGTTATGGCTGCGGAGGCGACGTCCCCCGGGTAACTGCAGCAAAGTTGATAGCAGTGACAGAAACAACTCCCTTTCCTTCTTGAATCGTGAGGAACTGGTTTGGCTTGACGTCAGCAATCGAATCTTTCCGTCCGCTCGGCCAAACAATTTGCAGGCGGAGACTTTTTACGTTCCCGGGCTTTCCCAAACCAAACGTTAGCGGCAGCTCGCTTTGCGATAAGTAGCTCGAGCCACCCTTAACCATGCGCGCCAGCGTCACGCCGCTATTCGTGGTGAGCGTAACTTTGGCGCCCACGGCATCGCGATTGGATTTGCTGCCTATCAGCCTTAAACGCAGCACATCGTTTTGATTGGCGTTATCGTTGCGCACAAGGCGAGCAGGCCCATTGTTGGATGTGATGACCAGATCGAGGTCGCCATCATTATCGAAATCCGCGTAAGCCAATCCCCGGCCAACCACCGGCTTTTGAATGGCGCGGCCCAACGTTCCTGAAACGTCTTCGAATTTCGCGTTCCCTACGTTCCGGTAAATTCCAGTCGGCTGCGCATACCTTAACGTCGGCTGAATGACCGCGATATCGTCCGAGACATGGCCATTCGCCGCCACGATGTCCAGAAGCCCATCCAGGTCGTAATCCATGAACAAGCACCCAAACGTAAGCGACTGGGTGGTCTTTTGTCCGATACCCGATCGGAACGATTCATCGGTGAACAAGCCTGAACCATCGTTCTTATAAAACGAAGTACTCTCGTTGGTAAAATTCCCGATCACTAGGCTCGGGAAGCCGGAACCATCCAGGTCGGCCGCATCCGTACCCATCCCCGCGCGCACCCTGCCCGAATCGCTGAATGCGACGCCAACGGTGACACCTACGTCGGTGAAAGTACCATCATGATTGTTGTGGTAGAGCTTGTTGGGCTCAGTATCGTTGGAAACAAACAGATCCATCCAGCCGTCGTTGTCGTAGTCCAGTAGCGCGACGCCCAGTGCCTTACTGTTGGGATCGGCAAGCCCGGCCCGGTTGGTGACATCCTCAAAAACTCCGTTGCCTTTGTTGTGATAGAGGTGCGAACTCTCGCCCTTATAAGTTTGCGGAGTACAGTAGGATTTATTCTTGTTGTCGAGCGAGCAATACTGATCTTTCTCGATGGACCATTCGATGTAGTGGGTCACGAATAGATCGAGCTTGCCGTCGTTGTCGTAGTCAAACCACACCGCGCTCGCCGAAAATCCTGGGCTGGCCACGCCTGCCTTGGAAGTCACGTCAGCGAACTTGCCGTTGCCAAGATTGTGGAACAAGTGGTTGGAGCCCAGCGTGGTCAGATACAGATCGTCGAACCCATCGTTGTCATAGTCGCCGACCGCGCAGCCCATACCGTATGTTTCGATGGCCAGACCGGCCTGCCGCGTCACATCGGTAAACGTTCCATCGTGATTGTTGTGATACAGCGCGGGAAAAGACTTGCCGGTCGCGTGCTCGGGCCAGTCCATGGAATTCACCAGAAAAATATCCGGCCAGCCGTCATTGTCATAGTCGATGAAACACACGCCACTCCCCATCGTTTCCGGGAGATACTTTTTTCCGAACGCACCGTTATTGTGTTTGAAGTGAATGCCGGCTTGCGTGGTGACGTCCACGAATTGTATCGGGCCGCTGGGTCTCACTTTCACGTTGTCAGGTTGCGGGTTGGCAATCGGAGGTGGTTGGGTCGAAGCCGGAGACGAAGGCTCACCCCTAGGCGGTGCCTTCACGGAAGCCGGTGCCAGATTGGCTTCCTTGGCGGGCTTCGGCCCGCAGCCTGCGAGCAGTATGCATAGGGTCAGAAAACAAACTACGCTTTGGCAAAATGCGAGTCCCGTAGGCCCCCTGGTCGCCAACCGTTTCATGCAGTAGCGTGCGCCGGAATGGCTCGCCTTGAGTCCAGCCACATCTCAATGAGCAGTGCCGCGGGCCCAACCAGAAACAAGGCATAGAACGGCGCGTAGACCACGTGCGACAGCCGCAGAATCATTTCGACCAAAGCGACCATCGCAACTACCACGCACTGCCACTTTCTTGACCGCACCGTCGTCTTCGGATCGGTAATCATGAAAAAAATGAACAGTTGATACATGGGCCCGGTGAGCGGAGCAATCTCTGACTGCCAGGGACTTCCGGAGATGTAGCTGCGTAGAAACGCGAAGGCAATGAAACTGGCCACGTAGGTTCCCGTGATATTAAAACGATGCAATCGGGCGATGATGACGGAGCCCAGAATCCAGATCACCAACATGGGCAGCAAATAGTTGCCCCATTGAATGCTCAATCCAGCCACCGTTTCCGGCGCTAAAAACAGAAGAACGGAAATCCCAAAGTTGGAGGGATTCCAAAGGTGCCGCCCTTTTATCTGCAGCACATACTTCGACATGATGGAGACGATCGCGCAGATCGCATACGGCCAGAATGCCGGCGAACGCACCAGAATGCCAACGCTGATGCCGCTGATATAGGCGCTCGCAATATTCGGGAATTTGCCGTTGAACCAACGCCCAAGGATCAATTCCGTGAGCAGGCTGGCGGCGATAGCGATGCCCGTTTTTTTGTAGCTTTCCAGGAAGCCGAAGGTCAGATGCCCCGCGACCAATATGCAGGTGATGAACATCGGCGCAATGTAACGGTTATCCAGACTGAGAAACCGCTTCCATCGCATCGGTGGCATAGGCTGGGGCGGCAGCGCGACGCTCTGTTGGCTCATAGCGGTTCCTTTATCGAGTAGAGCTGGTTGGGCGCCGGTTCTTCAATCGTCTGCACTTTGCCTGATGGCCAGCGGATCACGACTTTCTCAATATGCGGAGTCTTGCCCAGTCCAAAATGCAAGCGCCGCTCATTCTGTGCAGCGAACCCGCTGCCTCCAGACACCTCTTGCACCTGCTCCTGACCGTTCCAGAATAGCGTCACCTGCGCGCCGATCGCGCTTCGGTTGCTCTTGGTCCCCTCTAAGTCAAACTCCACCCATTTGTTTTCGGGAGTTACCGTGTTCTTGTAAATCAGCAAGGGCCCGCGCTCATTGGCGACAATTACATCCAGCACGCCTTGGTTCCACAGATCCGCGAAGGCCACCGCGCGGCCGTCGTAGGTGTCCGTCACGCCCACCGCCTGGGCCACATCGACAAACTTGCCGCTGCCATCATTCAGCCAGACATGCTTGGTCTGATAGCCGGACAAACTTCGCCCGTCCATCGCCGGCCAATTTTTCGCGTCATTGATGATGGTGCTGTGCCCACCCGCAATCTTAGAAAAATCGTACCAATAGCTCCGGTTGCGGTCGAGCGAAACGTAGCCGTTGGTCAGGTACAAGTCCAGGGTGCCATCATTATTCAAATCGCCGAACTGTGCCCCGAAGCTCCATCCGCCGATTTCAACGCCAAAGTCTCGCGCTAGATTCTCGAACTGCAGGTGGTCCCCGCTGGTGCCCTCTCTTGGCACCCACAGATTGTTGCCCTGAATGAGCACGCCCTCTTCGGAAATATTCGACACATATACGGCGTACCGCCCTTGGTTTAGGATGTCTCCAAAGCTAGCGTTCATCCCGCTCTTAGGGGCGAACCCAACGCCGGTTTGCTCGCCGACCTCGTGGAAACGTTTGCCGTCGTTGAAATAGAGCTCGGATACGCCGTAATCGTTGGCCACGAAAAGATCGGGATGCCCGGTACCCCGAAGATCCACCGCCGCGGACGCTAAAGCCCAGCGACGGCTGTTGATGCCCACCTTTGCGCTGACTTCCTCGAACTTGCCGTTTCCCAAATTGTGAAATAGATACTTGCGACCTCCGTTCTTCGCATATTCGAAACTGTCCGGCATCATCTTGGTGGAAGCCAGATGCCAGAGGTCGACGTCCTCGGAGTAGTAGCCGCCAATAAACAGGTCTAGCAGGCCATCGCCGTCGTAATCGAACCACAACGCGGTGTTCGCGTTGATCCACGGCGGCAGATCAACTTGCTCGGTGACGCGGGTAAACCCGTGCCCAGCATCGTTGTGAAATAGCTCTGGCTTCCCCCACTTGATCAACAACAGGTCTTCATACCCGTCATTGTCGTAGTCTCCCCACACCGCCCCCATGGACACACCGGTGCCCGGACGATTTACGTCCGCGATACCCATTTCTTCGGCAACGTCTTTAAACGTGCCATCGTGAAGGTTTCGGTACAGGGCGTTCTTCGCGCCTTCCTTGCTGCTGGTCACATAAATGTCCGGCCACCCATCGTGATCGAAATCCACAACGGATACAGCAGCACCCATGGAAGCAACCTGAGGCATGATGTGGTTCAAACGAGGGTCGAGCGTGGGTGCCTGATGAACAAAATTCACTCCCGCGGCGTGTGCTACTTCCTGCAAATAAAAACCGTGACGCGCCAGGGCCGTCTGGCTATCCAGTTTCGCTTTCGCAGTCTCCTTGGGTGCGGCATATCGTTGGATAATGAGCGGTGAGATCACCAGGAACGCGAAGACCATCGCCAGAACAACCCGTACCGAGGC
>Ga0302225_10002103_pt1 | contig 12087 bp, 7 predicted proteins | sample II_Palsa_E3_2_FD_193515 | JGI IMG/M metagenome (GOLD analysis project Ga0302225, IMG submission 193515) | Peat permafrost microbial communities from Stordalen Mire near Abisko, Sweden - II_Palsa_E3_2 | ecosystem: Environmental > Terrestrial > Soil > Palsa > Peat permafrost | place: Sweden...
TCCCTATAAATCATGTGCGCTGTCGCGCACGTATGCGGAAACCAAACCTTGGCTGAGGGCGCTGCCCTGGCGCGTCGCAAGGGTTTCCCCATAATTTTTCCTGCGTAAAAATCACCGCGCTTCGCTTGCCTCCGCTTCGCTCCGGTGGGAGATACCCCTCCCTTGCGCCTTGCCGCCCCGCCTTCGCCAGGAGGCGTTCGGCATGTAGGTACATGCCACGCATGGCATGAAAAACAACGGCAACCGCCAAGGAGGAAACACCCATGAACAACACAGTCATCACCCCCGTCGCCACCCCGTCCACGCAAAACGCCAAACAGCCGCAGCCACGGCAGACCGCGAAAGAGATGATTGCCGCCAACGTCCAAAGCCTCATCGAGCAGCTAGAGGCCGGACACTCTGACGCACTCACCGCCTACCTGAATGCAATGAGCCGTTTTCATTCGTATTCCTTCGGCAATGTCTTGGAGATTGCGAGACAACGCCCGACCGCAACGCGCGTTGCGGGGATGTATGCGTGGAACCAGCTAGGCCGACGCGTGAAGAAGGGCGAGAAGGGCATCCGCATTCTGGCCCCCATCATCGGGATCAAGCGCAAGCAGGACGCAGAAGCCGAGAAGGACATCACCAAGCAGAATACCCGCGTCCTTCTTGGATTTAGGAATGCCTATGTGTGGGACTTGGAGCAAACAGACGGCCCCGACCTTCCCCAGATGGAACACGTTCAGGGGGATGCAGGAGAGAACTACGACCGTCTTCTGGCATTCATTGAAAAGCAGGGCATCGAGCTTGTCTTTACCGAGAAGATCGCGCCCGCGCTTGGTGTGAGCTATGGCGGACGCATTGCCATCCTGCCCGATCAATCGAAGGCGGAAACCTTCGCTACGTTGGTGCATGAGCTGGCACACGAACTCCTGATGCACGCCAGCCGCCGCACCACGACTACCAAGACGGTGCGGGAGACAGAGGCCGAAGCTATCGCTTTCGTTGTCGGGAAGGCAATTGGTTTGCAAACCGGCAATGCCAGCGCCTCTTATATCAGTCTCTATCATGGCAACGCCTCGTTGCTGATTGAGTCGCTGGAAGTCATTCAGCAGACCTCCGCTGTCATCCTTGCCGCCTTGGAATCGTCCGCAGCCGCAGAGACGATGCCCGATGCAGAACTGGCGAAGGTGGCGTAAATGCAGATCATCCTTCAAATCCTCAAGATGGCCGGAGGGTGGCACCCCGGCCTCTACCTCAAGATCGACAACGCCCCGTACATGGAGCTTGTCATCGAAGCGATGGACGAGTCCGGCCCGATGGGACTGCTCGCGATTTCCGTCTGTCACTATGGGGAACAGAACGGCGATCCCATGCGCGACCCCGAAATGTGTTTCGAGCTTGGCATGGCCGGAGGCCCGCACCTGTCCGCGTTCTATTTTCGCAACGATTATCTAGGCGTCGAGCAGTGGAGCCGGAACATCGTGCGCGGCAACTATGTCCACCTGATCGCTTTGCATGAGCAGCACCAGCGATTTGCAAAGACGTGGGACAACAACCTGCGCTTGCAGGGATTCGCAGAGGCTTTCACGGACAAGTGCATACGTGGCTAGTCCGCTCCCAAGGGGCGGAACAGTGAGTGTGTCTCCGCCCCGCTACCGTTAACCCTCAACCGCTCGAAAGGAGCACACCATCATGGAAACGCAAATCGTCAATGCCACGGAATACCGCAACGTAACACTCGCTTTGCTGAGTGAGTCCAAGACCAATCCGCGCCGCACCTTCGAAGAAGTTGCCTTGAAAGAACTTGCATCGTCCATCCGTACCCAGGGCGTACTCTCGCCCTTGTTGGTTCGTCCTCTCACGGAGAACGGCTTCGAGATCATCGCAGGAGCACGGCGTTACCGTGCCGCGCAAATGGCCGAAGTCCCGACCGTGCCCGTCCGCATCGTTCATCTCTCCGATGCAGCCGCGTTGGAAGCCCAATTGGTGGAGAACCTTGTCAGGTCCGAAATCCACCCGATGGAAGAGGCGCAGGGGTTTCGCGCTTTGCTGGACTTGGAAGACCCGAAGTACAGCATCGAGCAGATCGCGGCGAAGGTGGGCAAGTCACCTGTCTTCGTGGCTTCGAGGTTGAAATTGGTCGACCTTGTCCCCGCTGCGGTCGAGGCGTTCTATGCCGATGCAATCGGTGTAGGCCATGCGCTGCTGTTGGCGAAGCTGCCCGCCGACCAGCAGGAAGCCGCACTCTCTGCTTGCTTCAAAGAGGTTTACAACGGCGGATCGAAACCCGCCCGTATCCTGCTGCCTGTCCGCAACCTGCAATTCTGGATTGACAGCAATATCCTGTTGGTCTTGAAAGATGCGCCGTTCAATAAGCGGGATGCGCAGCTTGTTCCGACCGCTGGCAGTTGTGCCGATTGCCCCAAGAGGACAGGACATAACAAGCTGCTGTTCGGCGATGACCTCGGAAGACAGGGTGATCGATGCACCGACCCCAATTGCTACGGTGCCAAAGTCTCAGCGCACGTTGCGCAGACCGTCGCCGCGAAGCCGGAGTTGGTGCAGATCAGCACCGCGTATGGCGCACCGAAAGATGGAAGCCCTGTATTGCCAAGGAACAGCTACACCGCAATTCGGGACGACAAGCCGAAATCGAAAGACGATGCGAAGCGGCCCGAGTTCAAAGTATGCAAGTTCACCACCGAGGCCATCATCACCGAAGGCAGCGACGTTGGAACTATCCACAAGGTGTGTGCCAATCCCAATTGCCCGGTCCATCATCCGAAGCAGCCAAACAACCGCACCGATGAGAAGTGGAAGACCGAGCAGGAGAAGCAGCGTAAGGAGCAGGCCATCGCCAACACGACCGGCCTCCGTGTCCTCGCCGCTGTGAGCGCCGCCGTTCCCGTTCGGTTGCTCAAGCGTGACCTGCTCTTCATTCTCGAAAAGCTGGTAAGGATCATGGATGAGAACCGCGTCGAGATGCTGGCACGGCAGCACGGCATCCGACAGAAGCGCGACGATGGAGGTGTCGGCAAGACCCTGATTGCGTTCGTCCGTCGTGCTGATGAGGGAACGCTCTCCCGGATGATGGTGGAGGCCAGCATCCTGCTAGCGTCCTCTCGGGGCAATCCGGCGACCGTTCTCAAAGAAGCTGCCACCGTATATAAAGTGGACACCGACGCCATCGCCACCAAGGTACGGCAGGAGTTCACTGCGAAGGAGAAAGCAAGGAAGACGCCACAGGCCGCTGCCAAGCCGACCAAGAAAGCTGCATAAACCACCAACACGACGAACCTGCGAGGGGCGGCTTTGCTGCCCCTCTCTCTTTGTCTGCAAGAACGGCAGGGGAACACGTGCCGTTTCCCCCTGCACCCTCTTCGCTCTACTCCGGCCTTCACTCGCCGGCTGCGTGCCGGAGTCAAGTTCCTCCTCCGGGCCTTCCCCCAATGCCTTAGTAGCTGAGAACAGGGTGGGCAAGGCTCACGTTTTTCTGAACCGACATCCTATTAAATTCGCAGTCACAATCCGGCTGGATGAGCGCAATGCCCTGAAATCATCAATCGACACAGAAATCTTTCCCTCGCGCGCTAATCGCCTGTCAAGGCAATATCATTGTCTCGACTCGCCAGAGGGCAAAGCCGATGCAAGTGATTCTTCATCTTTCCGACGTCCACTTCGGGTGCGACAGGTCTGAATCCGCGCGCGCCTTGCGCCAACTCGCGCTTGACGGAATCACGTCGGCGATTTTGAAACTGGAGCCAGAATGGAGGCCGACGATTGTCTGCCTTAGTGGAGATATCGCAAATCGAGGCAAATCCTCAGAATATGAGGAGGCTGCAAAGTGGCTGGAAAGCCTACTGAGAGAATTGTCGATACCGCCGGATCATATCGTGATTTGTGCGGGGAATCATGACATCGATCGTGAGAAGGTCACATACGCTCGCCCTGCAGATGCTACTGAGGCGGACAAGATGCTCTCGTGCCCACTGGACTTTAAGTACGAAGTCCCGTTTGAGGGCTATACCGCCTTCGCCAAGACATTTGGGATTGGGGAGCTTCAGTTCGCGGACCGCACCTCTTTTCTGGTCGGGCAGCGCGATCTGGAGGGTATCTCGTTCTGCTCACTGAACTCCGCCTGGTTCTGTCGTGACAACTCGGATAAGGAGCAACTCTGGATCGGACGGCCCATCCTCGATGTCCTGGAGGCTCATGGGCAAGTGCTGCATCCGCAGAAGCTCCCAACTGCTCCTCCTACGATATTCCTGCTCCATCATCCCAAAGACTGGTACCACGATTCGGAAGTTCACGCACGAGGGCGGACGAATACGTTCGACGTTGTCGCGGGCCGTTGCCACTTGATGTTGACCGGGCATACTCACGGTGAAAGTCGGCGGCCGGATCGCAATGGGGGGGCGGCGTACATCATGACCGGCGGCGCCACCTACGCCGATGCAACCTATACGAACTCATTCTCATTGATCCAGGTCCACGATGAGAAATTTGTTTACCGCACATTCGATTTCGACCCGCAGTCCGCAATCCGAGAATGGCGCCAGTCGATAGAGGCAACAGATTTGTTTTTCCGTGACTCGGTAGTGCAAGGCGGAGGAGCTGCCCCTGTGCGCGTTTTCCCACAGTTGGCAGATTACCGACAAGCCTGCGAGAGCCATGCTCGGAAGATGATCGAGGCGAAGTCACGGGCGTTACGACCCTACGGGACGCTACCGCATACGATCCCGGCATTCGTCACTATCGAATTGGCAAAACTAAAACCGCAGATCGAGCGACCGGATCAAAGGCAACAGGCTCGGCAGGTGCGGCCCATCCTCTTGGGCGATGCCATGCGAGTTACTAAGCGATGTCTTCTATTGGGCGATCTCGGTTCCGGGAAAAGTACACTGGCGGCAACATTCGCTATCGAAAGCCAGGAAGGTAATCAGAACGCGATCGCTCTTCTTATTCCAGCAAAGATGCTGGTGCCGGGAACCCATGCCGAACATCTGCGTTGGCCCAGCGTCAAAGAGTTCATCACCTCCCTCTCGTCGTTCGTGAACGACCAGATTCTTCCCACGGCTTCGGGTTTTGATCTGTCCGCTCTGCTGACTTCGGGGCTTGAGGTCGCAATCCTCATCGACGGCCTTGACGAAGTTTCGCTGGAGGTTGCCAAAGAGATTGTCGAACGTCTCGGGCAAGTCGTCGACCACTGGTCCACAGTGCAGGTCCTGGCGACTGGACGCCCTGTCGAGCTTGCGGGGCTCGATCACACCAGATGGCAACTTTGTCTTCCTTATCCAATTCAAGACGACGACAAGCACCAGCTTTTCGTTGAAGAAGCGACCGCCGATGGGAAAAAGGATAACGATGCAATTTCGACAGCCTCACTTGCGCTGAACCGGTTACGGTCCTCGCCTGAGTTGTACATGATGGCGGATACTCCGCTATTCTGCCGCCTTCTCTTCGATGGGCTGCAGAGCGGCACAGAACACGAAACTGAAACATTAGGCGATCTTCTGTATCAGCTCCTCACCAAGAGGTTGAAAGAGTGGGCCGCGAGCGACCAAAAGGTAAGCCTCACCCCGCAATTCGACGCGGAATATCCCGATGCTGGGTCACGAATGAAGCTCCTTTCCGATCTCGTCGGCGCACTCGATAGAGATCGAGCGATTCGAGAGGAAAAGGCGCGGTCCAGGTTAGATACGTTACTGCCGACTGTCGCAAATGTGAGCAAGGCACAACTAATAGATCAGGCACTCCGAAGTTTTCAGTCCGCCGGCCTGGTCGTGCTTGAGGGCGGACGTTTCGAGCTGGCCCTGCGTTCTTTCGATGACTTTTGCAGGGGATACTCGATTGCGGACGCCGCACGCGCCAATCCTGCAGGGCTGCTGTCTGGTAATCAGGCTGAGTGGCGCAGCTTTGCTTTCGCGGCCACGATCGTCCGGCGGCTCGGATGGTTGGAGCAGGTGCGCCCAGCTCTTTGTGACTGCATCAAAGACATTCTGGGCAAAACCAAACACGTTCCCGCCGCGGCGTATATCGTTGCCGAATCGCAGGACCATGCGCTTGCAGTCTGCTTCATCGAGAAGCTTGCTGAACTCGGACGGCGCCCTTTGTGGTTCTCCTACGACGATCCAATATGGCCGCAGGCCGCTCAGGCGATCGCAGAGAGTTTACGACTGGCATCGGATCAGGGGTTCGATTGGTTCTTTCGCGAGTACCTCGATCCACAATATCCCTTCGTCTTCGCCGGAAGCCAGTTGACGGAAGAGGTCTTCAATCGCTGGGCGGCTTTGCACATCGGAAAGCTGACGAGCAAGCAGCAGTCTGATCTAGCCTCCATGATCTTTCCGCATTCGTCCGCGGATTCGCATCAGGCTTCATCTCTCATTCCGATGCTTGCCTTGCTGCTGCCGCAAGAGTTCGATACCGAGAAGCGAGTGAGATATTGCATCGGCCTGCTGGAATCTACTCTGTTTCACGACGCTGCGGAAGCTGTCATACGCGAAGAGATCGACAAGGGAAATCGTGATCGTATTCTCGAGCTCTTTCCTGCCACCATTTCGAACTGGGACGGCGCGCAGAATGCGACGCTTCTTTATTTGAGCCTGCGTGACGGAAGGCCTGCAACCCAGATAGTTCGGGCCGTGATAACGCAGAAACGGGGCCGGCGGGTTGATCGCCAACACGTTCACACAGTTCAAAAGCTGAAGGAGCGGCTTGGGGATGAACTCTTCCAGCGCTACTGCCGATGGTTCCTCTTCGATGGCGATACCGCTCTTTCGGCTGGCGCTGCGATACAACTTTTCAATCTCGGAGAGAGGCGCCTATCCTTGCTGGGCTCACCTCTGATCCAGGCGTTACACGATGGAGGTTATTTACCTCAGGCAGAAGATGTCCTCGGTGAGTTGATCGCCGCCGAAGGGCATGAAGCCACGAGAGTCCTTGTAACGTACATCGGCGAAACCCGCCACGGCGGATTTGGGGGACACTCAGGCTGGTGGCGTCTCTTGTTCCGCTTCATCCATGATCCAAAGGTGCGCGGCCCCGAGCTGCTCGTCGATTGTATGCGCGGCGTTGGCGAGTTCCTGTTGGTGCGATACCCGGAGATCAGGAACAGCTTTCGTGAAGTGGTCCTCAGTCCGCAGTACGAGCGGTTTCGGGTGGCTCTTCATGATGCGCTCAACGACAACGAGCCGGAGATTCGGCACGGAGCGGCTATGGTACTCATCACCAGCGACCCTGACATGGAAGGCCAGGCACTGGAGATCATCGTCCGCTTCAAGTCCCATCGCTCTCACGGCGCCTGGCATGAGTGGGAGCGGTATTGTCTGACGCTGAGGTACGGCTCATCTGTGCTTTCGTATCTCCAGTCGAGGCTCCCGTTCATTTCGGGACCGTCGCGAGTATTTGCGCTCGCAATCCTGGTTCAGAACGGGATTGAGCTCAACGATGCTCAGTTCCGGGAATTCATCGAGGGTGCGCTCACTACCTACTATGGTTCTCCGATCGCTGATTCTGTGCGCGATTCGGAGCGAATTCAGAAAGCTCTGCTCGATATAGCAGATACCGGCTACGAAGAAGCCGCTAGAAAAGCAGCGGAGCTACTGCTGGGAAATGTAAAGGAGAAGCTGGATGAAAAGCAGTACGTTCGGTGTAGAGTGCTCACCCTCGATGGAAGCGAGTGGCGCAACCCAGAATTTGTAGTCGAACTGGAGCGGATGCGGAATTATCCCGAGTACGCAACGCTTGTGGTTCAAGAGGCGGAACAGCAGATCCAGAGAGGTTTCAAGCGGGCGCTGATCGAACAGATCTACGAAGCGCAACAGAAGCCGGCTCTATGGGAAGACATCGTTTGGAACGCGATCTGCACGCCATCTCTCGGGTCTAGGATTGGGGCGCATGGGCAGTGGATTTTGGAATTCATGCTCAAAGTGCCGGATGGCCGACAAGCGATTGCAAGGGCCGCGCGGAAGTTTCTCTTCGACGACCGAATGCTGCGGGGATTCAACACCGACGAGTCATCCTCATGGCTTGCGTTGCTGGCTCACGAAGGAGGAGAGTTGAACCCAGATGAACTCGGTACCGTCGTGGATCGCATCGATCCGATTGACAAGTGCGCGTTCGTTCCCTTGGTCACGCGCCTTGGTCGTGCGCCAGGTAACACGCGGCCGAGACATCCCTCGTATTCGACTCTCCCTCAGATGAGCGCGTCCGAACAAATATCACCTGAGGCAGCAACATTTGAGCGATTCTTGGAATTTGCGCGCCCTGGCGGGCACTTCCATCCCAATTTCTGCTCTCTCATTGAGCAGTCCCTCTATAACGATCCGTTCAGCGAGGAACAGTTGCAGACCCTTGCGAAGCAAGGAGAGCATGGCACGCTCGTCGCCATCGTCCTCGCCTTTGCCTACGGACGATTTCCCGATCCTGATTGGGCTATCACGGTGCTCGGGGTGAAGCCGCCGGGCATCATGCAAAATGAGCCGTGCTTGAGGAGCATCCTCTCCCGCTGGGAGAACATCCTCTTCGCAGCGAAGGCCGACGCTATGTGGCGAGCTTCTTACATCGAGAAGCTCAGGAACGCTCTCAAGCCCTCACAGCCGCATCTTGAGGATGTTGCGAGTGAGATGCTTTCTCTCGACCCCTCGCTCACGCCGGAACAGCTCGACATCCTTCTAAGGCTCGTTATCCAAGTTTTCTTTGACGATCAAAGACTTTGTGCCAAGCTGTCAACGTTGCTCGCGGATGTCAAGAACGAAGGCTTATTGAAAGGCGCATCGTCGTCGGTGGACAGCGCGCTAACCGATTTAGATCTCCAACCCTGGAACGCCGACGAGATGCGACCGAAGGATGCTGGAGCGTTCTTGATGTTTCCCTTATTGCGATGGCGAATTACGGGAGTGAGTGACGTCGTCAGTCGCCGGGTGTTCTTGCGAGGTTTGAAAATGGCGCTCCAACCAGCGAGGAGGCCAGAAGGGACACTCGCAGGCGGGCCGAGCCGGTTTCTCGGAATCGAGGATGTTGCACCTCTGATGAACACCGCGAACAAGGCGATGATCGAGGATGCTATCCAGTACGGCCTGACGATGGAGGATGTAGAGTTACGAACCCTCTGCCGGCTCTTTCGACTGGATGACATTTCGCAGGGAAGCGCGACGGACGACTCTTCGGGACCCGTTGTGGCGCAATGACAACGGCTTTATGTGGATGTTGGGCGCACTGTGCCACAAGCATCGAATATCTCTTCGAAGAAGGGTCGAAGGGCAATACCAGGGTTTTTGTCGGTCTCGCAGATACCGTCCTTTTCGATTCGATCCACGACACACGTACCCAACAGTGCATTTGGACGGTCAGCCAAAACGAGCCGGCGATGCTGTATGCCTTCCATTCCGGCAATCCACTTATATGGTCCGTTGATTCCGACTCGACCGAGAAATTCTGCACACTGTTGTAGTGTCGCCGAGAAGATGCGTTCGTCCAGTTCCAAGAACTTGGGAATGTGCGATAGCCAAGCATCGACGACCCAGATCTCTCCGGTGTTGAAGACGTAGGCCACTGAATTCGCCGTGTCAGTACCTTGGACTGGATAAAAGCCCCCACCGTCCTCTCCTCTGACAAAGCCGATGGACCGCGCCGGTCGAACCAGCGGAACAATGCCAAGTTGTAAGCCTTTATCCTTTATGGTCTGCGTGCTTAGTCTCGGCTTAGGTTCGACAGTCGGAATCACTCGCAACCAATACGCGGGGCCATCTGCCAACTTGATAGTTCTTGCTTCCCGGTTTTCGATTCTCTCGATCAGACCTTCGCTTGCGACTCCGAGTGGCTTGCCGGCAGCGCGAAAACGCGCACGACCATTTAGGGGCTCTTTTTCGGGAAATGGCGGCGGCGCAGGGGGCTTCGCTAGTTGAGACTGGAATTCTCGCTTTCCAGAATGGTTTGGAACGCACCTTCAAACACCCGAGCGAGTTCTTCCCGAACTCTGCGCCGTTCCGCCGCCGGACTGCCGTCCGGCAGCGAGTATAGAACCGGAAAGCGCAGATGAGCCATGTCGAACGGGAGTGGAAACTTTCTGGGGTCGCCGTGAGCGGTATTCATCACCGGCACAATTTGATGGTAACCGCGAGACTTCAACGCCCATCCGTATTCAATAAGGACGTTTGGGTTTGGTATCAGTTCTCCATTCGCTCGTTTGGCGACCGCGGTAAGATCCGGAACGAAGATAGCTGATCGATCGATTTTCTTAAGAATTGTCTCAAATATAGGCGGGTTTCCCGGGACACCTTTCGTGTCTTTGTCCAAGCTAAGTGCATCGCGCAGAGACTCTTCGACCTCTGCGGCTTCGCCAAGTCTTTGAATGGCTGATTTCAGGGCAGACTCAATCAGGTTGCGTCCCTCATCTGGGCTTCGATCGCTCTGCCATGAGAAGAAAATTGTGTGACCCATCCTCCAATGATTGGACATTCTTGTTCGTGTGTCCACATCTAAAACGTCCAAAAGCCTTTGGGCACAACACGTCGTCTCACATTGTCAGGTAGATTGACTCGACTGCCTCTCGCTGTCTCCCCTACTGGGGCTCACGACCATTTAGAACGTTTCTTGTTTTCGGGGGAATGCGAGTCACTTTCGTTCTGCGACCTTAGCCGCCGATCTTCGAGCTGTTGTGTTGACCGTTCGAGTTCCTCTACGATCAGTTTTTCATTTGGCAACACGGTCTGATATTCCGCAGCGAGAACTTTGTTGGGCAGGTTGTCGAGTGCATATCGAGCCTCGGCCGCGCCTTTCCCCGCGCACAGAATCAGGCCGACGGGAGGATTTTCGCCTTCCTTCATCCAGTGCTCGCGGGCGTAGTTCAAGTAAAGGTGCATCTGGCCTGCATCTGCGTACCCGAACGTGCCCACCTTGAGGTCAATGATGACCAGGCAGCGCAAGCGGCGGTGAAAGAAAACGAGGTCGATGCGGAACCATCTATCGTCGAGCCGCAAACGCCGCTGGCGCCCCAGGAACGCAAAGTCATCTCCCAACTCCAACAGGAAGTCCGCGAGATGCTGGATCAGGGCGTCTTCGAGGTCGGATTCGGAGTATTCATCTTTGAGGTCGAGGAATTCGAGGACGAACGGATCTTTGATCGCCTCTTCCGGTGTCATCGTATCGCTCGGTCCGGCCTCTTCAGCCTTTTCCAACATTGCGGCCTTGTTTCTGGACAGGGCGATCCGCTCATAGAGCTGGCTTTCAATTTGCCGATTGAGCTGTCTTATGGACCAGCCGGAGCGGAGCGCTTCGGCTTCGTAAAACGCTCTGGCCTCGACCCTTTTCACGGAGAGCAGACGCACATACGAGGACCAAGGCAAAGGGAAAGCCGCTGCGGCTGCTCCGATGTCGGTGGGCAGCGAAGGTAAGTCATTGGAAGAAAGAGGTTTTGCAGATTCTCTCGACACTGTCGAGAGAATCTGTCTTTCGGGCCATGCCAAATAAAAGGCACGCATTTTCCAGAGGTTCGGCTGGCTGAACCCTCTACCGAATTGTCGGGTCAGATCGGCGGCGAGTTGGCTGACCAGGGCTTCCCCATACTCCGCGCGCTCTTCTCCCTGCTGCTCGAATTGGACGATTCGCCTTCCAATCTCCCAATAGCTTGACGTCATCAGGGCGTTGACGGAGCGCGCGGACGCGGCTCGTGCCGCATGAAGAAGGGCGACGATCTCCGCCCGTATCCCGCTGTAATGCTGTTCAATCATCTTCTCTTTAGGGTAACGACTCTGAGGCATTAAACCTCCTTTGGCCCTGGGAAGAATTGTGGCGACTCACGCATCCCCCCTCCTCGCCGACGAGTAGATTTCGGAGCGTAGACACCGTGGTTCAGTTCCAAACCCAGTGGTGTGAAACGAAATTCGGGCCGATCCCCCACGACTCAGCCCCGTGCTCCGCTTGGAAAAGTTTGTCGCATTCTTGCCGCAAAGAGCGCCGGTTTTGCCGGTTTTTCCAATTTATAACGCCCTTGCCATCTATAACTTAGCGAGATAGCTACTCCATGGCATGGAAGGGGCCACGTGTTACATATGCCGTTACGCGGCGACTCAATCGAGGGACCATCTTTCAAAGGGGAAT
>Ga0302225_10002104_pt1 | contig 12083 bp, 11 predicted proteins | sample II_Palsa_E3_2_FD_193515 | JGI IMG/M metagenome (GOLD analysis project Ga0302225, IMG submission 193515) | Peat permafrost microbial communities from Stordalen Mire near Abisko, Sweden - II_Palsa_E3_2 | ecosystem: Environmental > Terrestrial > Soil > Palsa > Peat permafrost | place: Sweden...
ACCAATCCCGATGTTTGGCTCATCGTTCCCGACCCCGTGCGCCTGCGCACTCCCGTAGCGCGTCCCATGATTCGCGTGGGCCAATTGCGCGCCGTGCAGCGCGCCGCCTATTTCAAGCCGCAAGGCCGCCGCCGCGTCTTCATTCTCGACGGCGCGGACACCATGCGCTGGACTGACGCCGACGTCTTCCTGAAAATCCTGGAAGAACCGCCGGACTCCGCCACCTTGATCCTTCTCGCCCCCACTCCGGATTCTTTGTTGTCCACCATCCGCTCGCGCTGCCTGCAATTCCATTTCGCCCCGGTTCGCGAGGAGCAGATGGAAGCGTTCCTGAAGGAACGCACCGGCGCGAAAGCCCCCGACCGAAAATTGCTCGCGCAACTTTCCTGCGGCAGCCCCGGAATGGCGCTCACGCTCGATCTGGAAGAGTCCTCGCGCCTGCGTCGGGCTGTTTTGGCCCTGCTCGGCCAGGCCATCACCGGAGAAAAATCCGGTCAGATGTTTGCCGCCACCGCCCAGCTCGCCAAACGCGAAAAGGAATCGTTTGAAAATATTCTGGACCTGTTTTATAGTCTGCTCACCGACCTTCTGGAATTTTCCCAAGGTCAGAAACAAAACTTGCCTCGAAACCCGGATCTACGCCGGGAGCTAGAGGCCCTCGGCCAGAAAATAAACTTTGAATGGATCTTGCGGGCTACGCAGGGCTTTGACGTGCTGGATAGCCGCTTGCGGCGAAATGTCGGCCGGCAACTCGGCCTCGACGCTCACCTGGCCTCGCTCGCAAACCGCTAGGACCAAATAAAATTTCGACTATTTTTCTAAATCCTGCAACCGAATCTCACTTGGCGCAGTCATAACTAGGAGAAGGTGCAAGGAGCACTTATATGGTAAATCGCAAACTTTTCCGACCTAGCCTTACGGAGGTGAAGGACCAGTTCGCCGCCGCGCCCCGCCCGGTGCAGTCCATGCCCCAGCAGGTCGCGCCGCGAAAAAAGCCCGCGCCTCCCGAACAGACGCACGCTGAGAATTTTTACTTCGTCAAGCAGATGCAGTCCCGCACCCCCGTCGCCGTAGTACTGAACGACGGCGAAGTGCTGCGCGGCACCGTGGAATGGTACGACCGCGAATGCATCAAGCTGACCCGCTACGGCAGCCCCAACATCCTGCTCTACAAGCACTCCATCAAGTACCTCTATAAGGATGGCGACGAAGCCGCGCAGGGTGGCACGAACGGGCAGTAAGTCGTGGCCAGAGTGTAATGGTCGAAGGGGAGAGGGAAACTAGGACCGGCTCTTTCGATTTTTTCTAAACGGGCCCACAAAGAAAGTCATCAGCGCCTTGGCCACCAGCCTGCCCCGCTCGTCGCGCACGTCGCAATCCACCACCGCGATGTGCCTCCCCCTGCGCACCACCTCAGCTTCGGCGAACACCGTACCCGCTTCCACCGCTTCCAGAAAATTAATCTTCATCTCCACCGTCGCCACTCGCGTCCCCCGCGGACACGCCATGTACGTCGCCAGCCCTCCCGCCGTGTCAGCCAGCGCCGCGAGTACCCCGCCGTGAACCACCCCATAAACCTGCTTGTGCAGCGCCTTCACCGGCATACGCAGCGTCACTTTCCCCCGCTCCGCCTTATCGATGACGAAACCAAGTTGTTTCGCGGTATTGCTGGTGCGGATACGTTCCCGCACGTCACTTGCCGCAAGATACTCCGTCGGCTTGGAAGCTCGCGCCATATCAGGAAGCGGTCTGACCTCCATCGATTGGAATTACGGTGCCAGTAACCCAAGAAGATTCGTCGGACGCGAGATACAAAGCCATGAGCGCGATGTCTTCCGGCTTTCCAAAACGCCCGAGCGGAAGTTCCGCGATGCGCTGCTTTCGCGCTGCTTCCGGGTCTCGCGCCTTAGAGAGCGAGAGGAGTGCCATCTCGGTCTCGACGATCGCCGGACATACGCAGTTCACACGAATGTTATCTTGCGCGTGGTCGAGCGCCATCGCTCGCGTCAATCCGGCAACCCCGGCTTTTGCCGCACAATAAGCGGCGCGCTGACGGCGGGCTACGATTCCAAGGTACGAGCCGACGTTGACGATCGAGCCGCCCCCGGACTTCCTAAGGGCCGGTATCGCTGCGCGCGAGACGAGAAATGTGCCGGTCAAATTTGTCGCCAGCACGCGGCTCCAATCTTCCTCGGAAGTTTCTTCGGCGGTTCCAACCATGACGGCTCCCGCATTGTTCACAACGACGTTTAGATGACCAAAGTGCAGCGCGACACGTGCGATTGCAGCTTCCACGGCTTTGCGATCGGCGACGTCGCAGGTTACCGCCAATGCGTTGCCGCCCGACGATTCAATTTCTCGCGTGACGGCTTCCAGGGGCTCTTTCCTTCGACCAGCTAGGGCAATTTTTGCGCCTTCCGCAGCGAACGCCAAGGCACAAGCACGCCCGATTCCCGTTCCGCCACCGGTGATGAACGCTACTTTTCCCGAAAGTCGCTCCACCCTGGGGCCCCTACGGCGCGTCTAATGTGCAAGCAGCCGGGGAGCGAATCTAGCATCCAAGCATCAAGCGCGCAAGCGAACGCACAGGTTGCCGCCCGCAGCACGCGGCTGCTACAGTACAGTGAGGTTGAATGAAAATCGGAATCACATGCTATCCGACATACGGCGGCTCCGGGGTGGTTGCGACGGAACTGGGTATTGAGCTTGCAGCGCGGGGCCACGAAATCCATTTCATCAGTTACGCGATGCCGATCCGGCTGAGTTCGGCGCACGAGCGGATTTATTTTCACGAAGTGGAAGTCACGTCGTATCCGCTTTTCGATCACCCTCCTTACACTCTGGCTCTGGCGACCAAGATGTTTGAAGTTGCCGAGGAAGCCTCGCTCGACTTGCTGCACGTGCATTACGCGATTCCCCACTCGGTGAGCGCGCTGCTGGCGCGAATGATGGCGCAGCCGAAGAAGCTGCCGTTCATCACCACTCTGCACGGCACGGACATCACACTGGTGGGCAACGACCGCAGCTACCTTCCTATCACCCGGTTTTCAATAGAGCAGAGCGATGGGGTCACTGCGATTTCAAAGTATCTGCGCGAGCGAACCATTCACGATTTTGAAATCAAGCGGCCCATCGAAGTAATTCCGAATTTCGTCAACTGCGATCTGTACACGCGGTGCAAGGATCAGTCTGCACGGCAGCAATGGGCGAAGAACGGAGAGCCCATACTGATGCACTTATCGAACTTCCGTCCGGTGAAGCGGATTTGCGACGTAATCGAAATCTTTGCGCTGGTCCGTGAAAAGATTCCGGCCAAGCTGGTGCTGATGGGCGACGGTCCGGACCGTGGCTCGGCTGATTTCATGGTGCGCAAGAAGGGCCTGACAAAGGATGTATTTTTTCTGGGGAAACAGGACAACGTTCAGGAGAAATTGGGTCTGGCGGATTTGTTTCTTTTGCCCAGCGACGAGGAATCGTTCGGCTTGGCGGCACTGGAGGCCATGGCCTGCGAGGTTCCGGTGATAGCGACAAACGTCGGCGGGCTGCCGGAAGTCGTCACGCACGGCGTGGACGGCTATTTGATTCCGCCGCGCGACGTTAAAGCCGGAGCCAAGTATGCGCTTGAGATTCTCACGCGTCCTGACCGCGGCCGCTCAATGGGCCAGCAAGCGCGCGTCAACGCCCGCAGCAAGTATTGCTCGAACGATGTAATCCCACAGTATGAGAACTACTACCGGAGTGTGTTAGAACTCCACAATAAAGCGAAGGGCTGAGGCCTAACGATCGATGATAGGGACAGGTTGAAGAGAGCGCACGGCCATGTTGATATCGCTCTGAGTGATTTTCGCGCCGGAACCAAATGCCACGGTGAAAATAAACCGGAATTGGCGATTGCTATCGTCGAATACACGTAGCGCCACCGGTTGGCCTTTCGCTGGATCTCCGAACTGAAACCCACGGTTTTTTCCCCAGTCGAATGAATAGAACTCCGGCCCGGCAATCGACGGCAAGTCAGGGCCAAAGGACAGCTTCCAGAGCAACAGCACGTTATCGCGCCGTGCTTCCTCCACCTTCATGATCGGAGAGAATTGTGCCGGTGACGCCGAGTACACGGCTTGATACAGGGCGTAATTCGATTCAATCGGCTGATTCGCGAATACATTCGCGAATTTCTGGTATTCAGTAGGGTTCGAAGATTTCAGCGAATGGATCACGTCTAATTGTGAATCGGGATCGAAGAACACTACCACTTGTCCCGGGCTGGAGACGAACTGGATGTAAGACAATGACTCGACGTTTTTTATCTTAACATTCCACGGAACATTGAATTCATACTCGAAGGCTCTAGCTTGCGAACCCTTTAACGTATCGCCGGAAGATGTGGGTAGCGCCTGCGGAACGTCCGCGAGCCAAGGACTTGACGCTTCCCATCGCTTGGCCTCAAACCAAGTCAGCGTCTGCGCTCCGAACTCCACACAAAAAACGGCGATTAGAATGACCAGGAGCAACAAAATAATAGCGGGAAGCGCGCCACCCTTGTCTTCCTCTTCGTTCATTCGAGCTAATTCGTCCATGGTATCGAGAACGGTCATTCTACGCCATCCGGTCGCGCGACGCTGCAGGATTCAGTTTTTCGCCTTGTTGCGGCTGCATGACAGAAAAATGAATTTTCTGCGCTGCCGGCGAGGGAGGGTGACCTCAAGGCTTCCAGCAAAGACACGCTCGTTCATCTTGACAATTGCTGTTCGCGAGGATATACGAGCCCGCAGAGTGCCCGCGGTCCGGGCATCGCTACGTGAAGGAGCTCGTGATGAACTGGACCCAGGTATATGACCCGCTCGGCCATTGGTGGCTCTCCACGCTGGTCGCGGCGTTGCCAATCATCGTACTGTTCACGCTCCTGGCCGGCTTGCGAGTAAAGCCACACTGGTGCGCCATTGCCGGAGCCTCCACCGCCGTGCTTGTCGGGATTCTGATATTCCACATGCCGCTGATTCTCGCGGCATCGGCTTTCGGGTACGGCGTGGCATATGGGGTCCTGAAAATCGCATGGATCGTTCTCGCCGCGGTATATCTGTACGACATCTCCGTGGAAACCGGCCAGTTTGAAATTATGAAGGAATCGATTGCGGGGATTACGCCCGATCGCCGCCTGCAAGTACTGCTTGTTGCGTTTTGTTTTGGCGCGTTTATCGAGGGCGCTGCGGGCTTCGGAGCGCCGGTCGCAATTGCCGGCGCGTTCATGATTGGTCTCGGTTTCCGCCCGTTTCATGCTGCGGCGCTCAATCTGATTGCGAACACCGCGCCGGTCGCATGGGGCGCAATCGGAACTCCTGTCCACGCACTGGCTGCCGTTTCCGGGCTGCCTGAATCCGACCTTAGCGCTATGATCGGCCGCATCCTTCCGTTTACGGCGGTTATCGTGCCCCTTTGGCTGGTGCGAACGATGGTGAATTGGGAAGAAACGTTTGAAGTGCTTCCTGCGATTCTCGTCGTGGGCGTTTCATTTTCCGTCACTCAGTATTTTTGGTCGAATCATGTGGACAGCAACCTGGTGGATATTGCGAGCGCGATCGTTTCCATCATCGTGACAATTGTGTTCCTGCGCTTCTGGAAGCCGAAAAGAATCTGGCGCTTTGATTACGACAAACCCGAACTCACCTCTCCCGTTGCGCCTCTTTCCGGCGAGATCGCGGACGACATGGGCGGCAAGTGGCCCGCCAAGGAATATGACGGGTACGTCGCGCCGAAAAAATATCCCGCCGGCGTGGTGCTGAAAGCCTGGATGCCGTTCGCGATTCTTTCCGTATTCGTTCTGCTCTGGGGACTGCCAAAGGTGAAACTCGCCATCAACCAGGCGACCACTCCCGCGTTCCGGGTGGTGCAGGCCGACGGAAAAGTGCGCCCCGGGCAGCCAGGATGGGATTGGCCCTATCTGCACAACGCCATCTCGCGCTCGGCTCCCGTGGTGGCGAAACCGACGCCCGAAGCCGCGCGCTACGATTTCAACTGGCTTTCGGCAACGGGCAGCGGCTGCTTTCTCGCTGCGCTCGTTTCCGGGCTGCTTTTGGGTATGAGCCCCATCGCGCTGATGAAGACATTCTGGCGCACGCTGGTGCGCATGCGCCTGGCCATGGTGGCTATCTCGTTCATGTTGGGCTTGGGATTCGTCACGCGCTATTCGGGACTCGACGCAGTGCTGGGCCTGGCCTTCACTCGGACCGGCTGGATGTATCCGTTCTTCGGAACATTTCTCGGCTGGCTCGGCGTCGCGCTCACCGGCAGCGACACATCTTCAAACGCGCTCTTCGGCAGCCTCCAGCGGATCACGGCGCAGCAGCTCGGCATCGATCCCATCCTGATGTGCGCGGCGAATAGCGCGGGCGGGGTGATGGGCAAGATGGTGGACGCGCAGTCGATAACCATAGCCACCGCCGCGACCGAGCAGGTAGGCAACGAAGGTATGATTTTCCGCTACGTCTTCTGGCACTCGATCGCGCTCGGCGCAATCGTTGGTGTCATCGTCATGCTTTACGCATACGTCTTCCCGCATCTCGTTCCGCACGGCTTGACGTTCCTGAAGTGACGCTCTATTCCGCGCGCAATGCATCGACGGGGTCGATCGTTGCGGCGCGTCGGGAGGGCAGGTAGCAGGCCAAGTAGGCGGTGAAGACGACAACGATCGTCACCGCGGAGTAGGTGACGGGGTCGAGCGGACTCACGTTGAACAAAAGCGAGGACATCAGGCGCATCACGGCGAAAGAGGCGACGAGGCCGCAAGCGATGCCGACGCCGGTAAGCAACAATCCGTGGCGAACGAACATCGAGATGAGCGTTTGCCGTTGTGCGCCGAGCGCCATGCGAATGCCAATCTCGCGAGTGCGCTGCGAGACGGAATAGGCGATCACGCCGTAAATCCCCACGATCCCGAGCAACAATGCCATGCCTCCCGCAACGGCGAGCATTACGAGAGTGAACGAAGTGCGCGCCATGGACTCGGTGTAAAAATGACCGAGCGTGTGAACGCTTGAGAGCGGCACATTCGGATTGACGGACCACACCGCCTCACGGACTTCCTTCAGGAAAGATTCCGAGCCAGCACGGGGACTACGGATGGTGAAAGCGATGTCGCGGCGCAGCGATTCCTTCTCGCCCTCGAAGCGGTCCATCATGACCGGCCAGTACACGGAAGTGGGCGCGTCATGGTTCACGCCGTCGTCGTGCACGTCCGCGACGACGCCGATAATTTCACGCCAGTCGTCGGTGCTGGACGCGCGGACTCGCTTGCCGAGCGCGTTATTCGCGTCGTGCCAGTACTCGCGCGCGAAATTTTCGGAGACGAGGGCGACGGGAATTTTCTGATACATGTCTGTCCAGGTGATATCCCGGCCAGCGACGAGAGGAGTTCCGAGCGTTCTGAAGAATCCGGGCGAGATAAATTTGAAACGGCGTATCGGCGGAATGTCGCCTTCCGCATACGAGCGGTCTTGCGCGAAAAGCAGATCGTTGGAGTCTTCCCCATCCATGGGAAGGGAGCTCGAAAATCCTACAGAGGACACGCCGGGAATCGCCGCAAGTTTATTCAGAATTTCCTCTTCCATGCGGACGACTCGCTCGTCTTCGGTGTCTGGTATCTGCGCTTCAGGCACGTAAAAGCGGAAGGTTTGCACGGTGTCCGCGCCAACAAAGCCCGGAGGAACGTGCATCAGAGCGCGGAACGTCCGAATCATCAAGCCGGAGCAAATCAGCAGGACGAGAGCCAAGGCCACTTGCACCACCACTAGGACATTTCGAGCACGATGCTGCTCGCGACTCTGACTCAGCGAGCGTCCACCCTCGCGGAGGCTGGCGTTCAAACGCGCTCCGGCGTATTTGAAGATCGGAATCGAGCCAAATAGCAGGCTGGAAAGCAGCGTGATGGCGAGCGTGAACAGTAACACTCGACCGTCAATACCGATTTCATGGATGCGCGGGATGCCCATTGGCGCGATCGCAACCAAGATGCGCAACGCTCCGTAAGCGAGCGCCAACCCGAGCAAGCTTCCCATCAGACCGAGGAGGATGCTTTCGAACAGCAGGTCACCGGCGATTCGCCCGCGCCCGGCACCCATAGCGGTGCGAATGGCCAATTCCTGGCGGCGTCCTTCGACGCGCACGAGCAGCAGGTTGGCAACGTTGGCGCAAGCGATTAACAGCACCATCGCGATCGAGCCCATCAGGACCCACAAAACATTCCCAACATCGCCGATCACTTCTTGCTTCAACGAACGCAGATTCGGCCCGATATGCGCGTTTTCAAAAAGTTGTGTGCTGAATCCTTCCGGCGGTGGAAAACTTCGGCTGACTATAGGCAGCATGCGCGCAACGTCAGCACTTGCTTGGGCCATGGTCACACCCGGCTTGAGCCTGGCCAGGGCGCGGTAACTGAAGTTGCCCAACTTGAGTTTGCTGCGGTCCCACTTGAACGGAGCGATGATTGCGATGTCTTGGTCGTCAAGAAACTGAAACCCCCGAGGCAACACGCCGATGATCTCTCGAGGTTTTCCGTCCGCGGTGATCGGGCGGCCAATTACGGCGGGGTCGCCGCCAAACTTTTCGCGCCAGTAGCCGTACGAGATCAGCACGGTGTCCGGCGCTTCAGGCGAATCGTCCTGGCGGGTGAACAAGCGTCCCAGCGCAGGAACCACACCCAGGAGCGGCAGCGTGCCATCGGTAACGTCAAGACCGTGAACCAACTGCGGCTCGCCGGTGCCAGTGACGCTGAACGAATCATCGTTGTAGGCGCCGATATCCTGGAAGGTAGTGCTCTGTTCGCGATCGATGAAATAAACCGACGGCGCCATGTTCAGATTTTTGATGTTGATGCCCGGCGCGGTGTGCCATACGCCGATCAACCGGTCTGGCTCGGGGTACGGCAGCGGCTTCAGCAGCACGCCTTCCAGGACGCTGAAGATCACAATGTTCGCGCCTATACCCGCGGCGAGCGTAATCAGCGTGATGGCGGTAAACATCGGCGCGCGCCCGAGCCTGCGCAGAACCTGCCTAAGTTGATCGGTGAACGTTCCCATGTTTCAGGCCCTCCCCACTAGGGCGTGCATTCGCGGCGTGCCAGCAACCAACCAAGGCCGCGCGATGCCGTCCTGCAAGCTAATACGTCGACGGGTGGGGAAATGTTCAGACGAAAAGCGGTGAAAAACGGTCCAGCCTCGCCCATTCCGCCCCTCATCAACCTGTCATCCTGTTTACCCTGAGAAATTCATTCGAAGGGAGCGAAGCATCGCGCGCTTTTTTCTTCCCCTCCGCGAAGCGGAGGGCGCGATGCGCAGAGAGGGACCTGCTGTTCGCTTTGCTTTGTTCCCCGTCCTTGGGCGCGTGGCTCAACCTCGCGCCAAAGTTAAATCACGCCTCGGATCGACTTTGCGGGTGCCGCATCCCTTTGCGTTTTTCTTTTCTGCAAAGGGTGCGGGTTTAGACGCCGAGCTCCCAAACCCTCAAGTTCGCCTCCCATTCCGCTCCCTCATCAACCTGTCATCCCGAGCGAAGCATCGCGCGCTTTTTCTTCCCCTCCGCGCAGCGGAGGGCGCGATGCGCAGAGAGGGATCTGCTGTTCGTTTTGTTCCCCGTCCTCGTTTGTTTATTTCACTTCCGCCGGCGTAGCCGTGGCCGGTCCTTCCCCTACGATCTCCAGCACCGCCTCCGAATCCTTCGCCCCATCGTAATGAATTTGTTTCCCAAAATGCGTCACAAAGCTCCCCGCCGGCATCGCAACCGTCTTGTCCGGATCGAATTTCGCCCCCGTGCCCACCCACCAAGTCCCCGAAATCACTGTGATGAACCGGTCGTTCGGATGCCAGTGCGGATGGCTCATGTGATGCGGAGTCCATTTCACCAGCACGACGTACAGTCCCGGCTTCGAAGGATCTCCCGCCAGCACCGCCATCTTCAGCCCCATCGGATCGTCCTTCCACTGAATCTGGTCCGGCAGTTTGTAAGCCAACACCTTCGGATCGAGATCGTTACCTCCGGCCGCCGGTGTCTGCGCCGACCCGCTAGACACCGCCATCCCCACAAACATCGCCGCGATTACCGCCGCCGCCCCGAACTGCCACATCCGAAAAATCGCCATCACTCCTCCGAGCATCCAGAAATTTTCCCGCCCGCCAAAACGCATCATCTCACAATTTCTATTTGCTACCGCGGCCTACTCCGCAGCCGCGCTCGCCGCGACGATGGCCGCCGCCATTGCGAGCTTGTGATCGTTGTTCCATGGCGGCCCAACGGCCTTCCGCATCTGTAGGAAGTGGGCGTCGAAGTTCTCGACGCGCAACGCCCGGCTCGCCGCGGCCGATACGCTCTTCGCTTCGTACCAGTGGACCGGCCACAAGCGTGCCTCGGCCGCGGACGCCAGCGCCTTGCGGTACATCACCCAGTCGGCAACGTTCTGCGCGCGGTAGTCCTTAATCCGCTCGGCAATCGTGGGTGGAAGCTGTGGGCACTTGCGCAGCGCGACACCAAGAATACGCGGCACCGCCTTCGCGACAGCGTCCAAGGCAAGCACCGCGTGCCTCTCCGCCGACACGCGCACGCGCTCTACTAACGCAACCGCCTCGTCGAGCGGGAGCCGCTGGCCTTCGCTATGGTGCGGAATCTTCGGCACGCCCTCGCCCACGAGTTCCACCCGGCGCCGGTCGAGCAGCGTCCCATCACGCGCCACTGTCACCAGCACCGCCCAGCCCCCATGATCTGATACCCCGATGACGCCACCGTTCTTCGCCATGAATTTCCCTCGGGTTTTGTCGTTTCCGCTTTTCGTAGCGCCGGCGTCCCCGCCGGCTCTTTTGACACTAGTTTGATCTTTCCGCTTTCAATGTCTGGCCGTAAGTTCTTTCCGGCCCCTATCTTTCTCTATGGGACCGATCAGGATTCGGGACGTAGTAGAATACGAATTCAGACGAGTAGATTGGAGCGCAATTATGGCCAGAAAAGCAACTCCCTCAGGGGCACACGTGGCGCCCACCATTACCCCTCAAAGGGCAATCGATCTCATAGGGCGTCAGTTGCAACAGTTCGATACCGTCATTCGCGTGCAAAGGGATAATCCGGAAGTCAGCAAATGGACTAGCACCACCGAGCAGATCTTGCGAGCGGCATTCGGTGAACCACACGGCGCGGATCACGAAATGTTGCAGGAGTTTAAGAATGCCGGAGCGATCTTCATGTTTACTACAGACACGCCTGATTCCTATTTTGAGGAGAGATACCGCGAAGGCATGACGACAAAGAAGGCGATCCTGGAAGCGTGCCTTGACCAACTGCAGATTCTCGCGCCACCGATTGCCCAGGTCGCTCCTGGTCAATATCAGTTCCATGCCGAGATCGAGCGGGTAAGTGGAGAGCTTTTTCGGGACGGCCACTACAAGCAGGCCGCGTTAGAGGCATACATACGAGTGATTGACGATGTGAAGCAGCGATCAGGGCTGGCGCTAGACGGCGATAGCTTAATGAATCAGGCCTTCGGTTGCACAAATCGGGCGCCGGTTCTAAGGTTTAACAGTTTGTCCACAGAGGCCGAGCGGGACGAGCAGAATGGCTTCATGTTCATTTTCAAGGGAATCGTCGGTCTCCGAAATTCAAAGGCCCATAGCAATCGTCTATTTAACGATCCGCTGCGAGCCCACGAGTACTTGGCGATGGCGAGCGTCCTAATGCGCCTGCTGGAGATCGCGCAAAAATAAAATTGGCTCTTCTCTTTAGGCGGGTGGCCAATCTTTCCGCGCGGGCGTTCCTCAGTACGACGGGGTATAAAGCGTGTCTATGCGTTCTTTGCCCGCCGCCCAACCTGCCTCTATCGCTGCCTCGCGGGTCCCGAACTCACCTTTGAACGGGAAACGTTGTCGTGTGTAGTGGTCGGACGACGTTGCCCCGGTTTGCACGTAGGGCCAAATGTAGAAGTGACCATTCTTCGTCGGATAAACTTCTAACACGACGAAGAGATTATGGCGGGTGGCCAACCCTTCCGCGCGGCACTTGAGTTTGCTTCAGGTACGATTGAAACTCGCGGGGGTGGGCGGGTGGTCTATTTA
>Ga0302225_10002121_pt1 | contig 12022 bp, 9 predicted proteins | sample II_Palsa_E3_2_FD_193515 | JGI IMG/M metagenome (GOLD analysis project Ga0302225, IMG submission 193515) | Peat permafrost microbial communities from Stordalen Mire near Abisko, Sweden - II_Palsa_E3_2 | ecosystem: Environmental > Terrestrial > Soil > Palsa > Peat permafrost | place: Sweden...
CCGACCCCGGCGGAACTCGACTATTTCCTCGCGGCGGCCGAGGTCGACCCGGGCAGCATGCGGCGTCCGGACCGCGATGCCCGGCTGGTGCGTCTGCATCGGGTGAGCGTGGCCCGTCCGCGCTGGGACGAATTGATGGTGTTTGCTTTCGACCATCGCAATCAATTTTTCGAACTGGCGCAACAGACTGGTGCGGATGAAGCGCGGATTCCGCCACTCAAACGCCTGCTGGTCGACGCCGTGGCGCGGGTTGAAAAAAACTGCGGGCTGCACGGCAAGATCGGGGTGCTGACCGACGACCGTTATGGCCAGGACGCACTCGATGCCGCCACCGGACGCGGCTGGTGGATCGGCCGCCCGGTCGAGCTGCCGGGGTCGTCGCCGTTGGTATTCGAACATGGACGTTCGGTGGGCTCGGCGTTGATTGCCTGGCCGCACGAACATACGGTCAAGTGCCTGGTGCAGTATCACCCCGATGCCGAGATCGAAATCCGTCTTGAGCAGGAAGCGCAAATCGCGGCGCTATATCAAGCGGTGCTGGTCAGCGGCCATGAACTGCTGCTGGAAGTGATTCCTTCGCGCGATCTCCCCAGCGCACCGGACACCGTGTACCGCGCGCTGAAACGTTTTTACAATCTGGGCATCTACCCCGACTGGTGGAAACTGGCGCCGATGTCGGCCGGACAGTGGCAAGGTATCGATGCGCTGATCGCGGAGCGCGACCCGGCTTGCCGTGGGGTAGTGATGCTCGGTTTGAATGCATCGCTGGAGCAACTTGCCGAAGGTTTTGCCCAAGCTCAGCAAGCCCAAACCTGCCGCGGCTTTATGGTCGGCCGGACCATCTTCCAGGAACCGTGCCGCCTGTGGCTGGCAGGCCTGATCGACGATGCCGAGCTGACCACGCAGATCAGCACCACCTTCGAGTCGCTGATCGCCTTGTGGCGTTCGGCCCGGCCGGTTACCGCGGCGCATCAAACCACGGCCATCACCACGGAGCGTGCCGCATGAACGGACCCACGTCAGCCCCTGTGCTGCATGCTCAGTCAGCTACCCCGGTGCCGGGCACGATCCGTTTGACGGTCGCCCAGGCACTGGTGCGTTACCTCGCCGCGGTACAAGTTGAAACCTCGGAGCCGGGTAAAACCGAAGCGCTGTTCGGCGGGGTGTTCGCCATCTTCGGTCATGGCAATGTGGCCGGCTTGGGCGAAGCGTTATATCAACAGCGCGAACAGTTGCCCACTTACCGCGCGCATAACGAACAAGGTATGGCGCTGGCGGCTATCGCTTATGCCAAAGCGCATTTCCGCCGTCGCATGATGGCCGTGTCGACCTCTATCGGTCCCGGCGCGACCAACCTCGTCACAGCGGCGGCTTTGGCTCATGTCAACCGTCTACCGGTGTTGTTGCTGCCGGGGGATAGCTTTGTCTCGCGGGCGCCGGACCCGGTGTTGCAGCAACTGGAAGACCCGCACGATGGCGGTGCTTCGGTCAACGATTGTTTCAGACCGGTGTCGCGTTACTTCGACCGCATCGTCCATCCGGCGCAATTGCTCAGCGCCCTGCCTCGCGCGATTCGGGTGCTGACCGATCCGGCACAGTGCGGCCCGGTCACCTTGGCCTTGCCGCAGGATGTGCAAACCGTCGCCTACGATTATCCGCTGTCATTCTTCGAACCCAAAGTGGTGTCGTGGCGTGCGCCCCTGCCGCTCGAAAACGAATTGCAAGCCGCCCTCGATGCGTTGCGCAACGCCAGGCGGCCCGTGTTGATTGCCGGGGGCGGCGTGTTGTATAGCGACGCGGCGGCGACCTTGCAGGCGTTTGCGCAGACCCACGGGATTCCGGTGGCGGAAACCCAGGCGGGGAAAAGTTCAGTGCCCTGGGACCATCCCTTCAACCTCGGCGCAATCGGCGTTACCGGGTCGCCCGCGGCCAATGTCCTGGCGCATGAAGCCGACCTGGTGATTGCGCTCGGGACCCGCTTGCAGGATTTCACCACGGGCTCGAACTCGCTGTTCGCCAACACCCGGGTCTTGTCGATCAACGTCAATCCATACGATGCACTCAAGCATGACGCGTTGGCGCTCGAAGCCGATGCGGGCCAGGCCCTGCACGCCTTGAGCCGCGCCTTGGGCGACTGGCAAGCCGACAGTGCTTGGTCGACCCGGGCACGCCAGCAGGCGCAAGAGTGGCGCGATACGGTGCAGGCCATCACCGGCGGCCGTCCGGGCCGCGAACATGACGGCTTACCTTACGACGGCGACGTGATCGGCGCGGTGCAGCGTTCGCATCAGGATTCCGCCAACCATGACATCTGCGTCTGTGCCGCCGGCACCCTGCCCGCCGAGTTGCATAAACTGTGGCGGGCCGGCATACCCGGCGCATATCACGTCGAATATGGCTATTCATGCATGGGTTACGAAATTGCCGGCGGGCTGGGCGTCAAGATGGCCCGCCCCGAACGCGAAGTCTTCGTGATGGTGGGCGACGGCAGTTACCTGATGATGAATAGCGAAATCGCCACCTCGGTGATGCTCGGCCTGAAGTTGATTATCGTGGTGCTCGACAACCGCGGTTACGGCTGTATCAATCGTTTGCAGCAAGCCTGCGGCACGCCGCCCTTCAACAACATGCTCGAAGACTGCTTGCAGGGTCCCGCCGGTGCGCCGCAAATCGATTTTGCCGCGCATGCGCGGGCTCTCGGTTCGCATGCGGTGCACGTCGACGATCTCCAGCAATTGGAAACGGCGCTGCAGCAAGCGCGCGCAGCGGACAGTACCTTCACCATCGTGATCGACACCGACCCGGCACGCACTACGCCGGATGGCGGCTGGTGGTGGGAAGTCGCGATCCCCGAAGTGTCGGATCGCAGTGAGGTACGTGAAGCACGTGCCGCTTACGAGATCGGTAAAAAGCAACAAAAGGTATAAGGACCTCTAACATGACTGATTCAATCAAGGCATCAGGCATCCGTATCGGCGTCAATCCGTTGTCGTGGATGAACGACGACCTGCCCTCCCTGGGCGGCGAAGTTCCTTTGGAACTGGCATTGCGGGAAGGCAAACAAATCGGCTTTGCCGGCTTCGAACTCGGCAATAAATTTCCGCGCGAACCTGAAGCATTGCGGGCTCTGCTGGCACAGCATCAACTGGCGTTGGTTTCGGGCTGGTATTCCGGACGCCTGGCTCAGCGCTCGGCGCAAGAGGAAATCGACGCGGTCGGCCCGCATCTCGAACTGCTCGCCAAAAACGGTGCGACGGTGATGGTCTACGGCGAAGTGGCCGATTCGATTCAGGGCGCAGCCCAGCCTCTGTTTAAACGGCCGCGTTTTGTCACCCAGGCGCAGTGGGAGACCTATGCCCAACGCTTGAACGACTTCGCCCGTTACACCTTGAGCCAGGGCGTCAGAGTGGCGTATCACCATCATATGGGCGCGTACGTGGAAACGCCTGACGACGTCGATCGTTTAATGGCATTGACCCATGCCGACCTCGGCTTATTGTTTGACAGCGGCCATATCACCCTGGCCGGCGGCAACGCCGCAGCCATGCTGGACAAACATATCGCGCGTGTCTGCCACGTGCATTGCAAGGACGTGCGGCAGGCGGTGATGAAGCTGGCGCGCAATCGCGACTGGACCTTTTTGCAATCGGTAATCAACGGCGTGTTTACCGTGCCCGGCGACGGCGATATCGATTTTGCGCCGCTCATCAGCCGTCTGAAGCGCCATGGATATCAAGGTTGGTTGGTGGTCGAAGCCGAACAGGACCCGGTGGTAGCACCCAGCTATACCTATGCCGAACTCGGCTATCGCACCCTGGCCGGCCTGCTGGATGGCACGACGGGAACGATGGGCGCGGCTGTTGCACAGCGAGGCGCGGCATGAAACTGCTCGTCAAAGGACAACGCGATATCACCGAGATCGCCACCGTCACCCCCGAATCGGCGGGCTGGCGCCATGTCGGCTTTGCCGCGCGCAGGCTGCTGGCCAATCAAGTGCTGGAAGTCGGCGAAGCGCTGCGCGAATCGTGTATCGTGGTGTTGACCGGCACGGTCACCGTGACGGTACTGGACCATCAACAAAGCTGGACCTCGATCGGCGGCCGCAACAGCGTGTTTGACGACGTCGCACCCACGGCGGTGTATTTGCCGCCCGGCGTCACAGCGCGCGTCAGCGCTGAGTCGGACGCGGAACTGGGGATTTGCAGCGCCCCGGCCACCGGCCGCTACCCGGCGCGCCTGATCGAACCTTCACAGATGAAACGCTCGGTGCGCGGCAGCGGCGCAAACACGCGTTATGTGTGCGATATCCTGCCCCAAACCGAGGCAGCCGAATCCTTGCTGGTGGTCGAAGTGCTGACGCCGGCGGGACATTCGTCGAGCTATCCGCCGCACAAGCACGACGCCGACAACATTCCGGCCGAAAGCTCGCTCGAAGAAACCTATTACCATCGGCTCAATCCGCCCCAAGGCTTCGCCTTTCAGCGGGTGTATACCGATGCGCGCGATCTCGACGAATCGATGGCGGTGGAAGATCACGATGTAGTAATGGTGCCGCGCGGTTATCACCCGGTGGTGGTGCCGCATGGCTACGACTCGTATTACCTGAACGTGATGGCCGGCCCCACCCGGGCTTGGCATTTCCACAATGACCCGGCACATGAATGGCTGTTTACGCCTGCAGTTAGTCCGACTGTCAACCCTTCGGGCAAGCCCCAATAAATAGGAACGTCATGTCAGTTGTGATTTCGCAAATCGATCATTTTATTAACGGACGCCGCGTTGCGGGTAGCAGCGGGCGCCACGGCGAGGTATTCAACCCGGCCAACGGGGCGGTCGAAAAACACGTCCCGCTCGCCGATGAGGCGGAAGTCGAGGCCGCCATCGCCGCGGCTAAAGCGGCATTTCCCGGCTGGAGCGAAACACCGCCCCTGAAACGCGCCCGCGTGATGTTTCGCTTCAAGCAATTGCTGGATCAGCATCACGATGAACTGGCTCGCTTAATTACACTGGAACACGGCAAGGTCTTGTCCGACGCCCACGGCGAAGTCACACGCGGCATAGAAATCGTGGAATTTGCCTGCGGCATTCCACAACTGCTCAAGGGCGACTACACCGAACAAATCGGCGGCGGCATCGATAACTGGAGCATGCGCCAGGCATTGGGCGTGGTGGCAGGCATCACGCCCTTCAACTTTCCGGTGATGGTGCCGATGTGGATGTTCCCGGTGGCGCTGGCGTGCGGCAATACCTTTATCCTCAAGCCTTCGGAACGTGACCCGTCGGCCTCGGTACGGCTGGCCGAATTACTGCACGAAGCAGGTCTGCCGGCCGGCGTGTTTAACGTGGTCCATGGCGACAAGTCCGCGGTCGACGTGTTGTTGACCCACCCTGATATTGACGCCTTGTCGTTTGTCGGCTCGACCCCGATTGCCGAGCGCATTTATGCCGAAGGAACACGCCATGGCAAACGCGTCCAGGCCTTGGGCGGGGCTAAAAATCATCTGATCGCGATGCCCGACGCCGACCTGGATCAAGTCGTCGATGCGCTGATGGGCGCGGCCTACGGTTCGGCCGGTGAGCGCTGCATGGCGATTTCAGTAGCGGTGGCGGTAGGCTCGATTGCCGATAGCCTGGTGGCCAAACTGGCCGAGCGGGTCAAGCTGCTGAAGATCGGCAGCGGAATGGAGCCGGATTCCGAAATGGGGCCGCTCATCACCGCCGTGCACCGCGACAAAGTGGAAGGTTATATCGCAAGCGGGGTTGCCGAAGGGGCCACCTTGGTCGTCGATGGACGCGAGCAACATCACGCCAAACCAGGATTCTTTACCGGCGGCACGTTGTTCGACCATGTGTTGCCCGAGATGAAAATTTATCGCGAAGAGATTTTCGGGCCGGTGCTGGCCGTGGTGCGGGTGGCGGATTTCGCCAGCGCGGTCAAACTGGTCAACCAGCACGAGTTCGGCAACGGGGTGGCGCTATTCACCTCGGACGGCGGTACCGCACGTGCTTTTGCGCGGCAAATCAAAGTCGGTATGGTGGGCGTCAATGTACCGATTCCGGTACCGATGGCCTGGCATTCCTTCGGCGGCTGGAAACGTTCGTTGTTTGGCGACCATCATGCTTATGGCGAAGAAGGCGTACGTTTTTACACACGCTATAAAAGCGTGATGCAACGTTGGCCCGACAGCATCGGCAAAGGTGCCGAATTCACCATGCCGGTCGCAAAATAAGCGAATGCCGGATGGGTAGCGATGGCACTTGCATGCGCTGCAACTCATCCGGAAGATGAAAAGCACCCGCGGTAGGCTCGCGGGTGCTTATTTCGCCGCGGTCTGATTCTTGTCCGCACTAAAGATGCTGGCGATACGCATGAGTGCGATCAGCACCGACAGCATAAATATGGTCGAATACCACCAGGTGGATTTGGCGGCACCCGATTCCGCAAAGATAAAACCCAAGGCAACGGCCGCGACCAACGCGTAAACGCTGAATTCAACCTTGTTGCGTCTGCTGAGCGGGTGATGCCGGATCTGATTCAGAAGTTGATTCAAGTTAGCGTCCAGACGGTTAATCGATAGCCAAGATCGGTACGGGGCGGCGGATGCCGTTACAGCAGACAGCACCATGCTGCCTCCTGATAAACCCCGATAGCGGACAAAACCGCTAACGCAGGCGGCACTCAAGCCCCCTGAGGCATTCTCCCTAGCTTACCAGAGAAAAAAGCTCCAAATCTGCCGGGCGGCCGCATCTCGCTGGCAACCGGAGTGTATTCCCTCTAGTGCACACCATTTAGTCAGCCTTATTGATTAAAATGGCGCCTGCCCGGCTTGATCTGTTAAATTAAGGATTCCGGGCACCGGCAGTACGATCCGAACCGACCTGTATCGCCTTTGCCTTACGTCAGGCTTTACAATGCCGGAATTGGCGAGCGTCATTGGCGCGCAACACGCGCTTTACCTGGATCCTGCAGCATTAAAAATTGAAGACGGGTCACGACTTACACACCGCAGATGCCAAATCATTTTTTTCCCGCCGTTCGGACCATGGCGCGCGCTGCCCGTATCGCTTACATAACCATGCTGGGTTTGCTGGCAGCCGTGTATCCGACCGCCTCGGCACACGCCGACGCCACGGTCACAACCTTGGGAGTGCGCTTTCGCGACATCGATATCGCTGAATATCGCGCCTGCGTGCTTGATTTCCGCGTGCTGGCAAAAGGACCGCCCGATTTCCCCGAGGCGGCGTTTATCGTCGACGGCAGCTTGGCTTATGCGGTACCGCGTTCCGGGGCCCCGCCCCGCATTGGTTTGAGTGTGGTGTTTTCCAAGGAATTTAAGCGCTCGCTCGACCCCCTGGACAAAATCTACGTCGCTTATGTGCGCACGCGCAGCGGCACCACCGGCAATAGCCTGGCGGATCGTGTGCCGAACACGCCCAAGACGGTCGCGTCATTTGCTTTTGCCTTGGACCCTTCTTCCAGAAATGTGCTGAAGGATGTGCGCGACGGTGACGGTTTCACCCTGGCTTACCGGCTCACCGCCAATAGCGATGAGCATTCCATCCCGGTCGACATGCGCATCGCCGATTCGACCTTTATGGGCGGCAAACTGACGCGTTACCCTTCGGCCCAGGCTACCCACGCCTATGCGGCCTGCGTAGACCGGCTGGAACATCCCAACGCCTCGATCACCGGCCGCTCGGAGTCTGAAGCCGAAGACCTGTCGAAAGGTTTCGGCGATTGGGTCAAACAGTATTCGCCCTTCGCCTTGTATCGCTCGCACTGAAGCTGAATCCGGGGGTGCCTGGAGTTTGCTCAAGCACCCGGCCTCGATTTGCCCCGAATTTGCTACGCGCTCCTGTCTTGTCCCTTCTTGTTTATCCCTTCTTGTCTTCGCGCGGCGGTTCGCTCAGCGCCTGGGCCTGGGACCGGTCTCGAATCAGCGCCGAGTAGCGCATCGGGTCGGCCAGGCAGGCTTCGACATCATGGGCTGACATCGGGCGAGCCGCGTAATAACCCTGGATTTCGTCGCAGCCCAGCCGTTGCAGGATTTGCAGTTGCTCCAGGGTCTCCACACCTTCAGCCACCACCGTCATGTGCAAGGCATGCGCCATCGAAATAATGGCGTTAACGATCACTTCGCTTTCAGTGGAACGTTGCAGTTCGGAAACAAAGGATTTGTCGATTTTCAGCACGTCGAGCTCAAGACGTTGCAGTTGCGACAGCGATGAGTAGCCGGTGCCGAAATCGTCGACCAGGATTTTGATACCCAAGTCGCGGATCGCCACCAGATCCTGGTAGACCTTTAAATCCTGTTCCAACATCGAGGATTCGGTAATTTCGATTTCGATTGCACTGGCCGGCAAACGGTATTTGCTCAGCGCCGCACGCAATACGCTGCGCACATCGGAGCGGGCAAATTGGCGCGCTGAAACATTGATCGAAACCGGCACGCGGGTCTCAAACCGGACGCGCCAATCGGCAATCTGGCGGCAGGCTTTTTCGATCACCTGGGCGCCGATTTCGACGATCAAACCGGTCTCTTCCGCCAACGGAATAAATTCCCCCGGCGGCACCAAACCGCGCCCCGGCTGATGCCAACGGACCAATGCTTCGAAGCCCAACAAACGCCCGTCCAGGGCCGATACGCGCGGCTGGTAGTGCAACAGAAATTCCTCGCGCTCCAGACCTTGTCGCAACGCGTGTTCGGTTTCAAGCTTGGCCTTGATCAGTTCATAGAGCCAAGCGTCATAAAACCGGTATTGTCCGCGCCCATGCGTTTTTGCACTGTGCATCGCCAGATCGGCGTTACGCAGCAGCGTATCGGCCGTGTCTCCATCACGCGGATACAGCGTGATACCGACCGACAAACTGACCGTGACGACCCCTCGCGACAGGGTAAATGCCTGTTTGAAGGCGCGCAGCACGCCGTCCGCCAGGGCGCGTACAACATCTTCACTGGCGACCGGGTCAAGGATAATCAAAAACTCGTCGCCGCCGAGATGGACCAGTTGATCGGTGTCGCGCACCGCGTCCGTCAAGCGCCCGGCCGCAGCCTTCAGCAGTTCATCGCCGACAGTGTGGCCCAGCAGGTCATTCACCTGCTTGAAACGGTCGAAATCGATAAACAGGACAGCCAGCTTGCGTTGGCTTAAACGCGCCGCTTCCAGCAATTCCGGCAGGGTGTTGATCAACCAGTTGCGATTGCGCAAATCGGTCAGTAGATCCTGGTTCGCCAGGGTCACCAGCTCTTCGCGCAGCCGGCGGTCATCGGTCACATCGGAAATGGCCACCGCGAATAGATCGCCGGTACGCACGATGCGCCGGCGCACCCATTGGATTTGGGGAAGAAACGGCGAGCTGGGTTCGAGTTCCGCATCTTCTTCGAGAAATTCGGTATCGCCCGCACGTTCATAGATACTAAGAATTTCCTGCAATTTATCCGGCGACCATAAATTGGACCAATAGAGGCCGGTCACGGCTTCACGCGTACGGCCCAGCATGGCTGCTCCGCGCACATTGCAGTCGATCGCCTGCAGGTCGATGATACGGCCTTGCTCATTCAGCCAAGGCTGGAACATAAAAAAACCGTCCTTGCCGCCCTCGGTCGCAATGCGGTACGAGAGACGGTTGTTCTCCTCGCGCCGGCGGCGGGCAATCAGTTGTACAGATAAACCAGTGCCCAGCACGGCCAACGCCAGCAACAACACACTGACCGTTTGCGCGGTGCCGATGCGGGTACGACGCGCGCTATAGAACCCGGCCAGATAGCGGGATTCGCTGGTGCCGCTAAGCACAATCAGCGGGTAATCGTCCAGCGCCCGCCATGCATACAGCCGGCGCTGATGATCGTTGATCCAGCTTGCGCCGCTCAGCGCACCGCTGCCGGCCAAGCCGGTCAACTGGGGCGGCTGGCCGAAACGGCGAGCCAGCGGGGTAAACAACGGATCGATAGTATCCCGGCCGATGCGCATGGCACGGAGGACCCGGTCGCGGCCCAGCACCGCGCTAAAATCGCCATCGTCCTGATTGGATGAAGTGGCGGGCGGATTGAAATAAGACAGCGGCACCGAGATCACCGCGACCCCGTCAAAACTGCCGTTGCGCCCGCTGACGCGGCGCGTCAACTGGATCATGCTGCGTCCCTTGCCTGAATCGCCTGACATACGCGGATCCGGCATCGGCGGGCTCAGGCGCAAGATGTCGCCGGGCTGGTTCCGATGAAACAGGAAAAAATCGCGCTGGCTGAAAGGGGTGCCGAGCGCGGTATTGAGACCTGGGTCGCTGGAGGTCTTGACCGCGCCATTCCGGTCGAGAATCAGGGCTTCGAGTTGCTGCTGCCGCGGGAAGACCCCCTGCACCGCGGCATCTTCCAGGCGTAACGGCCCATTTGCGCTTTGAAAGCGGATCAATTGCAGCACCTGATCGGCCTTTTGCACGGCGTTGGACAACGCTTGCGCGTAGCCTGCGACGTCGGAGTTGAGTTGGCGTTGCGCGTCGGCGACCGCGGCCTGCCGGTCCAGGTCAATCTTGGCGAAGGTGACGATCCACAATGCCACGCAGACAAACAGACACAGCAACGGCCAAGCAGCGGCCAGCGCAAGCCGGTCCTGCGTCCACAGGCGCCGACCCATCATTGAATGTAAATGTGGCAATTCCGGCATAGGCGTGATTTCCATCACGAACACTGTGGGAAGCGCTGTCATCAAGCCTGAAACCGGCCGGCTCGCGGCGTTTGGCGGGCTTGCCGGCCTGACTGGTTTCTACTCTGAGCCGATGCAGAATGGCAAAAATCCACCCTGACAGTTCAGATGGTAGTCGAAGCGGAATCCGGGTGGGTGATTTAGTACCAACAGCGCAAGCCCGGATTGACATGCCACCCCGCTTGGTGCCGAAGCGCAGCACGGACGCGAGGCCCGACGCCGGGTTCAGAACGGCGCTCAAGCATGGTCCGGGCCTGAATGGCGCTTACATCGGTTCCGAGGTGCGCGGCCGCTGACGTCCCGAGTCAGGCAGGAACACGCGCCGCAAGAAGGCGGCGAGGTGAGAAAAAATATCGTCGGGCTCGTCGCTGAATAATTCCGGCCTGAGCAGCCGCAGCGAATCGAGCACGCCTTTTTCGTCATCGCGACTGAGTGAACCATATACCGTGGCCAAACGCATCAAGACGCGTAGCTGGCCCAGCCGGTCGCGGGCATCGGAGCCGCGCGCGGTGTCCAAAGCACGCCGCGTCGATTGCAATAATTCGTGGACGCGGTTGGCGACCAGCCACGCCGGACTTTGCTGGTCTTTTTCCAGGTCGACGAATTTATGTGCGGTTTCGACGATTTGCAAGGTCAAGGGGGTGATCATTTCGGGCTTACCGCCGCCCTTTTCAACGACGTGTTTGACCCACGCCTGGGCATTTTTAGAGAGATCTTCGGGGGTCCACCGCGCCGCGCCGACAATAAAAAAGCCGAATTGCGCGGCATCTTCTATCATCACCTGGAACAAGTCCGGCACCCCTTTTTCAAACGACCGCTGAGCCCAGCCGTATTCACCCTTGGCCAGCAGGTCGGCGACCGCGGCTTCGGTCAGGGGCGCCAGGTTGTCGAGGATCTTGGCGTTGATGAATGCGTCGAAACTGGGCGGACGAAAACCAGGATCCGTTTTCATCACCAGGCGCGAAAACAGACCAAACTCGTCCTGGACGCGTTTTAGCTGTTCATCGCTCAAGGTGATGGTGATCTGGCTCATTGCGGATCTCGGTGCAGTCCGGACAGGCAGGGACAGCGGCTAGACAAGCCCGGGCTGGCTGTGCCTTACGCTATATTACCAGCCGCCAATATAGATTTTGTCATGTGTCTTGCGATGTGTTGCATATCGTCAAACTCAAGGCGGCCCAAGCGGAACCGCGCATTGAGTTGCGGGTCCCGATCAGGCGCGCTATCCGGCAACACGCTAATCGAGCCCGCGCATGCCGAGACACGAGGCGGCGTCATGGTCAGGCCCGCGCTTGAGCCTGTCGACCCCTGAATAGGCGCA
>Ga0302225_10002126_pt1 | contig 12007 bp, 7 predicted proteins | sample II_Palsa_E3_2_FD_193515 | JGI IMG/M metagenome (GOLD analysis project Ga0302225, IMG submission 193515) | Peat permafrost microbial communities from Stordalen Mire near Abisko, Sweden - II_Palsa_E3_2 | ecosystem: Environmental > Terrestrial > Soil > Palsa > Peat permafrost | place: Sweden...
CGCGCGCTTGTTGGCGGGCGATTCCGTGGAGGTTGACCAATCGGCGTTGACGGGGGAATCTCTGCCCGTCGAGAAAAAATGCGGCCAAGCGGTGTTCTCCGGTTCGACCATTCGCAGGGGGGAGATCGGCGCGCTCGTCTATGCCACAGGTGTGAACACCTACTTCGGCAAGACCGCGCAGCTGGTGCAGGGCGCGCACACGATCAGCCATTTCCAAAAGGCGGTTTTAAAGATCGGTAATTACCTGATCGCCCTCGCGGTCACCCTGGTGGTGGTAATTGCCACTTTTGCGATCTTCCGCGGAGACCCGGTCCTTAGCACCTTGCAGTTTGCCCTGGTGCTGACCGTGGCCGCTATACCGGTGGCGATGCCGACGGTGCTCTCGGTCACGATGGCGGTCGGCGCGCACTTGCTCGCCAAGAAGAAAGCGATTTTGAGCCGGTTGGTGGCCATCGAGGAATTGGCCGGCGTGGACGTGCTCTGTGCGGACAAAACCGGCACCCTGACGCAGAATAAGCTGACGTTGGGCGATCCGTTCTGTGTAAACAATGTGACCGCCGATCAAGTCATCCTCGATGGCGCACTGGCGTCGCGCGCGGACGATAACGACACGATTGACTTGGCCGTCTTGGGCGGCCTGAAAAACAAGGATTTGTTAAAGGCCTACGAGGTCATTCATTTCCAGCCATTCGATCCAGTGCATAAACGCACGGAGGCTACCCTCAAGGGCAAGGATGGAAAGACATTCAAGGCGACCAAAGGCGCGCCGCAGGTGATTTTGGCCTTATCAGCCAATGCCGGACAGGTGAAGGATGCCGCTACCAAGGCGGTCAACGAATTCGCATCACGCGGGTTCCGTTCGTTGGGCGTCGCACGAGCGGATCAGGAGGGTAAGTGGCAATTCCTGGGCGTATTGCCGCTGTTCGATCCGCCACGGGAAGATGCAAAGGAAACCATCGCGACCGCGCTTTCGATGGGCGTCAAAATCAAGATGGTTACGGGCGACGCCCTGGCCATCGCGAAGGAAACCGCCAAGAATTTGGGCATGGGCACGAACATTCTCGATGCCGGCAGCCTGGGCGACTCGAAGAAGCAGGAATCTGAAGCCGTTACCAAAGAAATCGAGCAGGCCGACGGGTTCGCCCAGGTATTCCCCGAACATAAGTTTCATATCGTGGACGTCCTGCAGAAACACGGCCACATCGTCGGCATGACGGGCGATGGCGTGAATGACGCCCCCGCGCTGAAGAAGGCAGATTGCGGCATCGCCGTTTCGAGTGCGACTGACGCGGCGCGCGCGGCGGCCGCTATCGTTCTGACGACGCCCGGCCTGTCGGTGATTATCGATGCAATCAAGGAGAGCCGACGGATTTTCCAGCGGATGAATAGCTATGCGATCTACCGCATCGCCGAGACGTTGCGGGTGCTGTTCTTCATGACGCTCGCCATCCTGATATTCAATTTCTACCCGGTGACGGCGGTCATGATCGTTATGATAGCCCTGCTCAACGACGGCGCCATCCTCGCCATCGCCTACGACAACGTCCATTATCGGGATAAACCCGAGGCGTGGGACATGCGCACTGTGCTCGGAATTTCCACTGTGCTCGGTGGCATCGGTGTCGTCGCGGCGTTCGGCTTGTTTTGGCTAGGTTTACGCGTCTTTCATCTCGACCATGCGCACGTCCAGACGCTGATGTATTTGAAGCTGTCCGTGGCGGGACACCTGACGATCTTCCTTACCCGCACGCGCGGCCCGTTCTGGTCCATTCGTCCTGCACGGATCTTGTGGTTGGCAGTCCTCGGCACGCAAATCTGTGCAACGCTGATCGCGGTCTACGGGCTGTACATGACGCCCCTTGGATGGGGCTGGGCGCTGTTCGTTTGGGGTTACGCGCTTGTCTGGTTCCTCGTGAATGACCGCGTGAAGCTACTTGCATATCGGATTCTCGATCGCGGCAAAGCGAAGGAGAAACCCGAATCCAAAAGGGTGCCCGAGCCTAAGGCCAAGAATACGGCTAAGCCCGGCTATAAACCCGAAGCCAAGCCTGGGGCCCCGACCGAGCCGAAACCCGAAGCCGATGCCAAGGATGCGCCCACGCCTGAAGCCAAAAATGCGGCTAAGCCCGGCGACAAGCCCGAAGCCAAGCCTGAGACCCTGACCGAGCCGAAACCCGAAGCCGATGCTAAGGATGCGCCCAAGCCCGAGGTTAAAGATGGGGCTAAGCCTGGGGATGATGAGGTTGCCCCGGCTGATGCCCCGGCTGTTTCAAAGCCCGAATCCGATCCGATTGCCGAAACAAAAGCCAAGACACCGGCCAATCTGACGCCGCAGATCGCCAAGCGAGCCTATGAAATCTACGAGCAACGAAGCCACAACGGCGATCTCGCAGCTCAGGATTGGGAACAAGCGAAGCGTGAAATCGGAAAAGGTGAAATCAAAGGAGAGCCCATTCCTGACGCTGTGGCCGAGCCGAAAGCCGAAGCCGATGCCAATCCTGATGCAAGAGCTGAACTCAAGCCCGAGGCTAGCGCTGAACCGAAACCTGAACGCAACGCCGACGCGAAGCCCGGTAGCGTCGCCAACCCTCAGGCAAAGACCGGGTTTAAGCCTGAGGCACGTGCGGCGCCGAAGCCCGAAGCCGAAGCGGAGCCCACGGCCGAATCTAAAGCCAAGACACCGGCAGATCTGACGCCGCAGCTCGTCAAGCGCGTCCACAAACTCTACGAGGACCTAGGGCGTGAACAGGTTCGAGCGGTTGAGGACCTAGAGAAGGCAGAGCGCGAAGCTCCGAAAGATGAACCCCAGAAATAGACACTTTCGATAAAACCGCCAACGCGACAGCCCAAACATCGAATGCAAATGACAATGATCCACCCTCCCGCACTCACCATGGCTGCCGGCACCCTAGTTGCCGACGGAATTCCCCGCAATGTTCACAGAACAGCCTAAATAAACTTTAGCGAAGCTCCCAACGGCCGCAACCGAAGGCATATTTATGAAAATCAAATCAAAGATTTTTCGGGTGTCGCCCGGAATGAAGGTCAAGCTTACCAAATGGCCGACCAAAGTGCCGTCCTATTGCAATACGAAGAAGCGCTATAAAAAGCTCCTCGACGAGCATGTCGTGGGATTGAGCACGCTGCAACACCTGCACTACGCGTCCCACCGCTATGCGTTGCTGCTGATTTTTCAGGGGATGGACGCGGGCGGCAAGGACGGTGCCATCCGCCACGTCATGTCCGGGGTCAATCCGCAGGGCTGCGAGGTGTTCAGTTTCAAACAACCGACTGCCGACGAACTGGAGCATGATTTTCTCTGGCGCACGACCCGACATCTGCCGGAACGCGGGCGGATCGGCATCTTTAACCGGTCCTATTACGAGGAAGTGCTGGTCGTCCGGGTGCATCCGGAGATCCTCCGCGGTCAGGGCCTCCCGCCCGAGTTGATCGATGAGAAAACCATTTGGCGGGAGCGGTATCGTTCCATAGTCAACCTGGAGGACCATCTCCATCGAAATGGTACCCGGATCGTCAAGATATTCCTCCACCTGTCGAAAGGCGAACAGCGGAGGCGCTTCCTCGAACGCATTGATGAGCCGGACAAGAACTGGAAATTCAGCCTCTCGGACGTTCATGAGAGGAAATACTGGCAGCACTACATGAAGGCCTATGAGGCCTGCCTGGACGCCACTAGCACCCATCACACGCCTTGGTACGTCGTTCCCGCCGACGATAAGGAGAATGCCCGGTTGATCGTCTCCCAAATCGTCCTCGATGCGCTGCGTAATTTCAAGATGGCCTATCCCAAGAGCAGCGCAAAACGCCGGCTGGAATTGCGGGCGATCCGCCGACGGCTATGAAGGCGCCTAGCAAGCGACACTCCATGCGATCTTAGGATCAGGACTTGATGTTGGTCCGAAAGATATGGTCCCAAAATCCGCTTGTAACGCCAAAGTTGCCGAGGTCGTCAAAGTGATGGTGAAGGGCATGGCGGCGCCTGAGCCGGCAGAGATGGCCGGCGGGTCTGATTCGCCAGTGGTGCATTCCATAATGCGCCGTAACGTACCAGAGATACTGTCGCCGACATTCAACGACCGACAGCATTAAAGCATTTCGGGAACCTGGGCTTCACGGTCCCGATTTGCAGAAAGCCTGAACGGGAGATTTCCCGCTCGGCGCTTAGCGATCCTCATTCAGGCTAGAGGGCTGGAGTTCCTCCCGAAGGGTGGGAGAGTTCTTCGAGGGGAACAACTCGGACAATTCTTTCTGCACGGCATCGCTCTTCGCATCAAGATGTTGTAATGCCGAAGCACGGTCCCGGGTGGCTGCGACGTTTAGCTGGCGGTCGTATCGCAGTTCATGCTCGGCCGTCAGCCAGATCGCTTGGTCCTGCCCTTCCGGACGTCCCCGCAGCTCCCAAATGATCTGAGCCTGGGTGGCGATTTCACTGTGGGTAGGATGGTTTTTATGCGTGGATTTCATTGGCCGACTATGACCCATTTTCCTTGCCGCCATAATGGGCCATACACCTACCCGGTAGAACGGCGGATCCCAGAGTGGGTGCAGGCGACCTAATGCAGGTTGAAATGCAATAGATTCGGTTTATTATCCAGAAGATTGTAAGGCACGACATAACAACACAATAGGATGGCAGAGCAGTTTTTTGTCTTTGACGCTTACTTGGATATCAAAATAGCTGCCCAAGGCGGAACCTCCTAATAAATCCTTTCGCTGCGGCGGTGACAGCCGCAATTGGTTGGGTCTTAGGAACCGTCGTGAGATAAACGATCATGGCGACTGAGTGTTGTGCCTTGGAATATGCCTAGAATTTGTTGTCGATTTCTAAACACTGGAAATCGCTGCCCACCGACCAGGGGTGCTCTGCTTAGCAGGGGTCTATACCCCATTGGCAGTGATGGACTGACATGGCATTGTGGGTGTGCGTTACCACGCTGGTTTTTGCCAGACGTAAGGAACGAAAGATACGGTTACCGGGATCCTCTCGGCAGCCCACATCACTACGAAAGGCACCATCATGTTATACAGCGCTAGAACACTAAAGGGCTACGCCCTTCACAGCCACGACGGTGCGATAGGCTCCGTTCGCGAATTCTATTTCGACGACAAATTTTGGACGGTGCGCTATCTAGTCGCCGATACTGGTGGGTGGCTTACGGGTCGGAAGGTGCTCCTTTCTCCCTTTTCAATCCATTCTGTGGACCCCGTGAAGAAACAGATCCCGGTCGGCCTGACGAAGAAGCAGATCGAAAACAGCCCAGGCTTAGACAGCGATAAACCCGTTTCGCGCCAGTTCGAGGATCGCTACTATGGGTATTACCAATGGCCGACCTACTGGGGCGGTCCTTACAGCTGGGGGCCCCACTCCTACGTCATGCGCGACAGCGAGCGTTTTGCGGAATTCAGCCGGCGGGAGCAATCTTGGGATTCCCATCTCAGGAGCACCCATGCTGTGGATGGCTACCACATCGACGCGTCAAATGGCAATGTGGGGCACGTCGAGGACTTCATCATCGATGATGAAACTTGGGCAATCCGCTACTTGGTCGTGAACACGGGCAACTGGATCCCAGGTAAAAAGGTCTTGGTGTCGCCACAGTGGATCAAGAACATAAGCTGGGATGACTCCAAGGTTGTTGTCGGCCTCACCCGCGAAGCCATCAAAAACGCTCCCGAGCTTACCGATGATCTTCTGATTACGAGAAATTACGAGATCGAGCTGCACAGCCATTACAATCACGAGGGCTACTGGGCCGAGGAACTCGTGAAGCACTAAGCGAAACGTCGCGGCATTTTCTTGGGAAGATGCCTAGGTTAACTCGAATCAGCCGATCAGCGACTCATTGCACGGTACCGATTGCCGATTCCTAGCAAGGCACCAGGAACCGTGGAGTGGCAAACTGGGCGCCCCGCCAGGTAACATCCGCGTCTCCGTCTCTCGGAGCGCTGATCCATCCTTCCTGCCGCTTGCCCGTACACACCTCAAGTCAACCGCTGGCGGGGCCGTTGGATGCTTTGATCGGCCACATCTACAGTAGGTTTTTCTCTCAGGATTCATCGGTGTGGGCGCGGATCCTTCTGATCGCGGTACTCGCCGTGGTCATTCACATATTGGTGAAGTGTATAAGGAGGGCGAGCGAATGGATGATCATCAGGGGCCACGGTCACAACGGCACGCTCGGAGTCGCTGCTCAAAAGCCCAAGGTCATCACTGTCACGAGGCTCGTGGTGAGCAGCATTATATTCGCGATCTATTTCCTAGCAGTTGGACTTATGCTGAGGGAATTTGGGTTTAGTCTCACTACCTACCTCGCAAGCGCATCTGTGGCGGGACTCGCCATCAGTTTTGGCTCCCAGGGTCTGGTTCAAGACATTGTTATCGGCCTCACCCTAATCTTCTGGGATGCCATGGATGTCGGCGACATGGTGGAAATCGCCGGTCTTCCGACCAATAATGTTATCGGCCGTGTGCAGGAGATCGGAATGCGGTTTACCAAGGTCGTCAACTTCTACAACCAGGTCGTCTTCATCCCTAACCGAACGATCGCTAACGTTAGCCGATTCCCGCACGGAGCAATCGACGCCTATGCCGACATTCAGATTCCCATTGGGGTCGAACCCCTGGTTGCGGCCAAGGTTATCAATAACATCGCGCTGGGCATGTGGTCACAATTTGGAGCGATTATCCTCTCAGCGCCGGCGATTGGAAAGGTCGAAGCGGTGCAAGGAGGTGGATGGAATTTCGTTCGTGCGCACTTCAAGATTTGGCCTGGGCAAGGCAACTTAATCGAGATCACCTTTCGCCAGGAGGTGGTGAAGGCGATGCGGGTGCACGATCCTAAATATGCAGACTGGCAGGTTGCGGTCACCTATCGCTCTGCGGCCGTCGTGCGAGTCCTAGTATCGAAATGAGATGCCGGCTGCTCGGTCACCCCAAGCCGAACAAGCAAAGGCGAACCCCCCAATACGAGGAGCGCTAACGAATTCCAGTCCTATGCTATCTGAAGCCTTCTGACCACCGGCACCTTCACGGCATCCAGCACGAAGGTGAACAGGGACGCGCCGATCGCGAGGCATCCAATGACGCTTAGAGGTAGCGCGGTCATCCAGATCCCCCGGGAGGCGAGCACGCTAATCAAAAGAACATCGAGCACAGATGAAAACATGAGCCAAGTGCTCGGCCGGGAGTTCCAGAAATGGCGACGTTCCCGCACAACGTAGAGGATGGCTTGGCCGCTAAATACCAGGGTGACGATGGCAAACGTCCGCAGATGCAGGATGTCGAGCTTCATTCCGTAATGTCCCCCGGCGAGCACGGATATGTAAAATACCAGTGTCACGACACCGAGGACCGCGCCAGTCAATGTGATGCCTCCGACTCGCCAGACGCTGGGTTTCGCAGTAATGGTAACGTTGTCGGTGGTCGTAAACATGGCGATGAAATCTCCAGGTATCATCGAGATTACAAGAAGCAGCGGAGTGAGGATCGCCTGCCCGGTCATGAGAAGACCCGAGGCAAGGAACAGAGCGCCCGCGAATTTGTGGGTGATCGACCTCAGCGTGTAGGTCAGGATTCGCTCATAACACACCCGCCCCTCCCGCACCGAGGCAAGGATTCCACTTAGACCCGAAGTTGTGAGAACAATTCCAGCCGCAGACTTGGCGACATCAGTTGCAGTGGAAACCGCTATTCCCATCTGGGCCTGGCGCAACGCCGGGGCATCGTTGGCCCCGTCGCCGCACATTCCCACCGTGTGGCCTGCTCCCTGTAGCATCTTGACCAGTTGGAACTTCCCCTCGGGAAGGATCCCTGAAAATACGACAAACTTCTCGGCGTCGGCGCTGGTGGGAAGGTCGCCGGGCGGGCAGACCGGCCCATCCAAGCCCATCAGGTGCGCCACACTCGCCGCCGTAGCGGCGGCATCCCCCGTGATCATGACGACACGGACCCCCAACTGATGGAGTTGGGTTATCAGTCGGGCTGAGTCAGCTCTGGGCGGATCACTGAGCGCGATCAGGCCAGCAATGCGCATCGCGCCGGCTGATCCAACGACAACCCCCAATACGCGATGGCCATCGGCCTCCAGCTTAGTCCCCGCTTCCTGTGCGGCTTTGTCTTGCCCGGCCAATTTGGCCACCACCTCCAAGGCTCCCTTGACGATCTGGAGGGGTTTGCCTGTCGGATCGGTCGCGTCGGCAGACGACATCTTTGTTGCCGGGTCGAAAGGGCGAAAGGCCGCGAGTTTGTAGGAAGCCTGCGAGTTGTTTTCGTGGGCGCCTTTTCGGATGGCCATGTCGACGGGATCTTGCCCGCCATCCGAGCTCGCCAGGGCGGCCATCGTGATAACCAAGGCTTTATCGAAGCCTTCGCACGGGAATACTTCGGATACCGTAAGATTATTTTGTGTGAGCGTTCCGGTCTTGTCTGCGCACAACACGTCCATGGTTGCAGCTTCATCCACCGCCGAGAGCCTGGTGGGAAGAACCCCTTCCTTTGCCAGCGATTCAGCACCGATCGCCGCAGCTAAGGTGAAGGTGGCGGGCAGCGCCACAGGAACTGACATCAAGATCGCGGTGAGCACCAAGGGTATCAGCTGCGCCTCTGGCTCCCTGTGGACCAGGCCGTAAACGACGAGGAAGACGATGATGCTGCAATTGTAGAACGCTAGGTTGCGAACCACGCGAAACACCACCTTCTGCTGGGTGCTCTCTGCCTTTGCTGTCCTGACAAGTTCAGCGGTGCGGCCGAATTTGGTGCGTTCGCCGGTCGCAGTGACAATCGCCGTTGCTTCCCCACGGCGAATAAGGCCCCCGGCATAAGCCATCGCGCTCTCACCCGCCTCCACAGGTATCGATTCACCCGTAAGCATCGATTGGTCCAGGAGGACCGACCCCGTGATTATTTTGGCATCCGCCGGGACGATTCCACCGAGCGAAAGCTTCACCAAGTCGTCGGGCACCAAATCGGCTGCCGGGATCTGGGTCCACTGGTTATCGCGGTGCACGGAGGCGACCAGTGCAAGGCGCGAACGCAGCGCCTTGAGCGTCGCTTTGGAGCGGTTTTCCCGAAAGAAGCCAAGGGCCGCGTTGAATACAAGCAGAACAGCGATCACGGCAGCCTCGATCCGGTTGTGAAGGAAAAGCTCAACCGCGATTACCATTTCCAGCATGCACGGCACCGGCGCCCAAAACTTTGCCAATGCGTCCAGAACCGGGTTGCTGGACACATCCGCAGTCAGGTTAGGCCCTTGCTGGACCAGCCGCGTCCGTGCCACTTCACTTGAAAGTCCTCCAGGGCTTGCTTTGATTTCGGATGCTGCGGTCGCGATCATTGAATTCCGGCGAGACCTCCGATGGATGGGCTCTGCCGGGAGTTAAACGAGAATAGGAGAATCGGCGACGGCGCCGTGTGTGGCACACGCTATACGAGCCTTGAACGAATAGTAGCCAATCTGCCCTTCGATCGGCAATGGGGTTAATACCCCTGAGGCCGGACTTTGCTTCGATGGGAAAGGGAGCGGTGGATAGCCGAAAGGCAGATGATTTTATTCTGGATACTGAGTGGCCCTGCCCCAAGTCAGAATGAGATGCGGCTCACGATGGCTAACCCTGGGTAACCGCATATGATAAGGCACCTCCGCATGACCTACACCTGCCCGATGCATCCTCAAATTGAACAGGACCATCCGGGCAGCTGCCCCATTTGCGGGATGGCGCTGGAGCCGGAGGGCGTTCCACCAAGGGCCGGCGAAGATCAGGAGCTCATGGATATGACCCGCCGATTCTGGATCGGCATGGCCCTAGCCGTCCCCGTGTTCGTCTTGGCAATGGGCGAAACCGCGCTAAGCAACGTTCTTACCCCCCGTCTTTCGCAGTGGATCCAGCTTATGCTCAGTACGCCGATCGTATTTTGGGCGGGTTCGCCGTTTTTTATCCGGGGCTGGGCATCGATGAAATCTTGGAACCTGAACATGTTTACTCTCATAGCCCTGGGTATTGGTACGGCCTGGGGATATAGCGTATTTGCGCTCCTTGCTTTCAACTGCTTTCCACCGGCGTATAAGCCGAATGGCGTTGCTCCCGTATATTTTGAGGCGGCTGCTGTGATTACGGTGCTGGTACTTCTCGGACAGGTCTTGGAGCTGCGGGCTCGCGGCCGCACGAGCATGGCGTTGCGCGCCCTCCTGGACCAAACTCCCGAAACGGCCCGAAGGGTTCGCGCTGGACGCGAAGAGGATATTCCAGCGGACGAAGTCAAAGTGGGTGATGTTCTCAGAGTACGACCAGGGGAGAAGGTACCTGTTGACGGAAGCCTGACCGAAGGATCCAGCTCTATCGACGAATCCATGATCACTGGCGAGTCCCTTCCAACCGCGAAGCATCCGGGGGACAAAGTTACCGGCGCTACAATCAACGGCCAGGGTAGTTTTCTCATGAGTGCAGATAGGGTCGGCCAAAACACTGTCCTATCTCAGATCATTCGCCTTGTCTCGGAGGCCCAACGTAGCCGGGCTCCCATCCAGCAGCTCGTTGATAGGGTATCAAGGGTGTTCGTCCCAACAGTCCTTGGCGCGGCGTCCCTTTCGTTTGGCGCGTGGGTCCTGTTCGGACCGGAGCCACGTTACCTACTCGCGATGGTCAACGCGATCGCGGTTCTGATAATTGCCTGCCCGTGCGCGCTCGGCCTCGCGACCCCCATATCCATAATGGTCGCTGTCGGGCGAGGGGCCAAGGAGGGCATCCTTATAAAGAACGCCGCGGCTCTCGAAACCCTGGGAAAGGTTAAGACGATCATAGTGGACAAGACGGGCACGCTGACTGAAGGAAAACCCAGGGTCGTCACTATTTGGACTGGGAACGAAGGGAACGAAACGCAGGCTCTGGTACTTGCGGCCTCGCTGGAAAACGCGAGCGAACATCCCCTGGCAAGGTCCATTACGGCCGCCGCCGCCGCTCGGGGAATTACTTTGAGCCATGTGGATCGATTTGAGACGCTCGCCGGGAGAGGAGTTACGGGCGAGATCGATGGAAAGGTGATTCGTATTGGGAAGGAAAGTTGGCTCGTTGAAGCCGGGGTTGCGATGGATCAGCGCTGGACGGCCGAGGCTACAAGACTCCGAGAGCAGGGATTCACGGTGGTCCTAGTTTCAGCAGAAAAGCTCATGCTCGCTCTAATCGGCGTCACCGATCCCCTCAAGATCGGTGCCAAGGAAGCAGTAGAGGAACTTCACCGCCTTGGAATTCGAATCGTCATGGCAACGGGGGACAATGCTCAGACGGCGGCGATTGTCGCGCAGCTTGCAGGAATTGACGACGTGCGTGCAAATGTTGAGCCAAAGGGGAAATTGGAGATTGTCGCAGCCGAGAAGGCCAAGGGGGGCATCGTGGCAATGGCGGGCGACGGGATAAACGACGCTCCGGCGCTCGCGAAGGCCGATGTTGGCGTTGCCATGGGAACCGGGACCGACGTCGCAATCGAGAGCGCAGGGCTCATACTCGTTAAGGGCGACCTTAGGACTTTAGTTAAGGCAATTCACTTGAGCCGAGCGGCGACAAAAAACATCCGACAAAACCTCTTCTTCGCGTTTTTCTATAACGCGCTAGGGGTTCCAATTGCTGCAGGCGTGCTATATCCCTTCTTTGGTTTGTTGCTCAATCCAATGTTGGCGGGGGCTGCCATGAGCTTGAGTTCGGTCAGCGTGATCATGAACGCCCTTCGGCTGCGGCGCAGCCGAATCTGACAGGACGATAACTGAATGGTTTGATCCCAGCATGGGTATCGGGACCCAACTATATTCTGATACAAAAACTGGAGGAAATTTCTGCGGCTTTGATTTCTAAGTCGTTCTCGTTGAATGTTAGCATTTTCGAGAAGGTTTTTGTCTCTCATACTGAAATGGCTGCCCAAGGAGGGATCAGAGACAAAATATTGAGGGTCTCAATGCCCTTCGAAAAGCGGATGAATTCAACGAGAGAATCGCGGTCG
>Ga0302225_10002128_pt1 | contig 12004 bp, 9 predicted proteins | sample II_Palsa_E3_2_FD_193515 | JGI IMG/M metagenome (GOLD analysis project Ga0302225, IMG submission 193515) | Peat permafrost microbial communities from Stordalen Mire near Abisko, Sweden - II_Palsa_E3_2 | ecosystem: Environmental > Terrestrial > Soil > Palsa > Peat permafrost | place: Sweden...
CCTGGTACAAGGCCTCAAGCTGCTGCCCCGAAGCCAGGTCGGCACCGACAACCGACCCGGCCGATGTCCCGACGATCACATCAGCTGCGGCCAGATCGATGCCAGTTCGGCCAGCCCGGCGATCAGGCCCGTCTCCCAGGCAATGCCCGTCACACCGCCGCCGCCGATGCAGCTGCCGTCCTCGATGAAGACCTTGATGTAGTCGGCGCCCCTGGATACCTGCCTGGACACGAATCGTGCCGCCTCGCCGGGAGTCGAGACGGACGGGAACCGATAGAAGAACCGGATGAACAGGTTGCTGCTCGAATTCATGTACTCGGTAGGGTGGCCCCCCTTCGGGGTGACGCCCATTTCCGCGGAACGCAGGTCTGCGACATCGTTCCGTTCAGCTATCTCCCTGCGCCGCCTGGCTGACCAGCGCCCCATCATCTCCAGTTCCGTGGTGACGCCGAATTTCAGCGCGTCGCGCAGGCCAGCCATGTCGGTGTGAACGTGGGAATCGATCAGCCCGGGCATCAGGGTGGCGCCGCGACCATCGACGACCACAGCATCGCGCGGCACCGAGGGACCCACCGCCTCGATACGAGCGCCGCCGATAAGAACGGTCGTGTCGCTGATCGCGCGCTCGCCGTCAAAGATTCGCACATTGGCGATGGCCGTGGCGCGGCTCATGCGACCCACTTCCGTCCGGACGACCTTGGCGCCCCGGGCACCCGCGGCAGCGGATGGCGAGCATCGTCTCGTAACAGTTCCCGGTCAGGGCACATGCGGGGCATGGAACGACCCGCATTGGGGGACTTCGGCCCGGACCAATTCTGGCATCGGGACGATCTGTTGCTCAGCTGCTCATCGGATCACGGAGGGTACGAGCGAGGCTGGAAGCCTTCGCCGCCGGTGATGTCGTCGCTGTCGTTCATGTCGAGTGGACCGCCCCGATGCGGGGAAGGGCGGCGCCCCTGGCTAGTGGAGGCCGGTGACCTGCTCGATGTCGTACCGGGCGCGAAGGTCGGCCACGACATCGGCATTCGGCCGGCCCTTGCTCGCCTAAGGACGACGAACACCGTCAGGATCATGTTCAGCGGGCCGTGTACCCGCCGTCAATCACAAGTTCGCTGCCGGTGACGAACTTCGCCTCGTCGGACGCGAGGTAGAGGATGCCGTAGGCGATATCCTCAGGCTCGCCCAGATGCCCGATCGGATGCAGCTCAGCGAGCTGGCGTCGTGCCGCCTCAACATCTCCCAGCTCGCGGCAGACGTTCTCGACCATCGGCGTCCAGATAAAGCCAGGGTGCACCGAGTTCACGCGAATGCCGTCCGCGGCATAGAACAGGGCGTCAGTCTTGCTCATGAGCCGCACGCCACCCTTCGTGGCGTGGTACGGGGGCGAGTCCGGCGCGCCGACCAGCCCGTAAATGGAGGACAGGTTGATGATGCTGCCGCCGCCCGCCTGCCGCAGGTAGGGGATCGCGTGCTTGGTGCACAGGAACACGCCATTGAGGTTGACCGAGATGACATGGTTCCATTCCTCCAGCGTGACCTCGTGGGTGGGCTTGTTCACTCCGGAGATGCCCGCATTGTTGACCAGGACGTCCAAGTGGCCGAACGCGTCCGCCACCTCCGCGAAGACGCGCTGGATGGCTTGTTCGTCGGTGGTGTCGAGCTGCCAGTACTGCGCCTGGCCGCCGCGCTGCTTGATCTCATCCGCCGCTTCGAGGCCAGCCTCCGACTGGATGTCGGTGACCGCGACCTGTGCCCCTTCTCGTGCGAGCAGACCGGCGGCCGCGCGGCCAATCCCGTACGCAGCTCCGGTGATCACCGCAACCTTGCCGTCTACCCGGCCCATCTCTCCATCCCTTCCGAGCCCAGCCGCTCTGCATTCTGGACCGCCCGCTCCGGATCCTTGGCCAGTACCGTGTGCCCAGCGCGGCCGGCCCCGTGATAGGTGCGAACCTATAGATGCCAGACAGGTGTCCATAGGACGCAAGTCCCCCAGGCTGGCGGGACTTCGGTCACTACTACTAACCACTCGCACGGATTGCCGCAGGAAAACCGGCACAACTCCAGGCCGGTCACCCACGCCAGACCGTCCGCAGCGAGATCGTGCAGGCGGGAGGGGCGGCCCGGACGATATCGCCGCACGCCGCATCGCGGTGCAGCCCCGCGAGCAGGTCTCAGGCACACCCGTAAGCTGCGAGTGGGGCCTAGCCGCGGCACCCGGCCAGACATCCCGTTCGGAGGTTGTCCTGTGATCGATCTTTCCGGCCGCGTCGTCATCGTCACGGGCGGCAACAGCGGCATCGGACTCGGCATCGCCCGCGGCGTCGCCCGGGCCGGCGCGTCCGTCGCCGTCTGGTCGCGTCGCCACGAGCGCAACCTCGCGGCGGTCGCCGAACTGGAAAGGCTCGGCACCACGGCCATCGGCGTGCAGTGCGACGTCAGCGACGAGGACAATGTGGCCGGCGCCATGCGGGAGACGCTGGACCGGCTCGGCCGCCTCGATTGCCTGGTCGCCAACGCCGGGACGACCGGCAAGCAGTCGTTCACCGACATGTCGCTCGGCGAGTGGCACCGCGTGCTGCAGGTCAACCTGGACGGTGCCTTCCTCTGCTTGCGGGAGGCGGCCCGCGTGCTGGTCGGGCAAGGGCAGGGCGGGTCGCTGGTGGGCGTGTCGTCGACCAGCGCGATCGACGGAGCTCCCGGCCAGCAGCACTACGCGGCCAGCAAGACGGCGATGCTCGCGGTGATGCGCGCCCTGGCCGTCGAGCTGGCCCGGCACCAGGTGCGGTGCAACAGCCTCCTCCCCGGTTGGACCGACACCGAACTGCTGGCCGAGGCCAAGACACACGAGAAGTTCGTGACCGCCACGATCGGCCGGACGCCGGTCCGCCGGTGGGGCACGCTGCACGACTTCGAGACCGTCGGGGCGTTCCTCGCCGACCCCTCGCTCATCTTCCATACCGGGGACAGCATGGTCGTCGACGGCGGCTACACGATCTTCTGATTCCCTATGGAGGATCAGTGGCTGGCGGCGGTATCGCCGTGGTGACAGCGAGCCGGGCGGACTGCAGCCTGCGGGTGTGGGAACTGCTACGCGGCAGCGCCACGCTCGCACCGCTCAGCATCCGGCCGCGCTGCCTGCTCAAAGTCAGCGACGCACTGGTGATCGGGCACGACGAGGGAGTCCTCGCCCTTTCCCTCGTCACTGGCCTCAGCGAAGACCCGCAGAGTCGGACCTCAGCCGACCCTGTCAGCCATGCACGGCCGGACACAGAGCAACGCGTTCGGTGCGCCGATGGTCCGGGCACTGCCTGCCACGACGTACCGAAACGGCGGCGCTGGGCGTCTCGGCCACCTGCGTTGTTCGTTTCTGAGGCGTCCTACGCTCAGCGGCGCAGGGTGGTCTCCCGCTGCATGTGCGACAGCTTCTCGGGATTGCGCACGGCGTACAGCCCGCTGATGAGGCCGTCGTCGATGCGGACCGCTATGACGGTGTCGATCTCGCCGTTGAGCTGGAGGATCAGCGCGGGGTACCCGTTGACCTGTGCCGGCTCCAGCGACGCTGCGGCGTCGATCCTGCCCATCCCGGCGGCCAGCAGGCGGGCCACCTTGCCGGCCCCCACGATGGGCCGCGGGACGGCCTGCTTGATTCCGCCACCATCGCCCAGGAAGACGACGTCCGGCGCAAGGATGTCGAGCAGGCTCTGCAGATCGCCCGTTTCGGCCGCCCGCTGGAATGCCTCGAGCGCGTGCCGGGCCTCGGCCGGGGTGACGACCCCGCGCGGCCGGCGGGCCGCGACGTGTGCCCGCGCCCGGTGCGCGATCTGGCGGACCGCGGCTGGGCTCTTGCTGACGGCTTCGGCGATCTCGCCGTACCCGAGGCCGAACACCTCGCGCAGCACGAACACCGCCCGCTCGGCCGGCGTGAGGGTCTCCAGCACCAGCAGCATCGCCATCGAGACGCTGTCGGCCAGCTCGACATCCTCAGCCACATCGGGCGCGGTAAGCAGCGGCTCGGGCAGCCAGGAGCCAACGTAGGACTCCTTGCGGCGGCCGAGCGTGCGCAGCCGTGCGAGCGCCTGGCGGGTGGTGATACGGACCAGATACGCACGCTGATCCCGAACCGTAGCGAGATCGACACCCACCCACCGCAACCAGGTCTCCTGAAGGACGTCTTCAGCGTCGGCGGCCGAGCCAAGCATCTCGTAGGCGACGGTGAACAGCAGGTTGCGGTGGGCGAGGAACGCCTCGGTGGCGGGGTCCGCGCGGCCGTCGCGGCTCATGCTCCCGACGCGATCTTCTGGCGCGGTCCGTGACATGCCAGCCATGGGTGGGCTCCTGTTCACTCTCGACTGCGTTACCCACCAGACGCCGGGCCGCACCGTTTTGTGACACCGACACGGCAGCCGTTCCTTGTTGCCCGCGGCCAAATGACGTGATGCCGCGTCAGGCTCGCGAGCAGCGATGCGGCAGATATCACCGAAGTAGCCACTTGCGTGTGGCGCACGTCACGTAGCCGGCGTTGTCACAGGGACCGGATCGCCGGCATCTCGTGTTCGTTCAGTCCAGCAGCACGCAACACACGAGTGAGGACGAAGTCATGGAACCCCGGTTCAGCATGTTCGACAACGAGATCGGCGCCAAGTTCAGCAAGCGGTTCGCCAGCGCCAGCCTGGTGATCGCGCAGTCGCCGCTGCCGAAGTCCACGCAGGAGCTGGTGGGGCTGCGCGCCAGCCAGATCAACGGCTGCGGTTGGTGCGTCGACCTCCATACCAAGGAGGCCGCGGCCGCCGGTGAAACCGCGGTCCGGCTCAACCTGGTCGCCGCCTGGCGCGAGTCCATCGTGTTCACCGAGGCCGAGCGGGCCGCGCTGGCGCTCACCGAGGAGGGCACCCGGCTCGCCGACGCCTACCACGGCGTGTCCGACGAGACCTGGGCCCAGGTGCGCAAGCACTACAACGACGACCAGATCGCCGCGCTGGTCTCCCTGGTCGCCATGATCAACGCGGCCAACCGGCTCGGCGTGATCGTACGCCAAAAGGGGGGTTCCTACGAGCCCGGCATGTTTGCCGGCATGACGAGCTGACCGGCAGGCGAATGCCGGTCCGGCCCAGGATCATTCGACCCGGCCCGGACCCGCGGCGTCCGGGCATGCCGACCTGATCGGGACGGCGGGCGTTCCCGTCCGCCACGTCCGGTCCTCCGGCAGGTTCCACGGCCTCGATCATCGCATGATGCCGGCGCTCCGGCGCTGGCTGCCGTCCGCCGGTATCAGGGCCGCCAGGTTCGCCGTAACCGTGGTTCCCGATGAGCCTCGGAGGGGCGGCGCTTTAGCAACCCCGTCGGCAACCGCCGTCACTACGACACACCGCGCAGGCGTCAACTGTGAGGATCCTGACAATTCAGGCCTGCGGCCGCCCCCATGGGGTGGACTGGCCGCGTGCGCGGGAGATTTGCGGCTCCCATCGGGCACCCGGCATCGCGCTAGGCGGCGATGGCGGGGGGACGCGGGGCGCGGCGCAGCCATTGCCAGAACGTGCGTCGCGGCCGACGGGGCGGAGGGGGCGGCCCGGCGGTGATGCCTGCGCCGCGAACCGAGCCCGAAATCTCGACGCGCAGCAGGATGGGGTCGCCAGGGCCAGGCGGCTCGGGCAGCGTGACGCTCCCGCCGTGCTGTGATATGTCACCGGCGTCCACCACGATGCCCTGCCTGGTGATCAGCCTGAGCCCCCCGCCTCTCACCTCGGCGGTGATGCGCAGCAGTGGCTGCGTGATCACCGCCTCGGTGAAGTCCAGCGTCACGCCGCCGCCTCTCACCTTGACGTCCAGTTCCTTCGGCACTACCCAGCGGCCATCCCGGCGGGCGCTGCTGCCGTGGACGTGGATCCGAACCAGATCCTTCGGCGTGGCGCTCGCCGCGCCCGCGCCGGGCGGCACGACAGCGGCACCCGGCGTCGCCGGCAGGTCGGCAGTCAGCGCCGCAAGCTCGGCGTAGGTTCTGGCGGTCAGCGCGCGTTCCAGGCGGTCGTCCAGTTCTTCCGCGGAGAGCCGGCCGTCCCCGGCGGCTACCCGCAGCAGTTCCACCACCTGATCCCGGTCCGCGTGTGATGCGCGGAGTTCCTCGCCCGCGACGGTGGCAGGCAGGCCGCTCTGGCCGCCCCTGCTGGATTGTGGGTCCGCCATGCCCAAACCCTAAGACAACGCGCCGGTGCGCGCCACGCCAGGCGACTTCGCGGTTGCGGCCGGCCTCAGGCCCGTGCAAGGCCCTCCAGGCCGTGCAGTGCGGGCTGGCTAAGGCGGTGGCGGGGATCCAAGGGTTGCCGTCGAGGGCCTGGGTGAGTGCTTCGAGCCATCCGGTGCCGTGGCGGGTGGCGGTGGTGAGGCCAAACCTGGTGCCGCGTAGACTGCCGGCCCCGCTGGGAGCGGTGCCGTCCTGGTCAGAATGTCCGGAATGCCGTCCGTCCTGCAGCGGCCCGAAGTAGCCTGGATCGTCCCGCGCTTGCGTGTCCCGGGCACGACCAGGCGGAATCACAGCACGACGGATGGGGTGGGCCATGGCCATCTTTAAACCTGGCCTGCGGCCAGTGGGGGAGCCTAGGGATAAGGGTCTCAAGACAGGCGCTCTCGGCCTGGTATCTAGCGTGGTCATGGGCGTGGCGTCGACCGCCCCGGCCTATAGCCTGGCCGCGACGCTGTTCTTCGTGGTGGCCGCCGTCGGGCTGAAGTCCCCGCTGGTCGCCGTGTTGGCGTTCGTGCCGATGCTGCTGTGCTCGATTGGCTTCAGCGAGCTGAACAAGGCCGATCCTGACTGCGGGACCACGTTCATCTGGGCGGCCCGGGCGTTCGGGCCGAAAACCGGCTGGGCCGGCGGCTGGGGCGTCGTGGCGGCCGATGTCCTGGTCATGGCCAGCCTGGCCCAGGTGGCCGGGCAGTACGTGTTCTTCCTCTTCCAGGGACCGAGCAGCGCGATCGGTGCGAATGCCGCCAGCGGCTGGGTTCTGCTGGTCGGCATTTTGTGGATTGTCGCGATGACCTACATCTGCTACCGCGGCATCGAGGTCTCGGCCAACTTCCAGAAGGCCCTGCTGTCCATCGAGATCATCTTGCTGCTGGTCATGTCGGTCACGGCACTGGTCCGGGTGCTGGGCAGTCACCCGCCGGCAGGGTCCCTGCACCCGAGCTTCAACTGGCTGTCGCCGTCGCACCTGCCCGTCTCGGCCTTTGTGTCCGGGATCATCTTGATGCTGTTCATCTACTGGGGCTGGGATACCGCCTTGTCGGTGAATGAGGAGACCGCGAACAAATCCCGGACGCCGGGCCGAGCGGCGATCATCTCGACGGTCCTGCTGCTCGTCACGTACGTGATCGTGATCGTCTCCGTGCAGGCATTCGCCGGCATCGGCGGCAAGGGCATCGGGCTGACGAATCCGGCGCACCAGTTCGACGTGCTGTCGGTAACCGGCGGCGCGATCTTCGGCAGCTCCGGGCTCGGCACGGTCTTGTCCCGGCTCCTGATCCTCATGGTGCTCAGCTCGGCCGCCGCCTCGACCCAAACCACGATCTTGCCGACCGCACGCACCACGCTGTCGATGGCCGCCTACGGGGCGGTGCCCCAGTCCTTCGCCAAGATCCACCCCAGGTACCTGACCCCGACGGTGTCCACCCTCGTGATGGGCGCGATCTCGATCCTCCTGTACATCCCGCTGAACTACATCGCCGGCGGCAACCCGATCGCTGACGCGGTCACAGCGATTGGCCTGTACATCGCGTTCTACTACGGGCTGACTGCGTTCTCCTGTGTCTGGTACTACCGGGCCACGCTGACCAGCAGCGCCTGGAATCTGTGGATGCGCGGCATCCTGCCTGGGCTGGGTGGCCTGATCATGTACGCGGCTGGCTTCTACAGCTTGCAGAGCGACTGGGTTGCGTCCAACAGCTACACGGAGTGGACGGTGCCAGTCCTGCACTGGCAGATCGGCGGTATCTTCATCATCGCCGCGCTGGCCGCAGTGGCCGGAGTGATCGGCTTTGCCTTCATGCACGTCACCGCCCCCGCCTTCTTCCGCAAAGAAACGCTCTCCAGGACCGCTCCCGTGCTCGTGGTTGACCCGGACTCGCTGTGAGCCAGGCCGCCGCTGGGTCAGCCGGGACATCCACCCACAGCCTGACGAGCCGGGCGGCGTGCCCGGCGACGCCGGGCACGCTGCTCGCACCTTCCCGGATCGGGCCGGGTCTTGCCGGAGCGGGGCGGCATCCGGATGCCGTCCGCTCGGGAGAGGGTCTAGGCACTGGAGGGGATTGCTTATCCGCGCAGGTAATTGGCAGGCTAGGGCAACAATGGCCAGTCTGGCCGCCAGCTGGTTTCACCGACGAAGGCGGACTCGGACGCGGGAAAGCGGGAATAGGGATCATGCCTCTTCGGCTCGGCCAGCCGGTGCCAGTGCCGCCAGTGAACCGGATCTGGCTTCGCGCCCCGGCCGGCCCGGGGTCCGCCATGCCACAGGTGCACGGGCGGTGCACCCTAACATGACCTGCTCAGCCAGCCGGAAGAACGGCCCCGCCCGCGCGGCCCGCATACGGCGGGCCGTGGGCAGCCCGCCGTGAGCGGCGCGGCTCCCGGCCGGCCGTCCTGGCCCATCCGGTCCGGGACGGTGCCGGCGCTGGCCGACGGCTTTACTGCCAGGCTGGAGACGTCCCCGGGCCTGGCGGCTGCGCTGCCGGCCGGGGCTGCGGTTGCGCTCGTCCCCGATCGGGCGGCGGCACCAGCTACCCGCCCCGGCCCGCTGGCGGCTCCCGATACGCAGGACTGGCTGAGGTCGTCGGGTAAGACCCAGCTCGCGGCGGCCTTCGCCGAGTCGCTGTGGCAATCAGGCGGTGTGGACCTGCTGGTCTGGATCGAGGCCACGAGCCGGGCCTCGGTGCTGTCCGGCTATGCCGCGGCGACGGCCGCCGTGACCGGCCGGGACCAGGCGAGCAGCTGTGAGTCAGTCGCTGCCCAGTTCCTCAGCTGGCTGGGCGAGACCAGCCGCTCATGGCTGGTGGTACTCGACGACCTGTCCGACCCGGCGACCCTGGATGGTCTGTGGCCGGCCGGCCCGGCTGGCCGGGTGCTGGTGACCTCCGCCGAGGAAGCGGCCGTCCCCAGCGGCATGCGGATCGTGCCGCTCGGGCCGTTCAGCCTGCGCGAGGCCATCAGCTATCTCAGCGGACGCCTGGCGGCCGACCCGGACAAGCGGCACGGTGTGATCGAACTGGCTCAGGACCTGGACTTGGAGCCGGTCGCGCTGACACAGGCCAGCGCGGTGATCGCCAACACCCCGCTGTCGTGCCGCGAGTACAGGGCCCAATTCATGCACGGGAGGGACCAGCTGGCGGAATCGTCCAGCGCACGGCCGTCAGCAGCCGCGGTGACATGGACGTTCTCGCTCGGCCGGGCGGACCAGCTGGCGCCGGGCCGATCGGCCCAGTTGCTGCTGGCCCTGACCGCCCTGCTGGACGGGCACGGCATTCCCGAAACCATCCTCACGGCTCCCGCGGCAGACGATTTCCTCGCGGGCGACGGTAACCTCCCGGCCAACGGGGAGACCGCCCCTGCGGCGCTGGCGGCCCTGGAACAGGCCGGCCTGCTGACCGTCGTACCGGTGACCGCACCGCCGACAGTCCGGATCAGCCCAGTGCTGCAGGCGGCGCTGCGGGCCGAGATACCTGAAGGCATGCGGGATCAAGCGGCGCGTTCGGCCGCGGACGCGCTGCTCCAGGCCTGGCCGGAAGGGGAGCAGCCTGGCTGGCCTGCCTCCGGCCTGCAATCGTGCGTGGCGACCCTCCGGCGGATCACCGGAGACCAGCTGTGGGACGGCGGCTGCCATCCTGTGCTGATGCGGGCGGGGGACAGCCTGGACCGCGCCCGCCTGACCGAACCTGCCGCGGACCATTGGCGCGACCTTGCCACGACGAGCGGCCGCTTGCTCGGGGGCGAGCACCCGGATACGTTGCTGGTCGGCCAGCGGCTGGCCGACGCCTACCTTGCGGCCGGGCGCGCGGCCGACGCCATCCCGTGGTTCCAGTGGGCCCTCGACAGGCTGACCGACAAGCTCGGGCCGGACCACCATGACGTGATCGAGGCGCGGCGCCGCCTGGGCCACGCCCTCGTGGCGGCGCTCCAGGTCCCGGCTGCGATCACCGTCCTTGAACGCGCGGCGGCCCAATTCGAGCAGGTCTGCGGGCCCGGGCATGCCGACACGCTTGGCGCGCGGGACGAGCTCGCCGCCGCCTACATGGCTGCGGGCCAGTACTCCGACGCCATCACCCTCTACCGGCGCACGCTGGCCGACCGGGAGCGCGCCCAGGGAGCCCGGCACCCGCAGACGATGACTACGCGTCACGGCCTGGCCGACGCTTACCTGGCCAGCGGCCGAGCAAAAGAGGCAGTCGCGGCCTACAGGCGGGTGGTGGCCGACCGGGAACGCGTCCTTGGGCCCGATAACTTGGACACCCTTACGGCGCGGAACAACCTCGGCGCCGCCTACCAGAAGACGGGCAAGCCGGCGGCGGCGGAGCTGGCCTGCGAGCAGGCCTGGGCCGGGTTCGAGCGGGTGCTGGGCCCGCGTCACCCTGATACGCTGCGAAGCCGTGCGGCGCTGGCCCAGGTGTACCGCCAGCTTGGGCGCTATGGCAACGCCCGCGCCCTGCTACGCGACACGGCCGACCGCCTGCAGCGCATCTTGCCCGATGATGATCCGCTGATCACCGAACTGCGCCAGAGCCTGGCCGACATCGGCGAGGAGTAACCCCCATGGAGGAAGCGCGCCCTGGGACGTGCTGCACCAGGGCATCGCCAGCCAACTCGGGGTCAGCATCGGCACCATCACGATCGCGGTCAGCCCGGTGGTGTTGCTCGCATGGGTGCCGCTGCGCGAGATGCCCTGGCTGGGCACGCTCTCCAACGCGCTCGTGGCCGGCCTGGCGACCAACCTGGGACTGCCCTTCCTGCACGAGCCGCGCCCGCTGGATGGCCGGACCGCGCTGATGGCGCTCGGCATCGCTGGTAACGCGGTCGCGACCGCGATGTACATCGGCGCCCGGCTCGGCCCCGGCCCGCGCGACGGCCTGATGACCGGCCTGAACCGCCGCACCGGACGGCCGATCTGGGTAGTCCGCACCTCGCTCGGCCCGCACGGAGCGTTAGCGACCGAGGACACACAAGCGCGGTGCGGCAGTCGGCGTCAACGTGTGAGCGCTTACTCAGGAAGTTGCGATCCGTCGCGGCTGACGCGGAAGAACAAGAACCATGTGAGCGGGGCGCCGACTATCAGCGCCGCGATGCCGATCACCAACTGCCCCATCGCTATGCCAATGCCCGAAAAACAGCATGCTGAGCGACGACAGCACCGCGACGGCAAGCCGCCAACCACCACGGTGGGCGGCCGCACGGAACGGCGCCGGGCGCAACAGCCAGAACCGCCCGACGATTATCACCGCAACCGCGATAAGCACGTAGCGAAAGGGACTGTCCACACTGAATTGCTGACTTTCGACTACTGCGGCCGCCGTTTGCGCTGTCAACCCAGCTCTCTATTTCATTCTCGGTAGAATGCAAGCGTCTCAGTTCTGTCCGCACGCCCGCAGAGGGCCTCGCGCCCGGCATCCAGCTGCGGGCCCTGGCCAGAAGGACAGCGGCCATCCCGACCTGGCGCAGGCACTGCGGCGCACGCTATGTGGCACCGGACGCCCTCGACGTGCCGGGCCAGGCGGCGCCGCCACCACCGCAGCGGCCCTTTTGGCGGGCTGCTGATTCCTGCCGGAGGCCGGCGTGCCGGCCGCCGGGTACGGGTCCTTCTGTGTAAGTTTCTGCCATGGCGAGGGGGGATTATCGGCTGACCGGCGTCTTGGCCTTCCTGCTCGTCGCGGGCACTACGGCGGCCGGCTGGCAGGGTGGCCGTCCGGCAGATAACGCGGCGTCCCGGGCGGTGCGGCCACCCCCCACCGGACGGGCGGCAGCTATCGAGAT
>Ga0302225_10002142_pt1 | contig 11941 bp, 5 predicted proteins | sample II_Palsa_E3_2_FD_193515 | JGI IMG/M metagenome (GOLD analysis project Ga0302225, IMG submission 193515) | Peat permafrost microbial communities from Stordalen Mire near Abisko, Sweden - II_Palsa_E3_2 | ecosystem: Environmental > Terrestrial > Soil > Palsa > Peat permafrost | place: Sweden...
TAGCACGCTGGCCCATGTGCCCATTCCCAATACTAAACAGGCTTTCAGATATTTCATTTAGTGCAGGATCAAAGCCTTCTTCAATTATTTGCCATTCGTTTGCTTTAATGTAATTCTTCATCTGCTAAAAATTTCCTCCCTGCAACCGATGGTTTTTATATATGTATTTGTAAAATTCATGTGTTTCTCTATTTTTTTAATTCCAAAACAAGTGTTGTTTTGCCCGGTACCGTAATAGATTGTATGGCATTCATATTTTCATGCGTGATCACATTTGTGGCCCTGGTAAAGCCTGCTATACGCTCGTTAAATCTGTCAGTAGCCAAAGTTTGTTCTTTGGTTTCGCCGTTATAAATTATCATTACTGTTTTTGCTGCATCATATCTAAAAAAAACATAAATGCCCTTTTGCGGGATGTATTGCATTAGTTTACCTGTTTGTAATGCGGGTGTGGCTTTACGATAGTTGGCCAATGTGCGTACGTAATTAAATGCCATCCTTTCCGAATCGGTACGGCCTTCATTGGTAAACTTATTTAGCTTGTCGCCCGGAAATCCGCCGGGGAAATCGCTGCGCACCAAGCCATCGGGGGCATCGTAACCACTCATTAAAATTTCATCGCCGTAATACATTTGCGGTATGCCGCGCGTTGTTAATAATAAGGCTATACCGGCTTTGTATTTGTTGAAGTCTTTACCCACAACGGAATAAAAACGACTCATATCATGGTTATCCAAAAACACCACGTTTCGGGTTGGGTCCTGATATAAAAAGTCTTGTGCTAATACTGAGTACAATCTGTTTACGCCATCTGTCCAGCCTAGTTTTCCATTTAAGGCTTCGGCTAAAGCATCTTTTACCTGTGAGTCAACAACGCCCGGTAGTTGTGTATCAAAACCGCGGTTAACCGTATTTCCTTGTGTAAAATAAGCTTGGTTAGCAACCGACCATACCAGCGTTTCGCCATAAATTGAAAAATGCGGGAACTCGGCTTTAACTTTTCTTGCCCAATCAGCCATGTAAGCGGCATCATTGTAAGGATAGGTATCTAAGCGAAAACCATCTACGCCGGCATATTCAACCCACCAGATGTGGTTTTGGGTGAGATAATTTTGTACGTATGGATTGTTCTCATTCATATCAGCCATGCTGTGGTCAAACCAGCCATCCAGCATGATTTTTTTATCCATTGCCGAAGCATGCGGATCCATTACGGCAGCATCCCTAAAGTTGGAGTTAGTATATTTTGGCCATTGGTGCACCCAGTTTTTCATGGGCATATCCTTAATAAGATAATCATTGATGCCAGAGTGATTATGCACCAGATCTTTGATAACTTTTAATCCCATGGCATGGCACTTATCTACAAAAGCTTTGTATAGGGCATTGCTGCCAAAGCGGGGATCAACATAATAATGATCGGTTACCGCATAGCCATGATAAGAGGCATGCGGCATATCGTTGGTAACTTCGGGCGTTAACCAAATGGTGGTTACACCTAAATCTTTTAAATAATCAAGGTGATTCATTATCCCTTGTATATCGCCGCCATGGCGGGCGTACATTTGGTTGCGGTTAACCTTCATTTCACGCATACCGGCAACAGAATCGTTTGATGGGTCGCCGTTTGAAAATCGATCAGGCATGATCAGATAGATCAAATCTTTATCGGTAACACCTTGGGCGCGGTTAGGGGAGTGGTCGCGCTGTTTAAGTTCATATTTATATTGAAGCGCTGTGGTGCCCGGTTTGGTAAACAAAATTGTGAACGCGCCGGGTTTTGCAGCAGCTGAGATATCCAGATCTAAAAATAAGTAGTTAGGGTTTTCAACTTTATGTACCTGCGTAAGCTTTACGCCGGGATAGTTAAGTTTAACACCTCTTTCGGCAATTTTATCGCCATGTACTACAAGTTGTAGTTTAGGGTTTTTCATACCAATCCACCAAAACATAGGTTCAACACGCTCAAGCGGGGGTATTTGTGCAAATACGTTTGCAGTTAGCAGTATTAAAAAAGCAACAAAAGCTAATTTTATTTTCATGGTAATGGAATGTTTGCAAACAGATAGGGTAGCGGCGTTTAGATTTTAATAATTATAACAAACCCGCCCTCGCGGCGGGTTTGTTATAAAATAGAAGTTTAGCAATTAATTATTGTTGTACCAGCGTATAAGTGGCAGTTACAGGCGGATTGGCTGTAAGGTTGTAAGCTGCTACCGGAATAGTAAATGTCACTTTATAAGTACCAACTGCAGTAATAGGAATGTTAGCACCACTGTTATCAGTTAGGGTTACTCCATCAGGGGTAGGGAGCAGTCCCCAACTGAATCCCCAATCATGGTTTTGCCTTATTTTAAAACCACCGGCTTCTACCATTCCAACGGTAAGTTCCCATGCCTGGTCACCGTTTACAAACTTCATATCATTATCCACACCAAAATCGTTGTTTAACGGAGGTGTAGAGCTACCGATAACGCTATAATAATTTACAGCCTCAAATGTGATAGCACCTGTGTTTATATTTAAAGTCACCAAATAATTACCATTGCTTGGGCCGCCTGTTGGAGCCAGCAAATTATTAGCGGCATTAACTGTGGCTGTAGTTGTTGGAGTAGACGTTTGGGTAGTTGCGTATTTATTATTATAATTTGTTTTTTGAGGTAGGATTAAAAAGTCGTTACCACCAGTACCAAAATTGATAATACCTGAATAAATACCATTGCTTGTTGGCGATTGTAAACTATCCGCAGTGGCTAGGGTATAGTTTTGAAAAGTACCAACTACGTATACATATGAAACTAAATTGAATGGCGTAACAGTTAATGAAACTACATTTGAATATATTGCTGTTTCGGCGCTTAATGCGTTTGACACACGTACATTTACTTGAGATGCCTGGCCTGCCGGTAAATTTAATTTAAGCAGCAAGTTATCAAAAATAAGGGTTGTAAATGATTGTGTAAGTGTATTGCCTGTAATCTGATACGTTGCTGCATTTTTCCAATTATCACCGGGAACATCAATTTGTAATGAATTTGCTGTGCCGCCGGCCTTATAAGTATATTTTGGCGCGGTAAATGTAAATGTAACAGCTGCTGTAGTTGTATCATTTACCAAGGCTTTGTTCAACACAACTGTAGTGGCAGACGCGGTTAGGCTGCTTGACGTAGTGCCTGCATCCGTTACCATCTTGTCATTTTTTTTACATGATGCCAGCATGAGCAGCCCTATACTGCTAAAGGTTAAAAAATTTGTAACTAACTTTTTCATCATTTTTTAAGTTAAATATGCTTGTTATAAGCGTTAGCTTATAATATTTACTTTATTAATATCCTGGGTTTTGTTTAAGATTTGGATTTGCAGCCAAATCTGTTGCTGGTAACGGGAATAAATTAAGGTAAGAGGCAACGCCTGTACCTGCAGCAACCCCGCCCTTAAATGGCCATAAGTATGTTGAACTTGTAAATAAACCATAACGGATCAAGTCTGTACGGCGGAAACCTTCCCAAAATAATTCACGTGCACGCTCGTCCAACACAAATTGAAGTGTAAGCTGGCTTGCTATAATATTGCCATTGGCATTGCCATATGCACGCTGGCGAAGCAAATTAATATAGCCCAATGCAGTTCCTGCATCGCCACCAGCGCCACCTTGCAATGTTGCTTCAGCGTATATCAAATACATTTCGGGTAAGCGAAACAGCGGTAAATCAACATCACTGTAGGTAAGGCTTGAACCTCCTGTACCAGTGCTGGTTACGTTTCTGAATTTACATACACCTAAACCATCAGTAAAGGTTAACACGCTGTTAATGGTTTCGCTTTGGCCAGGGTACCAGAACTGTGCGCGAGAATCTGCGTTTCCATTGCTTGGGAACTGTGATCCATCGGTGGTTGCAGGCGCAGGAAATAAACTGATGATATTGCTTGTAGTTCTTGATCCATCATAACCACCGCTGATACCAAAATCTGCAGGCGGCATAGAACCACCAACAGGCGCGTGTGTTAAATATTGTGAACCACCATAAGTTTCAGCTTTAGTTCCATTATAGTTGATGGTAAGGATAAACTCACTTGTTTTCCCGCCACCTGATATGGTATTTAAACTATCATCAGCAAGCATCAGGTTTTGGAAGTTTGGTATTAAACCATAGCTTGATGTTCCGATAACTTTTTGCGCGTAGGTGATCGCGTCTGTCCAGTCTGGTGTACCTGTGTATACACCTGCATTTAAATAAACACGTGCAAGTAAAGCCCAAACAGCACCTTCGTCGGCACGGCCATATTGGTTTTGATTTGGTTTAACCATTAAGGGGTCAATTGCCTTTAACTCGCTTACAATGTAAGCATATAAGTCCTTCCTCGAAATTTGAGGAGGAATAGTTGAACCAATTTTAGTAGCGTCGGTTGCAAATGGCGGGTTACCAAAAACATCCATCATTACCCAATATTGGTAAGCGCGTAAAAAACGGGCTTCGGCAACATAATAAGCTATGGTGGTTGCATCAGCACCTGTGATACCGTGGCTTGCTACCAATGCAGGAGTTGCCTGTTGAATAAAGTTGTTACACAACGTTATCTGGTATAATGAGCGGTAGTATAAGCCTTGCGAAATAGCGTTTGTTGCATCCCACGACATGGAGTGTAATGGTTGTACACCAGGGTCGGTATAAGTTATAACCGCTTCATCAGTAGGTAATTCTTCACAATTCCAAAATTCGCGGAAGAAATCAGATGTGCCTTCATCCACACCTTCTATATCCGGTTCTCCGGCAGGGCCTTCATTTCCTGTTAAGGCAAAAGCACCGTAAACTTTCGCCATCGCCTGGGTATATCCCAGCGGAGTGCTGAATACCTGTTGCGACGTTAACTCATTGTTGGGCGAAAGGATAAGATTTTTTTTACACGATGTTACGCTAACGGCAACTATGCCGGCTAATAACATCATTTTTATTGTATGTCTTTTCATTTTCATTTATATTGTAAAATCAACTAAATATTATAAAGTAAGGTTTAAACCTAAGGTATAGGTTCTTGGGCGTGGGTACTCGTTATTATCAATACCTGTGGTTGATTCAGGATCTACACCAGTATATTTTGTGATAATAAATACGTTTTGCACGTTACCTGTAATTTTAAGATCGCCTGTACTTTTAAATACTTTACCAAAGTTATATCCGATGTGTGTATTATCCATTCTGAAGAATGAAGCATTTTCAAGATAATAATCAGATAAGTACTGTGCAGTTGTAAAGCCGGTTTTTAAAACACTGTTCGATCCATTCTCAATTATACCTAAACCGTTTAAGAAATTGGTTTCATAACCTGTGCTAGAAGCAATGTTATTGTATACGTAGTTGCCAAAGTTAGCCCTTGCCGAGAAACCAATACTCCATTTTTTATACCTGAAGTCTGAACTTAAACCGAAGTATTCTTGTGGATCAGGGCTATGGTTTACTGAAAGATCGCTGCTATTGATTATGCCATCGCCATTTTTGTCAACATATACACCTTCAAGCGGTTTGCCATTGGCACCGTAAACTTGTTGATAGGTATAAAATGAGTTTTTAGCATAGCCAACCTGATCTATTTGTATGGTTGTGCCTACACCGCCAGAAATACCACCTACTAATAAACCAGGGAAGTTTGGATTGGCAACTTCGGTTAAGTTGGTGATCTTATTTCTGTTGATAGTCATGTTAATGTTAGCAGTCCATGATATATCCTTGCTGGTAATAAGCTGGCCTGTGATGTTAAACTCAACGCCTTTATCTTGCATATTACCAACGTTTGCCACAATTGTATTCGCAAAGTTAGTAAGAGCTGGTTCATTAATTGTAGCCAGTAAGTGATCTGTAGTACGATAATACAAATCGATACTACCAGATATACGGCCGTTTAAGAAACCATAATCAATACCGGCATTGGTAGTTGCAGTTTCTTCCCAGGTTCTTCCCGGATAGAAAGCACCAGGCCTTAAACCTTCATAATAAGTATTACCAAATTGATATTGTGCTGTGCTGGTACTTAAAGAATAGTCAGATAAGTATTCATAATCGCCAATACCATCTTCGTTACCTGTTTTACCATAACCCAAACGGAACTTTAATTGAGTTAAAACGTGGTTGTCTTTCAGGAAATCCTCATTACTTACAACCCATGAAGCCGCTGCAGCAGGGAAATTACCTGTACGGCTACCCGGTGCAAACCTGGTTGAAATATCACTGCGATCTGAAACTGTTAGCAAATATTTATCATCATAGCTATAGTTTAAACGGGCATAAAATGATGTAAGATCATATTGGCCTATACCGGTAGCGTAGGTTGGTATGGTAGTAGGATTTACTATGCCGTTAGAAAAATAGGTTGCATAGTTGGATGTTGTTGTTGAAAAATTTTGATCAGAATAACCTGCAAGCGCGTCAACATGACTCTTTATTGATTTAAAATCGTGAGCATAGCTTAAATGACCATCCATAGTAGTATTGTCTGTTGTAGCTTTATACTTGGTGTTTGAACCATAATAAGTAACACCATTTACAATAGTACCAGGATATTGTGATGCCGCATACGGTGGATAATCAGTATATCCCGAACCGTTTGATCCATCAAAACCATAGCTTACGTTAACATGCAGATCAGGAAAGAAATGCAGTTTATAATCTGCAGCTAAACTGCTTATAGCCCTGTAAACAGTACTCCTGTTTTGTTCTTCTTCTAACAAACCAAGTGGGTTTAACGGCGCAAGAGATTTTAGGCCATCAGATGATGTTGGATCTAAAACTTCATAATACCCGCCATAATTTTTATTGCCAGAATAAACCGGATCAGTAGGGTTAAAGCTGTCTGCAGCACCGATAGCACTTGTGTTAGCAAAACGTTGTTTTTGTTGTGAACCTAAAAAATTGAAATCAATTTTTAAATGGTCGTTTAAAAAGCTTGGGCTTAAGCTAATACCTGTGGTATAACGCTGTAAGTCGCTTGTTTTTAATACACCATTCTGATCGTCATAACCAACAGAAACACGGTATGGTAAAATACCAGTAGTACCTGATATGCTTAAGTTATCGTTATTACTAACGGCTGTTTGATAAATTACTTTTTGCCAATCAGTATTAGCAGTACCCAATTGAGCTACTTGCGCGCTATCGCCAACTGATTTTATATAATTACGAAATTGGCTCGCGGTAAGTACCGGGGCTTCTTTAGTTATTTTACTAACTGATAACTGTGTATTAAAGCTAATTACCGGTTTACCAGCCTTACCTTTTTTGGTAGTAATGATAATTACACCGTTAGATGCCCTGTTACCATAAATAGCAGCTGCAGACGCATCTTTTAAGATAGAAAAGGTGGCAATATCGTTAGGGTTGATCAAATCCAATGGATTTGCAGCACCGGATATCGCATCATTACTTAATGGAACACCGTCAATTACAATCAGTGGTTGATTACTGCCATTTACCGAAGCACCGCCACGGATAAGTATTTGACTGCCACCACCTGGCGAACCATCATTTGAGATGATAGAAACACCTGCAACTTTACCTTGAATCAATTGTTCGGGTGTAGTTACGTCGCCGGTATTAAAATCTTTTTCTGTAACGGTAGAAATTGACCCTGTTAAATCCTTTTTCTTTTCAGAGCCGTAACCTATAACTACCACTTCGTTCAAATCATTTGGAACCGGGGTTAGATTTACATTAACGGTAACGTTCCCGGAAACAGAAACGGTTTTTTCTGAAGTTCTGTAACCCACAAAACTGATTTGTAATGTTACTGTGCCCGAAACATTTGTTAAACGATAATTACCGTTTACGTCAGTTCCTACACCGTGTTGTGTTCCTTTTACCGTAACTGTAGCTCCAGGTAACGGTTGATTTGCTTCGTCAACAACCTTTCCTGAGATCGAACCTGATTGTGCGAAAACAGAAGCTGCCGAAAAAATAAATAACAAAAGGAATACATACTTGATTAAGTAAGTCTTTTTCATTAAATTTTGGGTTTTAGTTTAAAACTGGTTAAATTTTAGTACGTGTGTACTGCTTGTAAAATTAATTGTAAGCCATATACATGCAAATTTTCTAAACGATAAGTTATTAACATTCTTTGTTGCTTGTAATGATTGTGCTATTTTTGATTTGTACTAAATAAATGTTATAATTACATTAATTTATATATTTGATAATCAGCCATATAAATCACAAATTATTTAATTGATTAATATTTTTTTTCAAGCAAAAATTCTATTGTGAAATCGGGAACATTCCCGGTTGTTGATAAAAGTGTTAATAACTTTTGATGGGGCAAGCTAAAATTCTGCCCAAAAACCTCAAAAAAGCTTTAAGTATTAAAAATATTGCAATTTGGATCAGGGGCTTAGTGTACTGAACTACAGGGTGGAGTTGCGTGGGACAATTTTAGAAGCTAACACTACGCGATCATTAACCGCTTCCTCCTGCGAGAGCATTTTAAATAATAGATTCGCGGCCTCAATACCCATTTCATAGGCAGGCTGTTTAATAGTGGTAAGGGCCGGATTTAGTAAAGGGGCTATTTCAAGGCTCGAAAAGCTGATCACCTTTACCTGGTTAGGGATGTTGATATCCATATCATGACAAACATAATAGGTAGCAAAGGCCAAACGCTCAACCGAAGCGAATACACCATCAATGGTAAGGGTTTTAAACGCGTTGGTGAGTATGGTGTAATTTAGGTTGATATCATTGCTGCAATCAACAATCAATTCATCTTTAAATGGTAAACCGGCATGCCTTAACGCATCAAGGTAGCCCTGCATACGCATTTTGCCAATAGAAAGCTGTTTGTTGGTTACCAAAAAAGCGATGTTTTTACAACCGGCTTCAATCAGGTGCATCGTACCTTCAAAGCTACTGGCGTAATCATCGGTAGTAACTTTAGCGGTATTAATATCATCATAAACCCTATCGAAAAAAACAAGCGGGATATGTTTTTTCTCCAACTTATTCATGTAGCTGTGATCATTAGCTTCGCCTGATACCGACATGATAATGCCATCGGCACGGCCATTGTATAGGTCATTTACATAAGCAACTTCGCTCTCAAAGTTATCGGCAGTTAAATAGATAAGCAGGTGATATCCTTTCTCACGGGCTACAGTCTCAATCCCATCAATTGCCTGCGAAAAAAAGTTGTTGGCTATCTCGGGCACAATAATGGCTATGTTTTTACTTTTTTGGGCCCGGAGATTACTGGCATGATGGTTAGGCTGGTAGTTTAATTCCTTGGCAACCTTGAGTATACGCTCTTTGGTTTCCTGATTAATATCATTATGCCCGGTAAATGCCCTGGAAACAGTAGACTTTGACAAGTTTAGGTGCTTTGCCAGTTCCTTTATGTTAATGTGACCATTATTACCCATTACTTTCGCTTGTTGTTATGATGATTAGTAGTTAAAAGCAACTTCCCGCATCATCATTTTAAACGTCGTTTATCTGCCAGCTGTATTGTAAAAAATATTTTTACAAATGCTAATGTAAACTTAATTTCAAGAAAAAAAATAATTGCGTAATTTAAATAAATGTAATTTTATATCTGTTAAATTGACATTAATTAAATGTTTGCTGATGCTGATTGCATTATTTGAAATAACTATCCATTAAAAATAGCTGTAAATGAGTGAAAAAAGTAATTCGCTTACAAGGAATATCGCGGAAAAACTAACTATTTTATTCGCTTCTTAAATTAATTACCGGGTTAGCTAGCGCCGCTTTCACGGTTTTAAACGCGATAGTGAAAAAGGCGATGATCACACCCGACGAAAGCGACAATATAAAGATCCACCAGCCTATCTCGACCCGGTAAGGAAAATTGCTTAGCCATTGGTTCATGAAATACCAGGCCAGTAGCAGTGCTAATGTATTCGCTATCATGATCAGCTTAAAATACTGTTTGTAAAACAGCATTACAATACTGCCAACACCAGCACCGATTACTTTGCGGATGCTTATTTCTTTTGCCCTTTGACTTAAACTATATGTTATCAATCCTAACAATCCTAAACCTGATATTAATATCGCAATGGCTGCACAAGCTGTCATTACCTGCTGCTCACGCTGGTCCTGTAAGTAATCCCACATAAAAATATCGTTCATAAAATTATAAGCAAAAGGACTGTCGGGGTTAGTTTTATGCCATACTGTGTTGGCGTATTTTATAGCGGCTGCCATATTATGCCCTTTTACTTTAGCTATTAACGTACTAAACCGGATAGAATTAGCAGGCATAATCATACCTGCCCCGATAGCGGCATGCAGAGAGAAGTAATGATAATCTTTCATCACGCCCATAATTTTATAATTATAAACTACGCCATTATAAAGCCGGGAAAGATAATTACCCGGTGCAGTATAGGGGTTTAATCCCAGGGCTTTTGCCGCCGATTCGTTAATAATTACCTGGCGGCCTATGTCATTCGCTTCCAAATCAAGTGTTGTATTTTTATTAGGGAAGCTAACCGGGGTAAAATTTGTACCCGATATGAGTTTTAAGCCAACGGTATTCACATAGTTGTCATCAACCAGATCAAGAAAAATGTCGTGTTTATCATTAACGGTTTTTCCCTGAGCATACATGTTCATATCACCCGAATACAAGGCACCGGCAGCCGCGCTTACTTGTTGAAAGTTGGGATTGTTAGTCAACTGACTTTTATAATATTCAACATTATTTCGTGCCTGATCCGTATTCAGACTAATAGTTAATTGCTGATCCTGATCAAAACCGGGATTCGTATTGATCATAAAGTTCAGTTGTTTCCATATCACCAACGTAGCGAATATGAGGAATGTTGAGATGACGAATTGCGCGGATACCAATACTGTGCGAATATTAAACACGCTAACCGAATTTGTCGCTTTGCCTTTAAGTACCCTCACCGGGTTAAAGGCCGAAAGATACCAGGCGGGATAAAGTCCGGCTGATAAGCCGGTGATTATGGCTATTAAGATCATCCATAAAATGAGCGTGGTGTTTTCAGGGGCGAAAAAGGATAGTTGTTGCCCCGTTATGCGATTAAATTCGGGTAGAAACAAGAATGCAAGTCCGATGGAAATTAGCAAGGCTATGGCACTTATTGCCAATGTTTCCATTAAAAACTGGTAACGAATGGCCGATTTATCAGCGCCCATTACCCGGCGGACACCAACTTCGCGGGCACGATCAATGGCTTGTGCGGTTGACAGATTCATGTAATTGATGCAGCCGAGCAATAATATGGCTAAGGCAATGCTACCAAGCAGATATAGGTATTTCATATTCCCTTGCTTAACCTCCATGTAACTTTGATATTGTGCCGAATGGAGATGAATACTAAGTAAAGACTGTAAGGAATTACTCATATTGTCATTGGTGGCTTTCATATCTGCCGCGCCATGCCTTTGGGTATACGCTTTAAGCTCAGTAATTACATGCTGCTCGTTACTGCCGGGCTTTAGCTTTACATAACAATAATAGTTAGGATCTACCACCCAGTTATGATTTGATGCTATTTTTTCGCGAACGCCCGTACTGTTATTTGATGCAAAAAAATCGGCATTAATGTGATTCAGGAAGTCGTTTTTAAACACTCCGGAAATCGTATAAATATTATTGTCCGTTTTTACCGTTTTGCCAATTACGTTTACATTGCCATATAATTTATTAGCAAATGTTTGCGATAGTATAATGGTATTAGGCTTACTAAATGCGGTAGTACGGTTGCCTTGTATAAAGTGGAAGGAAAAAATATCAAAGAAAGAGGGATCTGCCCAATAACCATTGTCAACAGAATAGGGGGTATGGTTATCTGCATCATTAACCTGTACAATGCAGGTACACTTGGATGCATCTAACCGGCTCACTTGCTGCACTTCGGGGATTTCGCTTTTTAAGTAGATAGCATATGGCATTACCGTGGTTG
>Ga0302225_10002153_pt1 | contig 11914 bp, 11 predicted proteins | sample II_Palsa_E3_2_FD_193515 | JGI IMG/M metagenome (GOLD analysis project Ga0302225, IMG submission 193515) | Peat permafrost microbial communities from Stordalen Mire near Abisko, Sweden - II_Palsa_E3_2 | ecosystem: Environmental > Terrestrial > Soil > Palsa > Peat permafrost | place: Sweden...
CGGACAACGGCTGGTTCGGGTTGTCGGCATGTTCACGCTGCTGATGAAACGGTTTGGGCGGCAACAGCGGCGGGGCGGGAATCACTGGATTACCCAGCGGATCGGTAAACGGCGGTTGATTGGGCAGACCGAACGGAACCATGGCCACCGCGGCGGGTTGCTGGGCAAGAGGTTTGGCGCGTTGGGCGTTTGCTCCGCCGGAACCGCCGTCGGATGGATGGCCGGGCTTCGGGGTTAATGTGGCCTGGTTCTGTGTGGCCATCGGAGCTTGCATCGGTTGATCTCCGGCCGTGCTGTTGAGCCCCGTTCCATGGCTGTGGCGTTCGCCGAATATATCTTCTATCTGCGGCTTGGGCTTCGGCGGTGGTTCGGGGAGGATGATTGCCACGGTTTGGACCGATGCCTTGGCGGCGAGCAGAGCGGCCAGGTTGAAAGGCGGTTGACGAATCGTGAGGGCCACTTGGTGGGTTTGCCGTTCGATCAGCGCATCAATGACCAATCCGTGCAGCAGCAGCGATGCACAGAGGGCGATGGTCAGCGTCAAATCGGTGGGCTTCATTGCGATTTCGGCTTCATCGGCAGCACCGTGGTTGGCACATGGATCATAAGCGCGGCAGCCCGGCAGGTCGCGGGGTGAAATTGTGGTCTTGACGACTCATGCGCGGGAAATTTTTCCCCAAATGCCAACTGAATCGACTATCTGGCACACAAACGCTGTTTCTTCATGGAAACTGGCGCGGCGACCGCTATGATTCTTCATTGACCTGATTTTCGCCAAACCCGCGGCTCTTTTCCAACTTTGCAGCGCGCCAATGCACATGCCAATTCTGAACTTGCGCTCAGACGCGCAATTTCGGCGGGTTGGCGGTTTGTGCGCAGTTTGTGGTTACGGCTTGCGAACCTGACCCCGGTAAACGGTGTCTAAATGGATGGGCCGGTAACTGCAAAGCAGCGAAAATTGTTTATTGGACAACATTGTGAGTCCCGATGGAGATTGATGATGCAACACCATCTTTAAGGAACCGTTTGAGCGAATCAGTCGGCCCTGGTGATTCGCAAACCTGGAGATGACCAACATGCCAAGCAACAACAAAAGCAGCTCGCTCGTTTCGATTATCGATCGCAAGCTGGATGTATCCCGCTTCCGTGAGCAGCACTGGGAGGGAACGCTTTGGGATTACCTCGATCTAGTGATGGAGAATCCCACGGTTTGCCGCAATGCATTTCAGCGTGTCTATGACATGGTGCTGACGTACGGCTCCGAGCAGATCACGCAGTTCAAACAGGAATTTATCAGCTACAAATTCTTTGGCGATCCGGTGGATCATGGCGCGGATGCGATCTATGGCCTGGAGCGGCCGTTGGTGCAGCTTGTCGATTTTTTCAAATCGGCGGCGCAGGGATACGGCACGGAACGGCGCATCCTTTTACTGCACGGGCCCGTGGGTTCGAGCAAATCGACAATCGCCCGGCTTTTGAAAAAGGGGTTGGAACATTACAGCCGCACCGACGCCGGCCGGCTTTACAGTTATGCCTGGCGATTGCCGCATCAGTTGGCCAAAGGGGATGACACGGAAACGTATGTGTCGTGCCCGATGCACGAGGAGCCGCTGCTTTTGATTCCACTGGAGGCGCGGCGGGAAGTGCTGGATGCGATCAACGAGAAACTGCCGGAAGGCCGGCAGGTGAAACTGTACGGCGACGTCTGCCCATTCTGCCGCAAGGTGTATGCGGATTTGATGGACATGTACGACGGCGACTGGAAAAAGGCGATGGAGCACATCAAGGTCAAACGGCTGATCCTCAGTGAAAAAGATCGCCGCGGCATCGGCACGTTCCAGCCTAAGGATGAAAAAAATCAGGACAGCACGGAGCTGACCGGAGATATCAATTACCGCAAGATCGCTGAGTATGGGTCCGATTCCGATCCGCGCGCATTCAATTTCGATGGCGAATTGAACATAGCCAATCGCGGTATTGTGGAATTTATCGAAGTGCTGAAACTGGATGTGGCGTTTTTGTACGATTTGCTGGGAGCGAGCCAGGAGCATTTGATCAAGCCGAAAAAGTTTGCCCAAACTTTTATTGATGAAGTAATTCTCGGCCACACCAATGAGCCGGAATACAAAAAGTTGCAAGGCAATGAAATGATGGAAGCATTCCGTGATCGCACCATCAAAATCGACGTGCCGTACAACGTGCGGCTCGATGATGAGATCAAAATTTACCTGAAGGATTTTGGCCCGGAACGTGTCAAAGGCATGCACATCGCCCCGCACACCATCGAAGTCGCGGCGATGTGTTTGAGCCTAAGAAGGCTGGCATCACCAAGTTGCAGAAACTCAAGCTGTATAACGGCAAAAGCATTCCCGGCTTCACCGAAGACAGCATCAAGGAGCTTCGAGAGGAAGCCCCGCGCGAAGGGATGCAGGGGATCAGCCCGCGCTATATTCAGGACAAGATTTCCAATGCCCTGGTCAGCCATCAAGCCCAGATCGAAAAGTCGATCAATCCGTTCATGGTGATGAATGAACTGGAAGAGGGTTTGTCGCATCATTCGCTGATCACGGATGAGGAATTGAAAAAGGAATACAAGGAGCTGCTCGCCGTGGTGCGCGAGGAATACGAAGACATTCTCAAGGGTGAGGTGCAGCGGGCGATCAGCGCCGATGAAGATGCGATCAAACGCCTGGCGGCCAATTACATCGAAAATGTCCGGGCGTACACGCAGCATGAGCGGGTCCGTAATCGGTACACCGGCCGGGATGAAGACCCGGATGAACGGCTCATGCGTTCGATTGAGGAAAAGATCGATATTCCCGACAGTCGCAAGGACGATTTTCGCCAGGAAATCATGAATTACATCGGGGCACTGGCCTTGGATGGCAAGCGCTTCGAGTACCACACCAATGCCCGATTGCTTAAGGCGTTGGAACTCAAACTGTTTGAAGATCAGCGTGACACGATCAAGTTGAAAAACCTGGTCAGCAGCGTTGTTGATGACGAAACGCAGCAGAAGATCGACGTGGTGAAGCAGCGGCTGATCAAATATTTCGGCTACAACGAAACCAGCGCCACGGACGTCCTGAATTATGTGGCCAGTATCTTCGCCCGCGGTGATAGCAAGCAGGATGATTAGGTTGTATGGTCCTGAAGATAGAAAAAGACCATCAGCGATTTCGGCAGATCGTCAAGGGGCGCATCCGTGACGATCTGCGGAAGTTTCTTACCAAAGGCGAACTGATCGGCAAAGAGGGAAAGCACCTGATCAGCATCCCTGTGCGGGGCATTGAGCTGCCGCACTTCCGCTATGGTGACAACTCCGGCGGTGTCGGCACGGGCAGCGGCGAAGAGGGGGATGTCGTCGGCAAAGGCAAGGCCGAAGGCGGCACTGATCCGGGCCAGCATCTGATGGAAGTCGATCTCTCACTGGATGAATTGGCGGAGATTTTGGCCGAGGAACTGAAACTTCCGCGCATCGAGCCACGGGGCAAGCATCGCATCACCACGCTCCGGGACAAATACAGCGGCATTCGCAATGTCGGGCCCAATTCGCTGCGGCATTTCAAGCGGTCGTTCAAGGAAGCGCTCAAACGCCAAATCATGATCGGCGACTATGATCCGCAGAATCCGGTGATCATTCCGCAGAAAAAGGACATTCGTTATCGCAGTTGGAAAGAAGTGAAAAGCCCGCAGTCCAACGCCGTGATCATCTTCATGATGGACGTTTCCGGCTCCATGGGCGAAGAACAAAAAGAGCTCGTGCGGCTGGAATCGTTCTGGATCGACACGTGGCTCCGCAAAAATTACGAAGGCATCGAAAGCCGGTACATCGTGCATGACGTGGCCGCCAAGGAAGTGGACAAGCACACGTTTTATCACCTGCGTGAAGACGGCGGGACCAAAATCAGCAGTGCCTTTCGGACCTGTAAAACCCTGCTCGATCAGCATTATTCGCCGGACGAGTGGAACATTTATCTGTTCCATTTCAGCGACGGCGACAACAGCTCCGAAGCCGACAGCCGTGATTGCATCAAGCTGCTCAAGGAACAGTTGCTGCCGATCGCTAACATGTTCGGGTATTGCCAGGTCGCCAGCGCCTATGGCTCAGGGAATTTCATCAACGTGCTGCACGAGCATCTGCGGAACCACGAGAAAGTGCTGACCAGCCGTGTGAACAGCAAGGATGATATTTACGATTCGATTAAGACGTTTTTCGGGAAAGGGCACTGATTCGTCGTTCCGGCGGTGAAATCTGGCTGTCGGCGGTAGTACACTCCCTAAGAGATGCCATGTCCCACGATGCCCTCAGTTCGTCTACACCTCGCCTGCTCATTCAGGAGCTGCCGTACGGCCTTCGCATCGTGACACCCCCGCTGCGGCGTTGGAGAAACCTTCCCAAAGGATACCGCGTTAGCATGATGGTGCTGCTCTTTGCCACCATCTACGTCGCTTGCATCTCTTTTACCGAGCGGCCGTTTGATTACGGCGGCTTAGTCCCGCTCTTTGAATACTCCGTTGCGCTTCTGTGCTTGGCCTTGTATCTGTGGCACATGCTCAGGCGACGAATCGTTATCGACGTTACCGACGAGGATGTATTGCTCCAGTATGTCAGCCCGGCAAACCGTGTCCGCACGATGTCCTGGCATCGCCGCGACATCACCGAACTGCGTGCCAGTGATATCAACCACCGATTGGTGATCCGCGCCACGGGTCGGGAAATGCAGGAGACTTATCTCGGCTCCGATGAAATAACTCGACAGGTCGCCGCCAAACTGCAAGAGGCCTTGCAAGCCAGCTTTGCCGCACCTTCGCCCACGGAATCATTCAAAAACATTGGAACACCTTTTGCCGAAGCGCAACTCACCGTGATGCTCTTCAGAATCAGCTATGCGGCTTTCGCGATTGGGGCGCTGGTGCTGGTTGTCCGCCCCGGCTGGGGCGCGGCCATGTTGCTGGTCGCCGCATCAATCTTCACCCTCGCCGCCGGCATTCGACATGGAGAGCAGGAAAAGTTTTTTACATAACAGCCTTCGGCTCGCAGCCCGATATAATTAAATAGAGCGAAAGAAGTTTCCATATGGCTTCCCACACCCTCGCCCCATTTCCTGAGGAACTCCTCGCGGCCAAGAAGCAAATCCGCGAGCAGGCCCGCTCGTACGGCCTGGATTTCTTCAACGTCATTTACGAAATGTGCGACTACGAGCAGATGAATCAGCTCGCGGCATACGGCGGGTTTCCGCAGCGGTATCCGCACTGGCGATGGGGCATGGAATATGAGCGGCTCCGCAAGCAGCATTTTTACGGACTGGGCCGCATCTATGAAATGGTGATCAACAACGATCCCTGCTACGCCTATCTGCAGGAATCCAATGCGCTGGTGGATCAGAAGCTGGTCATCGCCCACGTCTACGGCCACAGCGATTTTTTCAAGAATAACCTGTGGTTCAGCCAGACGAATCGCAAAATGATGGATGAGATGGCCAACCACGCCACGCATGTCCGTAAACACGTGGAAAAGCAGGGGCAAAGCGAAGTGGAGAAATTCCTGGACATCTGTTTGTCAGTCGAGCATCTGATTGATCCGCACAGCATGTTTCTCAAGCGCGGGCCGGTCGATGAATTGCCGCAGGATACGGTTCGGCAAGACCCGGTGGCCAAGTTCAAAGCCAAGGATTATCTGGATCGCTGGATCAATCCCCGTGAGAAGCTGGAGGCCGAGGCGAAGAAGCGCCGTGACGATGCGGACAAGGTTCGCCACGCCACACCGGCTCGGCCGACGCGTGATGTGCTGCTATATCTGTTGCAACACGCCCGGCTCGAGGATTGGCAAATGGATTGCCTGGCCATTATTCGAGAGGAAAGTTATTACTTTGCCCCGCAGGGGATGACCAAGGTGATGAACGAAGGGTGGGCCTCCTATTGGCATAGCACGCTGATGACTAAGCATTTCGTCGATGCCCGCGACGTGATCGATTACGCCGACCATCACAGCGGCACGGTTCATATGCCGCCGGGTAATTTCAATCCATATAAAATCGGCATTGAGCTGTTCCGGGACATCGAGGATTGCTGGAACAAGGGCAAGTTCGGCAAGGAATACGACGAAGCGCAGAATCTCGGTGAGAAAAAACGCTGGGACAAGGGTCTGGGCGCCGGCCGGCAGAAGATTTTTGAAGTACGGCGGGTTTACAACGACGTGAATTTCATCGATGAATTCATGACCCCGGAATTCATCGAGAAGCACAAATTTTATCAGTACGGCCGTGACCCGCACACCGGCCAATTGCGCATCCTCAGCCGCGATCCGGCCCGCATCAAGCAGACTATGCTCTACCACCTGACCAACATGGGTCAGCCATTCATCTACGTCGTCGACGGCAACTATTGCAACCGTGGCGAGCTATACCTTGCTCATCAGCACAATGGTCCCGACATCGAAATCAAATATGCCGTCGAGACGCTGAAAAATATCCACAAACTGTGGCAGCGTCCTGTTCATCTGCAGGCCAGAATTGACGATGACATGATCCTGTTCAGTTATGACGGGCATCAACCCAAGCAGCAGGCGATCCACGACGATTTGCCAAAACCGGCGCACCAGATCGCGTAGGCTCTTGCCGTTATCGAACATGGACCACCAGGATTCAAGCCACTCATGAGCACCTCCGTCGACGGCAACACGCTCGCCTACATTCCTCTCTTTGCCGACTTAAGCGAAGTGGAGTTGGCCGAACTCTCGCGCCTGCTCAAGCCGCGACATTGTTCCCAGGGCCAGCACATTGTCTGGGCCGGCGAATCGGGCAAGGAATTTTTCGTCATCAATCAGGGCCGCGTGAACATTCTGTTGCCCGACCAACTCGGCCGCGAACTGGTCCTGGCCACCCTCGGCCCCGGCCAATTTTTCGGTGAAATTTCGCTGCTCGATGGTGGTCCCCGCACCGCCACCGCGCGTGCCGAAACTGACGCCTCTCTGATGGAATTGAGCCGCGACGAATTTTTAGAATTCATCCGACGCCACCCCACAGTTGCCATCCGGATTATGACCGTGCTGGGCCAGCGTCAGCGCGAGACTAACGAAAAGCTGCGCGGCATCAAAAACGCCAACGAAATCATCGCCGAAAACAGCACCCCCGGCCAAAAGGCCGTTGAGCACATTGCCATGATTCTGTCGTCGACCTTGTGGGTGATCACCAACCTAATCGTCTTTGCCTCGTGGATAATCAGCAATGTTGTCCTGCGGCATACCGGCCACAAGCCGTTCGATTCGCCGCCGATGTTTCCAACGCTCGCTTTTCTGATCACGCTGGAAGCGATTTTGCTGTCGATGTTCGTGCTCGGCAGCCAGCGTCGCCAGGCTGACCGTGACCGCATCCGCTCGGATTTGGAATATCAGGTGAACATCAAAGCCCACCTCGAAGTGATGCAGCTGCATCAAAAGATTGATCGCATGGAAGCGGCGCTGGCAAAGTCGGCCGAAACAAGCTGATATTCCCAGCAAAGAAGCGCATCAGTGGGATTGACGAGCGCGGTAGCTGGTGTGCGAAATCGTCCGTGATCGGATGAGATGCCAAAGGATCACCGCAATGACACCGCCCACGGCTGCACAAGCCAGGCTGTGCCAATTCCAGGCGCGAACCTCCACACCGCTGGCAATGCGGTAGATGATCGCCCCAACAAACGCGCCGAAAACAGCGGCCGCCATGCCGAGCTTGGGATCATCGCCGCGCAGGTTGACGAATTTGGAAGCCACGAATCCGATGAAAACGCCCACCACGACCCAACCAAGCATGCCGGGAACCATAAAAAGCCTTTCACAGGCCCTGTATCGCCAGGTGCGAAACGGAGCCAGTTAAATGCGGCAATGCCGCGTCCAATCCAATGCGTCGACTGCCCAAACGAGCAAGCCGACAGAAAACTCAAGTGCCAAAGATCGACTGCACCAAACGTGGGACGCGTCAGATCGCCAGCGGCGGGAAGTTGGCGATGCGTCCCATCGGCAATTCAACCCGGAGCGTGCCGCTCATGCCCCAGTTGGCTCGAGGAAGTTCGAGCGTGAACTTGGTGGCCTTGGGTTGAGGCGGGCTGAACACGAGCACGTCGGCCAGTGTCTCACCCGGGCCAACCGCTCGTGTACCGTTGACCTGCCCAACCCATTGCTCCAGACCGCGGCTGGTTACCGCGCGCGTGTATTGGTTGCCGGCATTATCAAAGAGGACGGCATGACTCGAGCCGAATGGTTCGTCGCCGGTGTTGCTCCAACCCACGTACTGCATCGGCGATGCGCCATCGGCATTGGACATCGCCAGCACGACGACGATCTGATCGCACTCGGCCTGCCGCTCAACGCCATCAGGCCCGATATAGCGAGGCCTTCCCACGCAGACCCGCAGGGCAATGCTGATGGTTCCAATGGCCGCGGTGAACGGCTGGCGGACGTCGCCTTGCGTGAGCCTGGCTCGCAGGTCGATGGCCGCCTTCTGCTGCGCTTTTTGACGGAAGGTTAACTCGGCCATGGGTGCGTGCTCCGACGTTTTGATCTTCAGATTCCACCGCGGCGTCGCTATTAGATCACGGCAACTGCCGGTGCGCTGGCGCCAATCTTGCCTGGGTGGCTGCGCGTGGATGGGGGCTGCTTCTGCGTCTGATCCCTGGTGAAGAGCGAAACTTCGCTATTCCCAGCCATGACCCGTGCGCGCGGATCCGAACCCTCGATAATGTTTCGCCCACGCCCCAGCCAGTCCTCAGCCGAGCGTATGCCGTTGTCGGAATAGGTTTTCAAAGCGGGATGTTGATAATTCATGACGATAACCTTTTTCTAGTGAGCCCGTACCCCATGCGACGCACCGCGCAGGCGCAAAGCTCACTGCGACCGCGGGCGGTTCGGCATTCGGGCAAACCTGATTACCGGGTGAAGGGAAAAGGAGGTCGGCAGGAGTGTCGGACTAGGGAAATCATACGTCATACTGACGCCAAAGTACAATCGCCAAAACCGCCATCCGTGGGCAGCAACGAGGCATTCGGCCAGAAATGATGGATTATGTTGCCGGTGTGAGCGGACATCTGTAATCTTCAACTCGTGAACCGATCGGAAGTGAGCGAACCATGAATCGCAAGATTGTCCTGGCAATCCTGGCCCATCCGGATGATGCGGAAATGCTCTGCGCGGGGACGCTGATTCGGTTGGCGGATGCGGGATGGGAAATGCACATAGCGACGGCGACGGCTGGGGATTGTGGGACGACGGTTTATTCGGCGAAGGAAATTAGCGCGATTCGCCGGGAAGAGGCCCAGCGCGCGGCGGCGATGATCGGGGCGAGTTATCACTGTCTGGGGGAGCTGGACGGCCGGGTCGTGTATGACAAAGCGACGATTCAGAAGACCGTCGAACTTTTTCGCCGTGTTGCCCCGAGCCTGGTCTTCACGCATGCCCGCAGTGATTACCACATGGATCACGAGATGGTCAGCCTGCTGACCCGGGCGGCAAGCTTTATGTACGGTGCGCCCAACGCAAGTAAGATGCCGCTGCTGCCGGGGTCGGGGGTGCCGCACATGTATTATTGTGATCCGGTGGAGGGGGTCGATGCGCTCGGCCGGCCGATTGAGCCGACAACTTTGATCGACATTTCGGCGCAGCTTTCCAGGAAAGCGGACATGCTCGCCTGTCATGCCTCACAGCGGGAATGGCTGCGGGCGCATCACGGGATGGATGAATATCTGGAAATGATGCGGCGGTTTTCCGGCAGCCGCGGCAAGCTCCTCGGCACCGCCGCCGCCGAAGCGTTTGTGCAGCATCGCGGTCATCCGTATCCGGCGGACGATCTACTGGCGAAGCTCTTTGGTGGCAAAAGTAAGTAATGCGAAATGAACCACGAAGTCACGAAGGGCACGAAGAGATTTTCAGACTGGATGAGCGATCTTGCTGGCATGAAGAAAGATCTCACGCAGAGGCGCAAAGATAAAGTAATTGAAATTTCTCTGCGCCTTTGCGCCTCTGCGTGAAATTTGAAACGCTCCATACGCGGCTTGGCTGCCACGACTAAGAAACCGCTTCGTGATCTTTGTGGCTTAATTATTTTTCTGTCAGATATTTAAATTGCAAAGATTCGCAGGAGAACCCAATGCCTCGGCCAATCAGCAAAGCCGCGCCCGACTGGTGGGATTTCACAACGCTTGAGCCGCAAATCCTCAAGGACGCCGCGGCGCTTGATGCCAAGGATATCGCGCAGCTTTCCCGGCCGGGATTTCAGGTTCATTTCCACGATGCGCTTGAAGATTTTTATCTGGCCGAGGCGCTGGAATATGTCGCCGCGTTCCGTAAATCGACGAGTGACAATCCCACGGGATTGTGCGGCCCGATCGGCCCGACCGAGCAGTTGCCGTTGGTGGCCCGCATTATCAACGATCTGCAACTGGATGTCCGCGACGCGCACTTCTGGGGTATGGACGAGTGGGTGCAGAACGGCAAATCCGTCGGCACGGATCATCCGCTTTCGTTCAAGCGAGCGGACCTGGAGCTTTGCTTCAATCGCATCGAGCCGAAACTTCGCATGCCGGATGATCATTTGCATTTCCCGGTTGGCGATCTTGACCAGTACAGCCGCAGTTTCGATTCCATCCAATGTCTTACGATGCAAGGCGGACAGGGCGAAGTGAAACACTGGGCGTTTAACGATCCGCCGAAACGGGAAGGGGCTTTTGTGGATGCCCCTCCATCGCCGCAGGAGTATCGGAAGCTAGGCGCGCGGATCGTCGATCTGCATCCGATGACGATTATCCAGAACGCCCGTACCAGCGGTGGGGGCCAAATCACGATGGTCCCCGCACAAGCGGCTACCGTCGGCCCCGTGGAAACGTGGAAGTCCGACCAGGTTTCGATCTGGCATCCGGGTTTACATGATTATCCGTTCGGCATTCGCCTGACCGCATTGATGATTTCCAAGCGGATTCCGGATGCATCGGTTCCCATGTCGCTGCTGGCCGATCATCCCAATGTGCATTTCCATTATTACCGCCACGGTCTGGGCCAGACGCAGCCTACCATGCGGTGAAACACACAAGCCGCTTTCCCCACCAATGGGGTTGTAAGCAAGCCAACAAGAGGACCCTGATCTTGAACAGGTCGCTTCGGGCCGCTAGTGCCGTCTTGGCCGGCTTTAGGGTGTATGGCACATAATCGACGGTGCTCAGCCAATTGAATTTAAGGGGAGAAGGGACAAACTGACTGAACAGTCTTCAGAATGCCGATAATCGTAATGAGAGAGGGATCATGATTCGTCGCGCCATATTTCAACTGCAGGAGCTTGAACCTCGGCGATTTCTGAGCGTTAGCCGGCCATCGATGCAGGATCGCCAGGATATCATGGCCAATTGGTCAGGTCCCGAGGCCCACTATCTCGATTCTCTGCTCCACCGAGGCTACACGGCGGCGTTCGATCAGACGCTCCTGACTTACATGGAGGATCGCACCGGCCCGAAATACTTTTTCTCTCCGTCCGATGTGCCGGGGGATGTTTCGTTCGTGGAATCGTATCTGCCGCAACAGGTGACCAGCGCGATTGCCGGAGCGGATCAGACGGTCGATCATTTGTTTCCGTTGCAGGTGAATTCCTCGGAAAACACCGTGCAATTGGGAAGCAACATTTCCTGGGACACGCTGCCGGCGGGAGTCACCGATGAAAATTTCCTGCATGGCTTGAACGAGATGAATTTTTGGCCGGGACTGGCGCTGGCGTATCGGTTCACAAGCGACACGAAATATTCCAACGAGATAAATTCCGAGTTGCAAAGCTGGACGCAGCAGAATCCACCGCTGGCCAACGCCAACGACTGGCCGAACACCGCGCCGCGCTGGTGGCTGCTCGATGCCTCAGCACGGGTGGATAACTGGATATTCACCTACGAGGCGACGCTC